>TARA_B110000037_G_scaffold33898_1_pt1 | contig 77940 bp, 67 predicted proteins | sample TARA_B110000037 | Tara Oceans TARA_B110000037 (sample SAMEA4397196) | marine metagenome | biome: Polar Biome; feature: [MIX] marine epipelagic wind mixed layer (ENVO:01000061); material: water (ENVO:00002006), including particulate matter (ENVO:01000060) such as... | depth 10-100 m | reverse complement strand
CCCCCCCCCCGCAAAATCACATTTTGCCATTGGATTTCGGTTTCTTGTCGCGATATATCATCAATCATTTTATATCGCCTAAAACCGGAGTTCGAGGCTATCCCCTTGCTGGAATTTCGGGGAGAGCTGCTGGGCATGTGAGTCGGCTCGTTTACCCCGCCGAGGGCGTAGCCACTCTAAAATCCGATTTGATTACCGTGTTGGGTGTGGACGCTTCTTCGCGCAACGAAACCCCAATCCCCCTCAAATGAAATCTGTTCGAGAAGGTGAGCTTGGGACACGCCTCCGAATATCCGGCTTGCCCAGCAGTCAGCGGTTTTCTAACCTTCGGGGGATGGTAAAGAGACCGAGATGGGCGTGCGGTGCGAAGCCCGTGGGAACGGAGGAATCTCCGTTGATTTTTCACTGCGTCAGCCGCGTCGTGGACGGGCAGGCGTTGTTCGGCGATGAGGAGCGGGAATATCTGCGGGCGTTCATGCGTTCCCAAGAGCGGTTCTCGGGTTGTCAGGTTCTCGCCCATTGCCTAATGCCGGATCATCTCCACATCCTTTTGGAAATACCGCCCGCACCGGAAGGTGAAATCACGGATGACGATCTGATCAGGCGGGTGGCGGAAACCAGGGGCGATGATCATGCGGATGCCACCGCGAAAAAACTGACGGAGGCACGCGCCGCAGGGGACGAAACGGGTGCGGCGCAAATCCATGCTAATCACACCTACCGGATGAACGACCTCAGCGAATTCATGAAGACATTCCTGCAGCGTTTCACTCACTGGTTCAACAGAACCCACAAGCGGAGAGGAACCCTATGGGTGGCGCGTTATAAGAGTGTGATCATCGAGAGTGGGCTAGCGGCCCGAACACTGGCTGGCTACATTGATCTTAACCCCGTTCGGGCGGGACTAGTGGAAGACCCGGCGGACTACCCGTGGAGCAGCTACGGGGAGGCCGTTTTCGGGAAAAAAGCGAAAGGCAGGGAGTCAGCCAGGCAAGGACTGGTGAGGGCGTGGTCTGGACTACCGAGCAATGGTTATCAGAGGGAGAAATGGAAACAGACCTTGCGCAACTACCGGGAGTTTCTCGGGCTTTCAGAGCGGCGCATCACGCCCGCAGGGACTGAGCTGGGAATGCCAGAAGGGCGGGACTTCGGTGCCATGCTGCTTACCCGCATACGATATTTCTCGGATGGCGTGGCGATTGGCCGAAAGGATTTCGTGGAAGGCGTATTCCAAGCACAGCGCGAGATATTCTCCCAAGAGAGAGAAGACGGTGCCAGACTGCTACGCGGAAATGCGAAACCCGCCTCCGGCATCTTGTGGAGCCTCCGCGCCCTGAGCCAGGACATTGGAGACTGACAGTCAGGCATGCTATGCCAATTTTCACAGGAAAACTGTGTCCTTGCCAGATCGCATAATTTTGGTATTTTCATAGGTGCTTTCAACTCCCCCCACCATGAAAACAACTCGCATACTTATATTTTGTACTGGCAACTCGTGCCACAGCCAAATGGCCGAAGGACTCCTTCGCCAGGCCGCCGACGACCTCATCAAAGTCTATAGTGCAGGCATCAACCCCGTCGGCTACGTCCACCCGCTCGCCATCGAAGTCATGGAAAAGATCGGCATCGACATGTCCACCCATACCTCGAAGAGATACGAAAAGTTTATTAACGCAGAGATTGATATCGTCATCACTGTCTGCGATGAAGCAAAGGAAGCGGCCAACCACCTTTTTGAAGACGCCCGGCATTTCCAATGGAGCTTTGAAAACCCTTCTAAAGTCGCGCACGGTTGCGAAACCATCCTTGATGCCTTTCGACTTACCCGTGGCGAAATCGCCCCGATATTCCAAGCTTTTGCAGCGGGATACACGCAGGCGCAAAACCCGGTAGCAGCGGCTCCAACTCATTCGGAATATACCAAAATCCACGCGCTCCCGGCGATTCACGCGCTCCCGTAGTTTTAAACTACTCCATCGGTCAGCATTGCTACAAAGTCCGCGTGCCGACCATGAAAAAGCCAAACGTTCTCATTCTCTGCACCGGGAATTCCTGCCGTAGCCACATGGCCGAGGGCATTCTCCGCCACATTGCGCACGATCTATTCGAAGTTCGCTCCGCAGGCTCGGACCCCGCCGGATACGTCCACCCGCTTGCCATCGTGGCTCTTAAGGAAATCGGCATCGATATCTCCGCCCACACCTCGAAGCACCTCAGCCTATTTCTGAAAGAGCAGGTCGATACCGTCATCACCGTCTGTGGAAACGCGGACGCCGCCTGCCCTGCATTTCCCGACCAAATGAACCGTCATCACTGGGTCTTCGAAGATCCGCCGAAAGCCGTCCGCCCGGCGGGGACCGAGATGGATGCCTTCCGCCGCATCCGCGATGAGATCGCGAAAGTCTTCGGCGCATTTACCGCAGGCTACCGGCAAGGGAAAGCCGCTATCCATTCCTGACAGACGAGTATTCGCGAAAATTCGCGTTCATTCGCGGTTGAAATCCAATACCCACGACCCCTAGGCTTTCCTAGAAACCGAACCTGCCCGAGCCCTGTCCGCCGCCACCGCAAGCAGGATCACCAATCCCTGTATCGCTTTTTCCCAATACGGCGGCTGGTGGAAATGTGTGAGCGCGGGATTCACGCTCGCCAGCAGGAGCAGCCCCAAAAGCACTCCCCAAAGCCTCCCCCGCCCGCCACTGATCGCCACCCCGCCGACCACCGCCGCCGCGATCGCTTTCAGCTCCAAGCCCACTCCTCCGTTCGGCTGCACTTGAGGCGATTGCACGAGGTTCAGCACTGCAGCGAAAGCAGCCAATAGACCCATCAGAACAAATACTCCAAAAGTCACTAAAGTAGGCCGAATTCCCGCAAGCCTCGCCGCCTCCGCATCGCTGCCCGCTGCGTAAACATACCTCCCTGCGGAAAGGTTTTTCATCGCCCACGCCATCACCACCAGCAAGGAAATGGCCGTGCCTATCACCGCTGCCTGCCCGCCCGCCTGACTCATTCCGAACCACTGGACACCCTCCGGCAGGGACATCAACCGCCCTTTTTGCCAAAGCCGGATCACCTCCTGCCAGATCACCAGAGTCGCCAGCGTCACCACGATGCTCGGCAGTTTTAGCACAGCGACCAATACCCCGTTCAGTGCCCCCATCACCACCCCCGCGCCCATTGCCGCAGCCAGTGCTACCCAAAGCGGAGCGCCCGCAGCCGCGACCACTCCGACGACCACCGCACACATACTGAACTGCGATCCTATCGAAATATCAATCTGCCGCGTGATGATCACCAGCGCCACCCCGAGCGCTAAAACCAGTGCCGGCATTTGCGAAGCAAGCCGCGAAACAAACGGCTGCCATTCGAAGAAATTCGGAGCAAAAACCGCCAGTGCAACCATCAGCAAAACCAACGCCCCACCAACCGCCAGCTCGCGCGAATACCTGCTCACCGCTCCACCTCCCCGCCAGACAGTGCAAGTTCCATGATGTCATGGGCATCGATGGCTTCCTTCTCCAAAATCCCCGCGATACTCCCACCGCTCATCACCGCCACACGGTCACTCATTCCCACCACTTCCGCCAGATCGCTGGAAATCATCAGCACCGCTAGCCCCTCCTTCGCCAGCTCCCGGATGATACGGTGGATCTCGCTCTTCGCCCCCACGTCCACCCCCTGGGTAGGCTCGTCGAGGATCAGAAGTTTCGGCTCCGTCGCCAGCCAACGAGCCACGCTCACCTTCTGCTGATTCCCCCCGCTCAGGCTCCCGCCCGCTGCATCCGGCCCACTCGCCTTAACCCCCAGATTACGAATAAAAATTTTCGCCACCTCCGTCTCCGCCTTGAACTTCAATACCCCTACCGGAAACAAACCCGAATGGCTCGCCATCGTGATATTTTCAGAAATCGGCATCTCCAGCACCACCCCATGCAGCCTCCTGTCCTCCGGCACATAAGCAATCCCCTGCGCGATCGCCTCACGCGGATTCAGTATCGTCAGCTCTTTCCCATTCAGAAAAATTCTCCCTTCATCCGCCGGAGTGATCCCGAAGAGCACCCTCGCCAGCTCCGTCCGACCCGCACCAACCATCCCCGCCAACCCAACAATCTCCCCCGCCCTAAGCTCCAGATCCACCCCGCTAACCCCACTCGCCACGCAGCCAAGACCTTTCACCGAAAGCACCACCTCCCCTGCCTCACTCTGCGCAGGTGGATAAATAGCGGAAACCTCTCGCCCGACCATCAGCTTAATCATTTGTGCCTCAGTCAAATCATCCACCGCGTTCGTGCCCACACTTTCACCATCGCGGAGCACCGTCACACGATCGGCCAGGGCGAAAATTTCCTCCAGCCGGTGCGAGATATACACCACCCCCACCCCGTTTTCCCGGAGATCGCGCACCACTTTAAAAAGCAGATGCTGCTCCTTCTGCGTCAGCGAAGCCGTTGGCTCGTCCATGATCACAATCCGCGCCCCGGAGCCAAGCGCACACGCGATTTCCACAAGCTGCTGCTCCGGCATCGAAAGCGAACGCACCTCCGCTTCCGGCGAAACCTCCGCGCCAATCCTCTTCAAAAGTTCCGCCGCCCGCTCCCGCTGCGACTTCCATTTCACCCGCGAGAAAACCCCCGGCTTCTCCAGCCGCAGCGAAATATTCTCTGCCACACTCAAATCCGGAAACAAGGCCGGCTGCTGATACACACAAGCAATCCCCAGCTCCCGCGCTCCCGCCGGAGTCAAATTCGAAACCACTTCCCCACAAATCTCCAGCGCCCCCCCATCAGCCTGGTGCGCCCCGGTGATCGTTTTCACCAAAGTCGATTTCCCCGCACCATTCTCCCCCAGCAACGCATGCACCTCCCCCGCCTCCAGCGAAAACGAAACACCTTTCAGCGCCCGCACGGCCCCGAAGGATTTCGTAATATTGGTAAGTTGGAGAAGAGTCTGCGGCATCCGACTACCCCCATGTTCTCCATTCCGTCCGCCGGATCAATTCTTCGTTTTAAAACCATCCCAGGTAGGGGAGATGCGGCCTCGCCCGTCCCACTTCAAAAACCTAGCAGGCCATCCAGAAAGAGCCCCCGGCGCAGAGCCCGAGTGCTACGACCAAAGCCCGGATTGGAGAACAGAAAAAATCCCGCTCGGAGACGGCCGCACCCTAATCCTCGAAAGTTGCTGATTCCGCCCAAAAGGAGCACGTGGCAGAAGCGAAGATACGCGAACTTGCCTTTCTCCACGGGCAACAGTACCTTTCTGCGGTATCGATTATTTGCAGAAGCCTATGTCCATTGAAGAGATAAAATCCGAGATCGAGAATCTCACTACAAAATCACTTTCAGAGGTGATCGACTTCGCTCAGCAGGTGCGGGATCAGCGCGATCTTTCGGCGGTCGCAACTTCAAGGCATCGGATGGATGTTTCCGAAGCCAGCCACGTATCGGAGCCTGATGAACCCGGTGAATCACTGAAAACAGATTGATGCTCCAAAGCTGAATGGTAAGGACAAGACGGAAAATCATAGCGACTACTATCTGCGTGTCTCTCGCGGCATTCGCTTTAGTAGTTTCCAGTTGCTCTTCCCCGCACCAGAGAGGGATCAAAGATGCCCGAGATAAAATCTCGCAAGGAAAACTGGCTATCGAGACCTATGGTGAGCAGGTGCAATGGCGCAGCGAGTACAACCGCATCCTCTTTGAACGGTATGGAATCGAAAACCGATCGGTTGCCGGTTGCATCGTCGATGGTCAAATCCTCGGCCATGCCGAAGGATTCAATTCAGTGATGAAAAAAACGATCAAACAACGCCATGGCAAAGACGTGTTTGATAAAGCTTCTGCGGAAGCTGAGGCCAAATTCGAGGAAGCGAACGCCGCAAAGGAGATCAACTGAGCCAAGATTCCTTTCCCTCCTTGCGGGGAAGCGGGTGCGATGTATTCATGGGGCATGAAAAAGCTGTTGCTCCTTCTCGCCGTTCCTTTGTTCACCCAATGCGGCGGGGGCTTTGGCGGCACGAGTGTTTCCGAGTCTCCCGCAATTTTGAACGTTTCCAGCTGGGATCCGAAAGAAGTGCAGGGGAGAGGCGACAAGTATTCTCAATTCAATGTCTCCGCACTAAACAAGAACGGAGCGCAGGCACTGATCGCACGCTCGGCGAAGGGACCGCTGCTGGATGACAAGTTTGGCGACTTCCTAAAATCTGCCGCCCGCGAGGGAATGCTGCTCGGAGCCTACCACTTCGTAACCATGAACCAAGATCCGGCAGCGCAGGCGGACAGCTTCGTAAACCGGGTGAAAGCGGTGGCGCGGGCGAAGGGAATTTCCCAAAATAGAATCCTCCTGGTTGGCGATTTCGATACGAAGTCCACGCCGGACAGGCTGGTAAAATTCATCCAGCGTGTCCACAGCCGCACGGGAGTGTATCCGGTCACGTATTTGGAAAACAGCGACGGCCTGAGGTCACGCCTTCGCAACGCCTCGGCGGATCAGAAGCGCATCATCCGCCGCTCCCCGTATTGGCTAGCTCTCTATGGCCCGGGCGGGACGGAGCGCACGATGTCGCGGAAAGGTGCCCTCACCCCGGACAGTCTCGCGGAGCTCTACGATATCTGGGGCGGTTGGACAATGTGGCAATACGGCGGGGTCGTCTGGGAAAACGGCGCATCCCGCGCGAAACACTATCGCACCAGCTCATGGCGCAGCCCGCGTTTTTTCGGAAACATGGCGCACCCGATGGAGCGGAATGTGTTCAAGGGTGACGACGACGATCTACGCGCATTCTGGGATAGACACTCGATCCGGATTTAGGATGGCTGGAGGGTCGAACGCTGGTTTCGCGCCTCCTTAAATCACGCCTACAGCTGATCCGCAATCATCTCAGCAAAGGCTGCCGACGCCGACTCGGTGTCTTTCATCGTCATACGCTTGGATCTTGCGAAGTCGGGAAGAAAAAGTTTCCCGACCAACCTCTCAACCTCCGCCTTGTCAGAGAACGCGATGTTCAGCTCCGTGTTGATCCACATGCTGAGGATGTCGAGGTTTGCGGAACCGACGGTTGCCCAGTCATCGCAGACCATCACCTTTAGATCGCCATTTTCGGGTAGCGGTAGAGCTTCGCACCTTCTTCCATGAGGGCACGAGCGGTGGCGATATTACCGGCATCCATGATCGCGGAGTCACCCTCTGCGGGGAGGATCACACGCACGTCCACCCCCTTCCGCAACGCGGAACGCAGGGCGAAGATGATATCGTCACTGGCGAAATATGGATTTTCAATGTAGATGCGGTTCTTCGCGCCCCGGATAGCGAGCAGCGAGGCATCCCGGATTTCATGGCGAGCATGGCCAGATTCGGGTTTCAATATCCTGATCGGAATGTCATCTTCGCGGCGGGCTGTCGGTGAAAATTTCCGGGCTCGTGCGAGCATACCGAAATCGCCCCAGGGTCCACATTGCCGCCAGCTGCGCATGAACTCCTCCTCGAGCGATGCCACGACCGGCCCCTCGACACGCACCATCAGATCGTGCCACTCAGAATAGTATTCCCGACCGATGTTCATGCCACCGAGAATCGCCGTGCGGCTGTCAAAAACGATGAGCTTGGTGTGGTCCGCAACCAGCCAGGGATTAAGGCTCAGACGGACTTTCACCTTGCTCCCGCTTCTCAAATATTTACGCATATCGGAAGGTGGAGCGAACCCGTCCTGCGCGGGTGTCAGCAGGCTCGAAAGGTGGGCTGTTGCGCTGCCAAAATCATCATAGAGCACTTTCACCTCCACCTCGCCGGATCTGGCACGGAATTTGTCGGCATAGCGGACGGCGATCTCGTCGTTATCGAAAATGTAGAACTGAGCGTGAATCGACTGCTTGGCTCCCGCGATCTGCCTGTCGAGCTCAGGAAACTAGAATCGGAAAAATGACCAAAGACACGCCGGACAGAAAGGCTTTGCTGAACTCCATACGCATAGGACACAAAACCATATCCAACCCACCCTATCAAGTTCCGCAGTTGGGATTGCCCGTTTGAAAAATTGACCACTGCGCAATCATGGACGAAAGTCGAATATTCCACTTTTCTGGCGATGATTTCACTCGCGCTCTCCGCCGCGACCGCCGAATCAAGCATACGAAATACGCGATGCAGGCGTAATAATATCTTCCTTTTTAAAAGAAAAAGGATACCTTTCTCCCATGGCTGATTCCTACACGATAAAGACTGCACAACAGAAATTTTCGGCAGTTGTCGAAGAGGCAGCCGATCACCCGGTCACAATCACCAAACAAGGAAGGGCGGTTGCTGTTCTCGTCTCCATTGAGAGAATGGAATCGATTGCTGAAACCATGGAACTGCTTGCGGATAGGAAAGCGATGGCTGCCATCCGCAAACATCGCTCGGGCAAAGCTGCTTACCACGACCTCTCAGCTCTAGATGCAATATGATCGCCGTCCGAGTGCAGGAAGAGGCTCTTGATTATTTGAAACGCCTTTCGCCCCAACCACGCCATGCCATCAGGCTCGCGATTAAGAATCTCGCCCACGAGAATGGGGATTTCAAAGCCCTTTGCGACGAACTGGAAGGATTCTACCGCCTTCGAGTCGGGTCCCACCGAGTAATTTTCGAATACGAACTCGTTGCTGGAAAACGAACCATCACCTGTGTCTTCGCCGGACCAAGGGAATGGATTTACGAAGTCTTTCAAAGCCGACTAATGGAGTGAAACAGGCTCCGGCATTCATCACTTTCGACCGCGTATTTTTCCACCGAGACCCTTCACATCCTCCAAGATCAGGTAGATCCCCGGGACGAGGTATAGCGTGATGAAGGTGGCGAAAAGGATGCCGAAGGCGAGTGAGACAGCCATTGGAATGAGGAAGCGGGCTTGGACATCCGTTTCCAACATCATGGGCATAATGCCCACAAAAGTGGTAAGCGAGGTGAGCAGGATGGCGCGGAAACGGCGACCTCCGGCGACGATGGCTGCATCGCGGAGGGTGGCGGATTCCTCACGGTGGCGGTTGACGTAATCGACCATGACGAGGGAGTCGTTCACGACGACTCCGGCGAGGGCGACGAGTCCACACATGGACATGATACTCAGATTCATACCGAGCAGGGCGTGCCCCCAGATTGCGCCAACGAGACCGAAGGGAATGACAGCCATGATAATAAGCGGCTGGAGATAAGAACGCAGTGGGATGGCGATAAGGACATACATACCGACAAGAGACGCTAGGAATCCGAGGCCGATTTCCCTCACACTGTCGTTCTGATCTTTCTGCTCACCTTCGAAGGAGTAGCGCACTCCGGGAAATTTCAACGGGATCTGCTCCAGCACTTTATCGGTGAAACCAGCGACGACTTCGTTCGCATTCACGCCCGGTTCGACATCGGCGGTGACTTTGATAGAGCGTTGCCTGTCGGTGCGGTTAATAACGGCGGGGCCGCGACCAGGCTCCAAAGTGACGACTTGGAGGAGCGGCACTTCGTCGCCCTCGGGAGTGCGAATTTTCATGGTCTCCAGGCTCTCAAGGGTTCGGCGGTCGTCCCTGGGGAAACGAACCATGACTTTTACCTCATCGCGGCCGCGTTGGAGGCGTTGGACTTCATTTCCGTAAAAGGCGTCGCGAACTTGAGAAGCAACATTTTCCAACCGGAAACCCATCGCGCGTCCAGCAGGAGTCAAGCTATCGAAGCGGAGCTCGTCCTTGCCCTCACGGTTTGAGTCCGAGATATCCATCACCCCTGTAAATCCCTCCAGCCCCTGCTTCGCGAATGCCGTAGCCTCTTCAAGCCGACCTAGGTCAGGACCGGTGAGATTCACGTCGATAGCATTTCCTGCAGTGGCTGTTTCCGCCTGGATACTGAGTTCGACCACGCCCGGAAGAGTCCCGATCAGACGTCGCCATTCCGCGACAAGCGTTTGGGAATCAACACTGCGCCCGCCTGCATCGGAAAGCTCAAGGGTGATCTCTCCAATGTGTGTCGCACGTGGCGGACCTCCAATGACGACACCCGTCTGGAAGGGCTGGGTTCCCGCACTAGTGAGGATGTGCTTGAGGATACTTCCACCATCGTCGGCCTTGTATTTTTCGGAAAGTTCGACCGCAGCCGCCTCGATACGCTGGACGACTTTTTCAGTTTCCTCGAAAGGCACTCCTTGGGTCAGCTCGACTTTGGCACTGAGGATATCACCCTCGACCTCCGGGAAGAACTTAAATTGGATTTGGCCTGTGCCCACCACGGCGAGCGTGAGGACGAGGACGGAGATGAAGGTAGCTGCCGTCACATAGCGCCATTTTAGGGAGAAGCCCAACGAAGGCTGATAGACCTTTTCGACGAAGGTTTCGAGTCCATCGGCGATCTTGCGTTGGAGGGCAAAAAGGCCGTCGATCCAGCGTTTGAGGAAAAAGCGCGAGCGTTTCTTTTCCGAGCGATCCGTCGGGGCAAGTAGGGCAAGATGGGCGGGAAGGACGAATTTCGATTGGAGCAGAGAAAAGGCCAAGGTTGGGATGACAACGAGCGGGATGTTCGGCCAGATTTTTCCGCTGACTCCACTGAGGCCGAGCATGGGAGTGAAGGCCACCATAGTCGTGATCACACCGAAGACCACGATGGTGCCAACTTCACTGGTGCCCTTCCATGCAGCGATGCTTGGGTGCTCACCTTTCTGGATTCGATGATAGACATTTTCCCCCGTAACGATGGCGTCATCTACCACGATCCCGAGCACCAGGATGAAGGCAAAAAGTGAGATCATATTGATGGAAATACCCATGTAGGGCATCAGCCAGATTCCGCCGGCGAAGGACACCGGGATACCGATCGCGACGAGAAGCGCGAGCGAAGGGCGAAGGAAAAGCGTGAGCACGCCGAGCACAAGGATGAGACCGGTGATGGCGTTTCGCTTTAGCAAGTCGAGACGGCCTAACAGATAGACACTTTGGTCGTTCCAGACCGAGAGGGTGATGCCGTCGGGAAGGGTTTGCTTGGAGTTTTCCACGTAGGTGCGGACGAGTCCAGCAAGGGCGAGGGTGTCTTCGTTACCGACGCGGAAAACATTGATCACTACTGCGTTTTCCCCATCGAAACGGCTACTCAAATCGAGGTCTTCGAAGCCATCGATCAACTCCGCGACATCTCCCAAGAGAATCGAGCTTCCATCGGGCATGGTCTTGACCGGGATACTTGCCATCGCGCTTGCCTCGTAGCGTTTGCCAAGGGCACGGAGAATGACCTCGCCACGCTCCGTCCGCACCGAGCCACCGGGAAGATCCAGGGTACTACCGCGAACTGCTTGCGCGATATCGGAAAGTTTCAGCTCTAGCTTACGCAGCTTTTCTTCGGAAACTTCGATGGAGATTTCATAAGGCCGTGTGCCAGTGATTTGCACCTGACTGATCTTCGGTACGCCTCCGAAAGTCCTGGCAAAAAAGGAACTGATACTACTCGCCTTCGGAGCCTCGTAGGTCAGGAGATCGTCGCGCACCCGCTCAGCGATTTTCCGCATGGTCGCCTCATCGGTATCGGCGGTGAGCGTGATGCTCATCACTGGCTTCTTGATCAGGATTTCTTCCAGCACCGGGGTCTCTGCCTCTTCGGGAAAATTCTCGATGGCATCGACGCGGGATTTCACATCGCTCATCACAGAGCGGACGTTATAGCCGGTCTCCACCTCAATCACCACCGATCCGATGTTCTGCGAGCCGGTGCCACGGATTTTTTTTATCCCCTGAAGATCCGCGATAGCCTCCTCGACGGGTATAACCACGCCACGCTCCGCCTCTTCCGGTGTCGCGTTCGGATACGGGATGATCACGGAAACCGCGTCAATGGCGATATCTGGGAAAATTTCCTTCTTCAGCTTGAACCAAGTCGTGAAGCCCGCGAGGAGCACAACAAGCATCACGAAATTTCCCGCAACGTGGTTGCGGGTGAACCATTTCACCGCGTTCATTCGTCCTCCTCCGGTTCCTCGGCGGTCTCAACTTCGACTTCCATCCCGACAACCGGCGCGGTGAGGCGTGTCAGAACAACCCGGTCACCCGCTTCGAGACCTTGGTGAACCACTGCGGTTTTTGCGGTAAGCCTGACAACCTCTACCTCGCGAAAATCGATCTTCCCTTCTCCATTCACGGTGATCACCCGGTTCCCTTCAAGTAGGCCACGGCGCGGGATTTCTGCAACATCTGGCAGAATCTCACCACCAAGCGTGGCATCAAGGAAAAGGCCGACGGGCGGCAGAGAAAATTCAGCGCGATCCGCAACTTCTACCTTTACCACCACGCTTGCAGAAAGCGTCTTGCGCTCGATTTCGGGATCCAGCCTCACGGGAATTGCTGCCCAAGAATATTCCTTCGTCCCGATTTTTCCAGTGAGTGTAACCTCTCCGATAACTTCGCCGTTTTCATCCCGGCTGAGAAAACCAAAATCCTCCAAGCTCAACGGAAGGCGCACCTCCAGCTCGCCGATGGCGTAAAGCTCCGCGACCATGGTGCCGGGGGCGACAACCGCTCCAACCTCAACATTCGCGGAGCGCACGCCCGCTTCGAAAGGTGCGAAAATCTCCGTGCGCTCCACATCACGGCGCGCGCGGGCGGCTTCCTCACGGGAAGAGCCTGCACGTGCTTCGGCCGCTGCGAGTTGCGGGCCGCGAAGGACGAGAGGATTCGTAGGTTCGCCACGTCCGATTTTTTCCCAATCAAGCTTCGCCTGCTCCACCTGGGCGCGCTCCTGCTCCAGGGCGAGCTCCGCTTCCGCAAGACCCACTTCGGAATTCGCCAGCGCCGAGCGGTAGTCCGCTGGATCGATCTGCACGAGCCGCTCACCTTCCTTCACAACTCCACCGCGTTTCAGATTCTGAGAAATCTCCATCACCCGCCCTCCAACTTCCGCAGCGAGCATTGTCCGACGCATACTCTCCACCACTCCCTGAGTGGAAATTTTCACCGCGTAGTCTGATTTTACCACCTCTACCGTCACCACTGCCGGGACGATTCTCTCCTTATCTTCTTCCTTCGCCACGCGCTTGTTGACCACAAGAATAACGATACCAAGAATCGTGATCCCGATGATCGCGAGAATGATCACAAACGATAGAACCGCCCTAACTTGAACTTTCCTATCCTGCTCCAATGTTTCGTTCATGACTAAATTTTCGTTACTTCGCCGACCGGAAATCTCCACCCAGCGCTAGGTGCAAATCTACCCGATTTTCCAAACGTAGCCGCCGGATCGCGACATACTGGCTGGCGGAATCGATCATCCGCTGGGTCGCATCTATTAAAGTAAGCACATCCCCCGTCCCTGCCGAGTATTCTTCACCAGCGCGCTCCGCAGCTTCTTTCGCTAGACCCGCTGCGGATTTCCCCGCGCGCTCCCGCTCGGACAGAAACATCTCCGCCACCAAGGCTTGCTCCACTTCACCAAATGCATCCAGCACGACTTTTTGGAGTATCGCACCTTCCTCACGTTCGGTCGCTTTCGCCTTCTCGATTTCCCCTCTGATTTCGCCACCTTGAAAAATCGGTTGGGTCAAACTACCACCGACCGACCACACGCCAAAATCACTACTCAGCACATCGCGGATCGATTCAGTCGTAGTTCCAGCAGAACCGGTCAGGCTCAGACTTGGAAAACGGGCGAGCTTGCGCTGTTTCACCTTCCGACCCGATGACGCCAGACTCCTCTCCGCTGCGAGAATATCCGGCCTGCGAAGCAACAGCTCAGATGGCAAACCTGCCGGTGTTTTTCCGGGAAACACTGGTAACCTAGCGCCCGTCGAAAGACTGCCTGAAGGATATTTCCCCATCAGAATCTCCAACTGCCGCAAAACCCGCTCCCGTTCCTGCTTCCGTTGCGCGAGAGCGCCCTGACGTGTCGATCTCTCGGATTCCGTCAGCCGTACCTGCGATGCCGTCCCACCACCATCTGCAATCGCTCGATCAAAACGCTCTCTCACCGCATCCGCCAAAATCCCAGCCGCCTGCACTGCATCCCCCGCAAGTTCCACCTGCTCATTCGCCTCGCCCAAAGCCAGCCAAGCCTTAGTCACCTGCCCGGCCAAGGAAACCCGTGCCGCCTCATACTCATAAGCCCGCGCCTGAGCATCCGCGATCGCTGCCTCCTGCCCAGCCTTCGCCCTACCCCACACATCCACCTCCCAGGCAGCATTCAGATTCACCCCGAACTGTTGGGAAATATTCGATGGCACCCCTCCGCCTCCACCTGCGAACGGAAAGCCAATGAAATTCTGTTTATCCCTCCTCGTGTCACCACCCAGCCCCAGGCTAGGCAAACGCCCGGCTCCCGCGATTTTTGCCTCCGCCCCGGCGCGATCCACCCGCGCCGCAGCCACTTTTAGATCCTGATTATTGGAAATCGCCGTGTCCACCAGCCCCCGCAACTCGGAACCTCCGATTTTCCCTACCCATCTTTTATCGATCCCCGCCTGCGCCTCTTTGGTAGCCGCCCACGCCCCCGGCGCACCCACTTCCGCCATCCGACTCTCCGGAGAAAGCGCAGCACAGCCCGTAAAAACCAATGGCAGCAACAGCCACCCAGCGAAAAATTCAGTCTTTTTTCCCATCGCGTTCAACAAAAGAGCAATCGTTCCTTACGTGATAAAAGTCAATCCATCACCTACCGCCGAATTCTTCCTCTTCCTTGAGATTTGAAGTTTGAGATTTGAAATTTGAAATTTAAAGCCTCACCCTCCCCCCGTGAGCAATAGCAACAAATTAGGAATCGGCCTCGCGGGCTTCGGCACCGTCGGCTCCGGCGTATGGAACACCATCGAGAAAAATGGGGAACTTATCTCCGATCGCACAGGGAGTGACGTATCCCTCCACATTACGAAAATCCTCGTCCGCGATCTAAAAAAGACCCGCGCCACGAAATCCGCCGTCCCGCAGGAAATGCTCACCACCAACTGGCACGAGCTCGTCAACGACCCCTCCGTAGATATCGTCGTCGAACTCATCGGCGGCACCACGGATGCCTTCGAAATCGTAGCCGCCGCACTCCTCGCGAAAAAACCCGTAGTCACCGGCAACAAAGCCCTCCTAGCCGAGCGCGGGGTCGAGCTCTTCGCCATTTCCCGGAAAATGAAAACCCCCATCTTCTTCGAGGCCGCCATCGCCGGAGGCATCCCCATCGTCAAAACCGTCCAGGATTCCTTCGTCGGCAACCAAATCCACTCCTTCACCGGCATCATCAACGGCACCTCGAACTACATCCTCGAGCAGATGACCCTGCGCGGTATCGACTACCCCACCGCCCTCCAAGAAGCCCAAGATCTCGGCTACGCAGAGGCGGATCCAGCACTCGACGTCAACGGCTGGGATGCCGCCCACAAGGCGATCCTGCTCGCCACCCTCGCTTACGGTTTCCCCATCGATCCCAAGGAAGTGTATGTCACCGGCATCGAGCAAGTCCGCCCCACCGACATCCAGTTCGCGAAATCCCTCGGCTACGTCATCAAGCTCCTCGCCATCGTCCGCGAGCGTGATTGCGGCTCCGTCGAGCTCCGCGTCCAGCCCTCCTTCATTTCCAAAAAACATATCCTCGCCGCAGTAAACGGAGTCTTCAATGCCGTCGCCGTCAATGCAGATGCAGCCGGTGAATCCCTCTTCTACGGAGCAGGCGCAGGCCAAGGCCCAACCGCCTCTTCAGTAGTAGCAGACCTCGTAGAAGCCGCCCGAGTAGTAGCCCCCGGCACCCGCCACCGCGGCTTCCTCCCCTACCGCGAGACAGGAAAACTCATCCCCATCGAGGACACCACCACCGGCTACTACGTCCGCTTCGATGTCACCGATAAAGTCGGCGTCGTAGCATCCATCGCCAACGTCCTAGCAAAACACGAAATCGGCATCTCCGGCACCCACTCCCCCATCGATTCCTCCAACCCTGACGCCGCCTTCGTCGATATGGTCTTCCTCCTCCACACCTGCCCTTTCGGAAAACTAACCAAAGCCCTCCAGGAAATCGAAGCCCTAGATTGCATCAACTCCACCCCCGTAGTTTTCCGCATCGAGAACCTAGGGTAGAAAGCACATAATTCTAAGCACCAAATCCGAAACTAAGATTTTACCGCAAAGACGCGAAGGCCGCAAAGGATCGCAAAGCCAGTCCTCCGCAAATTTTCATTACCTCTCCTTCCGTGTGTTCCGTGTGTTCCGTGTATTCCGTGGTTAAAAATCCCCCAACCCAAGTCTTCCTCCGCGCCTTCGCGATAAATCTTCCCCACAACCCAAGTCTTACCACTGATCACTGATCACTCGGCACTTTCCACTCAATTCCATGTCATATTTAGTCACCATCGGCCTCGAAGTCCACGCCCAAGTAAACACCAACACCAAGATGTTCTGCGCCTGCCGCACCTCCTTCGGTGACGACCCGAACACCAACACCTGCCCCGTCTGTCTCGGCTACCCCGGCGCACTCCCCGTCCTCAACAAGCTCGCCATCGAGAAAACCCTCCTCACCGGCCTCGCCCTCGGCTGCAGTTCACCAGAATTTTCCCGCTGGGATAGGAAGAACTACTTCTACCCAGACATGCCGAAAAACTACCAAACCACCCAGATGGATTTCCCACTCTGTCTCGGCGGCGGCGTGCCACTCTTCGACGATTGCTACCCCACAGACGCGAGGAAGAACATCAAAACCCCGGACAAAATCGTCCGCCTAAACCGCATCCACCTCGAAGAAGACGTGGCGAAATCCACCCACCTCGCCACCACCTCCCTCATCGATCTCAACCGCGCCGGCACTCCCCTCATGGAGATCGTCACCGAGCCCGATCTGGAATCCGCCGAAGAAGCCTTCGCCTACCTCCGCTCCCTGCAAATGGTTCTCCATTCCTGCAACACCTCGGACGCCGACCTAGAAAAAGGCAACCTCCGCTGCGACGTAAACATCTCCCTCCGCGTAAACGAATCCGACTCCCTAGGCGAAAAAGTAGAGCTAAAAAACCTCAACTCCTTCTCCGCCATCCGTCGCTCTATCCACTACGAGATCGCCCGCCAGACCGAGGAACTCGATGCCGGAATCCCCCAGATCCAATCCACCCGCCGCTGGAACGACGATCTCGGTGAGACCCAGATGATGCGCACTAAGGAAAACGCCCACGACTACCGCTACTTCCCCTGCCCGGATCTACTCCCCATCGCCACCGCACCTCTGTTAGAAACGGTCAGACCACTAGTCCCCGAGCCGCGCCTCAGCAAAATTTCCCGCTACGAAAACGACTTCGGCCTCACCACCTACGATGCCGCCGTCCTCACCGCGGACAGCCACCTCGCGAAATATTTCGAAGCCACCGCAGACCCGGCCATTCCCGCCAAGAAAACCGCCAACTTCCTCATCAACAACCTCCTCGGCACCCTCAACGAGCAATCCATCAGCATCGCCGATTGCCCTGTCCCCCCCGAAAAACTCCGCGACCTCCTTACCCTAGTGGAAAACGGCACACTCGCCCCCAACCAAGCCAAGGAAGTCTTTAGCGTCCTCTTCGCTTCCCCGGAAAAAGCGCCCGCCGCCATCGCCGATGAAATGGGCTTCAAACCCACCTCCGCCGGAGAGCTCGATTCCCTAGTCGACCAAATCATCGCCGAAAATCCCGATGAAGTAGCCGCCGTGAAAGCCGGCAACGAAAAGCTAATCAACTTCCTCACCGGAAAAGTAATGCGCTCCGCCCCCACCAAACCCAACCCCAAGCAGGTCACCGACCTCCTCCGGGCAAGGCTCTTATAAGGAGGAGGGACATTCCTGTCCCTCCAAGCCTCCAAAACCCAGCCCGAGGAACCCTCATCGCCACCACCCGATTCTTCCCTCCTCAACCGCCAACCCAAGTGGTTCAAGCCGGCATTCTACGGAGATGTCACCCCCGGGAACATCCTCGAACTCGGCTCATGCGGCTTCGCCTACATCTCCGGACTCTCCACCACAGGCGATCCAACCTCCCCTCTCGTCGCGTTCGCCCTCATTATCGCCGGCACCACGAAATTCGATCCAAAACCCTTCGATCGCAAAGCCGTCTTCCTTCGCGTCGATAACTCGGTCACCTCAGTGACTATCCACAAAGACGGCCACATCTACCGCGACGGCATCGACCTCCTATCCCCAGAAAATCCCATCTGGGGAGGTAAATCCCCCGAGATTCACTATCCGGATCTCTAGTGGAAAAGCGCTGTAAACGCGCCTTCCCTACTTCCCTTTCCCCAGCGCCGCAGGAGTCACCACAATATTTCCATAGCGGTGCAGGGTCTCGCTGATCGATTGCTCACGATACCAGACGGGCAGTTCAAGCCTTGCGTCCCAGACAACGGGGCCTCCGGCGACCCGGATACCCGCATGGTTCGCGGCTTGGCGTAATGCCGGGGAGGCATCGGGCGCACGCATGAGATCTGCGATCTTGGAACTGGTGGGAAACCTTGCCAGCAGCTCCTCTTCGGACTCGAATTTTACATCAATCCCCAGATTCTCCATCCATTCCCTGCGGGTTTCCGAACTGAACTCATATGGCATCCCGACTGCCTCAGCGGTCAGGATAAGACGTGCGGCATCGCGGTCACTGATCTCCGACCCGACGCGGATCCAGGCATGCCTGAACATGCGGTAACGGAAAATATTCGCCTCGCAGCGTAGGCCGTTGGGATCGTGATCTTTCTCGAATTCCTTTTCCTTCCAAAACTCGTCACTACTCGCGAAGGCCGCAAGCGCGTCTGCCTCAGCAGGGAGATCCACTTGTAGTTTTTCAAGAATCGGAAGCTCAACCCCGGACGATTTTTTCGGAAGGGAAACGTTTTTCCAATCGCCGAACTGGGAGACGTAATTCGGGCCTCCCGCTTTCGCGCCTGGTCCGAAGTAAGAGCGCTTCCATCCACCGAAGGGCTGGCGCTCTACAATTGCTCCGGTGATCGGACGGTTCACGTAAGCGTTACCGACTTCCACCTGCTCTTTCCAAGCTTCCGTCTCACGGTCGTCGAGCGAATGAATCCCGCCGGTGAGGCCGAATTCGGAACCGTTCTGGATGCGGATCGCATCATCTAAATTGTCCGCGCGGATGAGCCCTAACACGGGACCGAAACATTCGGTGCGGTGATACCAGCTTCCCGGCGCGACACCGAGCTTGATCCCCGGCGACCACAGGCAGGGATTTGCATCAACCATTTGGGGTTCCAGAAGCCATTCCTCACCCGGCTCCAGACTTGTCAGCGCTCGCTCCAGAGCCTCGCCGGGAACGCGGATGACAGGAGTCGAGAACGAGGGAAAATCCCACGCCGATCCAACCTCAAGCGAAGCCGCTGCATCTCGCAACTGCCTACGGAAAGCCGGGCATACATAAATCTCCGCCTCGATAATCCCGATAGAAGCCGCGGAACATTTCTGCCCCGAATGCCCGAAGGCGCTTTTTACCAGATCTTTAACCGCCATATCGAGATCGGCGGCGGCGCTGATGATGAGGGAGTTCTTGCCACTGGTTTCCGCGAAAAGGTGAAGGTCCGGCTTCCAGCCCAAGAACATCAGAGCCGTCTCATGGCCACCGGTCAGAACTACCGCCCCGACACGATCATCCGTTACAAGCGACTGCCCAAGTTCGTTGTCCGGGCAGGGCAGAAACTGGAGCACGTCGCGGGGAATACCTGCTCGCCACAGCGCCTGCACCATCACCCATCCCGTGAGAACCGTCTCGGGCGCTGGCTTGAGGATGACAGTGTTGCCAGCAACAAGAGCAGCGAGAACTCCGCCACACGGAATCGCGAAAGGAAAATTCCACGGCGGCGTGACGAGCACGGTGCCGAAGGGTTGCAGCTCGCATCCATCGGTATCAATACGACGTGCATAGTAGTTCGCGAAATCGATGGCTTCCGAAATTTCCACATCGCCCTCCATCACGGACTTACCGGCATCCATCACCATGGTGGCGGTCGCTTCTCCCCGGATTTTCGCGATCTCCACCGCAGCCTTCCGTAGCAGCTCAGCCCGTCCCTCAAAACCACGCTCCACCCATGCCGCTCGGCTTTCCTCGGCACATTTGAGCGCGCGTTCGATCTGCTCCGATCCAGCCATCGCATGGATGTAGGAAGTTTTCCCGGGACGCGACGGATCCTCCACGGTCGCCTCTGTCTCGCCCGCTTCCTCATTGCCAGCGATGACAAGCGGCACCGGCGCGACATCCGAATCCCGTTGCAGGTCCACTTTCTCCCGTGCCCATTTCGAATTCACACGCAGAGCCCAATCCGTATCGGCGGCACTGTGGAACGGCTCATCTTTGGGTTGTTCCGAAAAGGTTTCCTTGTTCCGGTCCTGATTCCTGGCTTTTTCCGACGCGATGTCGTCCTTTCTCGCACAGGCGGCGAGGAAGCGTTTCTTCTGATCTTCCCATGCCGGGTTACCTTCCTTGATCGCGAAAACATCGTGGAGGAAATTCCCCTCAGAAGTGTTCTCATCGAGCCTGCGGACGAGGTAGGCGATCGCGCTGGGAAAGTCATCGTGCCGGACGATGGGCGCGTAGAGCAACACACCAGAGGCGGCGTCTCTCACCCCCCGCGCCTGATGATTCGCCATGCCCTCCAGCATTTCAAACTCGATTGCTTCGGTCACACCCTCCCGCTCCCGCAGCAAAAGTGCGTAGGCGATATCGAAAAGATTGTGACTCCCGACTCCGAGCTTCACCGCTTTCGCGACGTTTTTCTGACAGCCTTCATGGAGCATTCTTTTGAAATTCGCGTCTACCTCTTCCTTGCTTTCGTAGGGGGCGAGATCCCAATCGTGAAGCTCCGCATCCACGGATTCCATCGCGAGGTTCGCGCCTTTCACGATGCGGATCTTGATACCGGCTCCACCTTTTTCGCTCCGCAGCATCGCCCATGTGTTCAAATCCTTCTGAACTGCCCACGAATCGGGAAGGTATGCCTGCAATACGATTCCCGCCTCGAGGTAGAAAAATTCTGGCTCGCTGAGAAGCTGGCGGAACACATCGCAAGTCAGGCGCAGATCCCGATATTCCTCCATGTCGAGATTGACGAACTTCGGCTTGCCCTTGGTCGGATTCGCTATGGACGCACGATATAGCCGACGCAGCTGCGTTTTAATTTTTTCAACCGTCTCGTCATAGGCGATCAAATGGATCTGGCTGAAGATCGCCGAAATTTTCACTGAAACATAAGTCACATTCGGATCGGCGATACGGCCGAGAATCGCCTGGATGCGCTTCTCGGCTTCGCCTTCTCCCAGAATCGCCTCTCCGAGCAAATTGAGATTCATCCGCATCCCCTCATCGCTTCGCCTCTGCAGGTGAGGCTTCAGCTTGTCGTTCTCCGCAGGTAAAATGACCGACGCGCTCTCATGCCGCACAGCGCCAGTCACCACAGGCATCACCAAACCCGCGAAATACGATGATGCGAAAGTCCCGACGGCCATCGCCGCCCGCTCGTAGGAAGCCAAAAACTCCGGCACTCCGTAAGAAGACACCAGATGCCGGAACTGCGAGGCGGAGCGTTCCCAAGAAGGCGGACGGAAGACCTGATCCGCCATCGCCAATGTGAACGCCTTGCCGGATTCGTCCTTCATCATCCGTGCAAGTTTTTCGCCCTGACGTTTTTCCGACCGAGTCTCAAGTTCCCGGCTTTCGTTCAGCAACTCGGCAGCAAGATCCACAGCGGCTTTGGCCAGCAAAGCATCGTCGGCAGGCTGGCTTTTCACTCCTGAGATAATCTGATCGATTCGGTTCCGGTTCATAAAATATTTCACCCCAACCGTTATAGATAGGGGCGTGCTGAGCAAATAATTCGTTCCTACAGGAAAGGAAAGCTAGAGTAATCCGCTTTTTCTTTCCGCCACAGAGCCTTTGCGGTTCAATTCCCACCAAGTATGAGCAAAGTTACCGCCATCCTCGTCGCCGCCGGCAGCAGCCAGCGCATGGGCTTCGACAAGCTCGCCGCACTTATCGATTGCAAATCCGTGCTCTCGCGCACGCTAGACGCATTTCTCGCTTGTGATGCCGTTTCCGAAGTCCTGATCGTCTGCCCACCCGAGCGCTTCGCCCTGCTCGACGAAACCACTTTCACCAAACCCGTCCGAAGCGTCGGTGGTGGATCCGCCCGCCACCTCTCCGTCGCCAACGGCCTCGCCGCCGTTTCCCCGGATGCGGAACTCATCGCCATCCACGACGCCGCCCGCCCACTCGTCTCCCAAGCCGACATCCTCGCCACCATCGCCGCCGCGAAAGAGAATGGAGCAGCCTCCCTCGCCCGCCGCGTCACCGAAACCCTGAAACGCTCCGACGAATCCGATTTCACCACAACATCCGTCCCCCGCGAGAACCTCTGGTTCATGGAAACCCCCCAAATTTTCCAAGCCGATCTCATCCGTGCCGCCTACGCCCACATCCTCGAAAGTGACATCAAGGTCACCGACGAAACCTCCGCCATCGAAGCCTACGGCGAAAAAGTAAAACTCGTCCCCTCCACCTCCCCCAACCCAAAGATCACCACCCCGGCCGATCTAGTCGCCATCCACTCCGGTAAATGATTTTCACCGCAGAGGCGCAGAGGTCGCGGAGGAGCGCGGAGGAAGAGCAAATAAAAAAGTTTTAGAGGACTGGCTTTGCGCCCCTCTGCGACCTCCGCGCCTCTGCGGTGAATCTTCCTCTTCATTGACCTTTGAATTTTGAGTTTTGAAATTTAGCGTAGCTGCGTGCCTGCCACATACTCCACCCACGATCTCCCAGCCGGCCCACGCCTTGCCCACGCCCATCTCCCGGAATCCGAGTGCTCCGCGCTCTCCATTTACATCCCGGTCGGCTCCCGCGATGAAACAGGGAACATCCCCACAGGCCTCGCGCATTTCTCCGAGCACATGGCCTTTAAAGGCACCAAGACCCGCTCCGCCAAGGAACTCACCCTCGCCATCGAGTCCGGTGGTGGACAGGCGAATGCGTGCACCTCGGAAGACCACACGGTTTACGAAGCTCAAGGCGAGGCGGAACTGATGCCCGTCCTCATTGAAGTTCTCGCAGACATGGTCTGGCACTCCACCTTTCCAGAAAACGAAATCGACCTAGAGCGCGACGTCATCGGCGAGGAAATCACTATGATACGGGAGAGCCCTTCCGATCACATCAACGACCTCCTCGCCTCCGCCCTCTGGCCTTCACATCCGCTGGGGCAGTCAATTTCCGGATCACTGGAGTCCATCGAAAAAATCGACCGCTCACGGCTGAAAAATTTCGCGAAGCAACATCATTTCCGCAAAGACCTCGTCATCGCAACAGCCGGGCCAATGAGTGCCGAGGAAATTCTCGAAACCCTTCTCCCGCTGCTTCCGAAGAAATTCAAGAAGCCTCCCCTTCGCCTCGGCTACACACCATCACCTACCCGCGAGATCATCGAGAGCCGCCCCACTGATCAGCTCCAACTCGCTCTGGCCTGGCATACCCCCGGCCGTCATGCGGATGAACGCCACGCCCTCCGCCTGCTCTCTCTCATCCTTGGCGAATCCTCCTCTTCCCGTCTCTTCACCGAGCTACGCGAGGAGCGTGGGCTCTGCTATCAGATCGGATCGGAGACCTCCCTCTTCCACGAAACCGGAGCCCTACACATTATCGCCGGGCTAGATCCTGATTCCCGCGAAGAATCCCTCGAAACCATTTTCAAAGAAACCGAAGATCTAGCCGCCAACGGCCCGCGCCCGGGGGAACTCGAACGCGCGAAGCGCCTCGCCATTGCCCAATCCAAGCTCGCCTTCGAATCCACCGCCGCCCACGCCGCCTGGGCCGGTGAAGGCCTACTTTTCCACAACCACATCCCCTCCCCCCAGGAAGCCCGCGAAAACCTCCTCAAGGTCACCGACGAACAGATCCAATCCATCGCAAAACAGATTTTCTCCCAAATCCCCGCCACCGCCGAGATCCGGGCATAATGCCGCTTGAACTGCAAAGTTGACTCACAATTGACTTATCTACTTGACCCATAGATTGACTTAAACTTTACTCATCACGCGATGAGCTACCAACCCGTTTTCTCAATCAGCTCCAGTCTTCTCTCCCACGTGGAGGAGATCGCCTCGCTGCGCGAGCGGATCCAGGGTGCGTCCATCGACCTGCAATGGATTCCCGCGCTTCAGAAAGACAGCCGCACGAGAAACGTTCACGCCTCCACTGCCATCGAGGGAAATCCACTCAGCCTCGCCCAAGTGCGCGCTCTTGAGGAGGGCCTTGAGCTTGCCGCCTACGATCCCCGCTCCACCCGCGAAGTGACGAACTATTTCGCCGGCCTGCGTTATGTGGAAAAAAATTCGTTTCTAAAAAAAATCCGTCACGAACATCTCTTCGATCTCCACAGGATCCTCGCCGGCGAGGTGATGGATCAGGGACAAGCAGGGAGCTATCGCACCATTGGCGTGCGGGTCGGGGATCATTTTCCTCCCAACCCTGCCGATGTTTCACCGCTGATGTTCGAGTTACTTACCTGGTGGAATGACGAAGCCCCGAAAATTTCCCCCATCCTGAGTTCGGCGATTCTGCACTACCGCTTCGAGGACATCCACCCATTCGCCGATGGCAACGGCCGCACCGGACGCGCCCTCTCGCTATGGGAGCTTTACCGGCGCGGCTTCGACACCCACCACATCTTTTCGGTCGACGAATACTACTGGGAGGACAGGCTCGGCTACTACGCGGCGCTTGATCAGGTGCGGCGCGGCGGGGAAGACCTTTCCGAATGGTTGGAATACTGCGCGAGAGGACTCCACCAGACCCTGGAACGGGTATGGCTCCGCATCCGAGAATTCCAAAGCAAAGGCGTGCCCAGGCTGACCCTCACACCGCAGCAGGAAAAACTCCTCCTCCTCCTCCGAGATCACGGATCGCTGGCTCCCACCGAAATCTGGGATCTACTTTCGCTCTCGAAACAGGGAGCGATGAACGTGCTCAACCCTCTTCTGGAAGCCGGACTGATCGAGAAAAGAGGCTCGAAGAAAACCGGGAAATACTTTCTGATCCAACTAAGAACGTAACATTCCCGGCCGATTAAAATCGACCCTCTCCCACTGATCACTGATCACTCGGCACTTTTTACTTCCATGCATTTCCACCCCTTCACTTCCACCCACTACATCACCCTCGCCATCGGTTTCTCGATCACGGCGGGGCTGATTATTTTCGCAAAGCGATCGGAGAAAAACCAGCGCTTCGTCACCGCTATCATCGCATTCCTGTGTCTCGCATCCTATCCGTTCGCTTTATTTGCGTGGCGTGGGTATCCGGTCGCGCTGGACAATGTCCTTCCGCTTCATCTCTGTGATCTTGCCGCCATCGTCGCGGGCTTCGCACTTTTCACGCGGAAGCCTATCCTGCTCACGCTGACGTATTTCTGGGGCATCGCCGCTACCACCCAGGCACTGCTCACACCGGCGATCAGCATCGGCCCGCCTTCACTGCCGTTTATCCATTTCTTCATCCAGCACTTCGCCATCGTGGCTGCGGCGCTCTACATTCCCATTGTCCTGAAATGGCGACCCAAGACGCCCTGGTGGAGATCCCCGCTGGAGGTTTTCGGAATCTCCATCCTCTACCACACGTTTTCCCTCGCAGTGAACACCGCCCTGAAAACCAACTTCGCTTTCTCCTCTCGCCCACCAGACAATCCTTCGCTCATCGACCACCTCGGAGCATGGCCGCTGTATCTCTTTGCGATGCAGGGACTGGCTCTCGTGCTCTACCTACTGCTTGCGCTACCGTTCCGGTGCCCGTCACGGGATCATGAACGCTCATAATCGGCGTAATTAAAGACCGCGACGGTGATGGGAATGCCGATCACGGCAAGATTTATGCGGAAAGTTTCAACCATTCACTCGAAGGCACCGTCCTCAAGAAAGGCCAGATCCGGGATCTCGTGGCCTACCTGTCCTCCCTAAAGAAATAACTGAAGCGCCGCACTTCGGGGAGCTTCCGCATTTTCTGGTTTCTGGCCTCTGCTTTCTGGTGTCTGTTACTCCCATGTCCGCGCCCGCAAAAAAACGCCCGAGAATAAACGTCCGCCGTCCGGATGTGATGGAGCTCGTCTCCGCAGAGGTGGCCGTCCATTACCAGTCCTCCCTCGTCGAGAAAATCAGGGATGCGGGCGGGAAAATCACGCGCGGCCACACCACCCTCCTCCTCGCCCAGGATTTCGGCTTCTGCTACGGGGTCGAGCGCGCCATCGACCTCGCCTACGCTTCCCGGAAAGTATTTCCCGAGAACCGAATCTTCCTCATCGGGGAAATCATCCACAACCCGGATGTGAACCGGCACCTCCGTGAAATGAACATCGTTTCCCTGCCGTGGAAAAAGATCGATGCCACCTATGACGAACTCACGCCCGAAGACGTAGTCATTGTCCCCGCATTCGGCGCACCGACTTCCTTCATGGAGAAAATCGAGGAACGTGGCTGTTACACCGTCGATACCACCTGCGGCGATGTCATGAAAGTTTGGCGGCGGGTGCGCGGATACGCAAAGGACGGCATCACCTCCATCATCCATGGAAAGGAAAACCATGAGGAAACCCGAGCCACCGCATCCCGCGCCCTCGGCGGAAATAAGGACGGTCACTACCTCATCATCCTCACCCTCGCCGATACCGACTTCGTCTGCGATTACATCCGCAACGGCGGCGACAAAGACGCCTTCCTCAAACGCTTCGAAGCTTCTTACGAAGACGGATTCGACCCAGACATCCACTTGAAAAAAATCGGCGTCGCCAACCAGACGACCATGCTGAAAAGCGAGACCCTGGAAATCCAGAAACGCCTCGCAAAAGCAATTTCCGACCGCGACGAGTCATCGGAGAACTTTTCTGTCTTCGATACCATTTGCGGAGCCACCCAAGAGCGGCAGGACGCGCTCTTCGAGATGCTAAAAACTAAAATGGATCTCCTGCTCGTAGTTGGCGGCTACAATTCTTCGAACACCGCCCACCTCGTCGAGATAGGCGAAAAAGAACTCCCCACCTTCTTCATCCGGGATGCCTCCCAGATCACATCCCTGGGTCTCATCGTCCACTACGATCTCCATCACAAACAGGAAGCCACATCGGACTATGCAGGTATCTTCGCCGGGAAAGAGCACATCACCGTCGGCCTCACTGCCGGTGCCTCCTGCCCGAACAACCTCATCGAGGATACCGTCCGCAAGGTGTTCACCCTGCGCGGCGAGACACTCGATCAATGATGTAGCCTACGGGAGATCAGGCAAGGTCCATAACCATCACCTTCGCCCACATCTCCTTGTTCCCGCCGGAGTATGCATCGTGCACGGGATCGGCTTTCTGGTATTTCTCGTGAGCCTCCATCGTATCAAAGTGGAAGGAAATTCCGTAATCCCAGGAATGATCGGTAACCGGGCGCTCCGCAGTCGGCGCAGGCTTTCCCCAATGAGCTTTCGAGACGTTCGTTGATTTCACCAACTCGTTAAGCGCTGCCTCCATCCGCACACGGCCAACTTCGTTTTTAAACTCATCCTTCAGCCAAAAATACACGTGATGTTCCATGCGCAGGATTCTGAAGAAACAGGGGGAGCTTGCAAGGGTGTAACTAGAAACTGTGGTCAGGCAGGTGTGGAAATCCGTCCCACCCAAACCAGACCGAAAAAGTCGGATTATTCGAGTTTACCCACCGGTCTCACAGATATTTGATAAACGCCGTGTAAACCTCCGGCGGGATATCCAGCAGACCGTAGTCCTTTGAGGAAACGAAGAGCAGGCTTTGCTGGCCTTTTCCGAGAAGCTGCCCCTCGGATCCGAAAATCTGGTGCTCCAGAGTGCAGAATTTCCGATTCGTCTCCTTCACCTTGATTTTAACCGTGATGGTGTCGAACTCACGGGTTTCACGGACGAACTTGTGCTCAAAGGATCTGGTGAGGATGTAAAACTTCGTACTCTTCAGATCAAAATCCGGCATCGCAGCATTGAAGAACAGTTCACGGGTTTTACCGACATACAGCGGATACATTCCGAAATAGACGTTCCCGACGGAATTCGTGTCCTGATAAGTGGCGATCATGGAATAGACGAACCATTTCCCCTCGAAGTGACCCGCTACATCGTGGGTGCCTCCGGAAACAGGAGCGGCCACTTCGGTGCGGGCCGGTTGCTCAGTTTTGGCAATCGCTTTGATCGCAGGAATTTCCGCTGCAGCATCCATCACCTCGCCTGCTTTTTCTGTGACGAGACGGAGCAAGTCCGTGGTCGTGACGAGCCATACCACGTAGACCAGCGGCAGGAGCGAACCGACATACATCAGTGCGTTCTGATCCACCATGTAGCCAAAGGCGAAGATAACCAGGCAGAGGCAGGCCATGGAAAACATCCGGATCTGCGGCAGCGGTTGCTGGCTGTTCGGCACGAAGCACCGGGCGATCGCCAGCGCAGCGTAGCCCACGAAAAACGAAGCGAAGAACACCATGAAATACTCCAGCTCAAACTTCGCGAAATACCCGATGAGTGTGACCACTGCGACAATCAGGAAAGTGGGGATAGGAGAGGAAACAATCTGCTTCGGGATGATCGATAGGAGCATGTTCTCGCTCTTCTCGACGTTTTTCTCCAAGAACCATTTCAGCGAAACATAACCACTATCCAGGGTGGTCAGGATGGAAATCACGAGGAAGCCGAAGTAAGCAGCGGGTATCCATGAGTTACCGGAAAATCCGCTAGAGAAATACTGCACGACAATGTGGTGGCCATAGACCAGATCATCGAGCTTGGAGGTAGCGAGGGCGAAGCTGTCCTTCGCATTGCCCATGACCCACATGGCGAGGTATCCGTGGAAAATCAGCAGGCAGAAGAAGATCAGGCCGCCGAAAATGTAACTGAGTCGGATCGAGGTTTTTTCCCTATGGATCTGGATCGCCCTCTGCCAGTGCTGGAGATCTAACCACGGCCCGAAGAGCAGCCCCACGAAAAGTGGAACCGCCAGCCCCCAGAAACGGTTGTAAGTGTAGCCATTTTCCATCCCCAGTCCTTCGCTGCCCTTACCTATCGATGTCCCGCCGAGGGAGAAAAGCACCACGAGGATACAGATGAAAAGCAACCCTCCAAGCAACGCGTGCCCGGCCTTGATTTTCCGAATGCCGAACTCTTCACCAAACAGACAGCCGACGGCGAGCAGAACAAATACCGTCATGGTCACAGCCAGTGCCACCACTCCATTCCCGTTAAAGCCTTCGATCGTCCCAAGCAGTGGCACGAAAAGGTATTTCACGAGAGCGAAGACCGTCAGCGAGAGCGCAACAATCTGGTAGATATAGAAGATGAGACGGAAGGGCTTGGCGAATTTATCGAAAAACAGAGCCAACGATTCGTTCCCGCCGGGATGGCGCTTCGCCACCATCTCGGTCAGCACGCCGAATAGCATGAGACCGAAGGCATTAGGGATCGCGAACATCAGCAGCCCGTTCATCCCGAACATAAAGGAAATCTGCACGCTGAAAAACAGCCCGAGTCCCCACATCCAAGCCAGAGCGACCGAATTCCCCCACAGCAAAGCATTTAGCCAACGCAAATTCATTCACAGAGCATTCATGCGAATCCATAATTCCGCAAGCTCCGCGTGGCAGATAGCTGACACATCTTGCGCCAGGCCGTTCTTCCGGCATCTTGCCGGAAGCCAAGGATTTGACGTTCAATGTTCGATGTTCCATCTTCACCCATGGCCATCCTCATTCTCATCCTCTTGGCAGGTATGGCCGCCGCCCAACCCCTCACCACCGCGCGCCTATCCTGCGAGATCGAAAACACCCCTACGTCCACCATTCTCACCGCAAAAGTGAAAGCAAGCGACGCGCCCGTGAAATTCCGAATCGACTGGCTCTCTGGAAAGGAAACCCCGGAAAACTTTAAAAATCAGCCCGAAAAAGGAGAATCCCTCACCTCCACCCACCTTCTCGGGAAAACCACCCTAACCCGCACCGTCCTTACCAGCACAGAGTCGGATTGCATCTTCATCCACGTCCACGCCGACCAGCCCGGCCCCGTCCATTTCACTGCCCGCTTCGTTTCCAAAGACCCCGTAAAAATCCACGACCGCCGCCAGCTCATCCTCACCGGAAAAGAAACCCGCGCCCACGCCTGGATCATCCCCTACGAGTCCGACATCACAGACGACGGAAAAGGGACAATCACCCTCGCTGGGGAAGGCGAAGCCCTCATTATCTTAAACCTAACCCCAGATCCCACCAAACACCCCATCTCCGACACCCTCACCCGCCTCGGTGAAAAATACGACCCCGGGCACACGCCCGCCAGCCCACACTTGGTCTGGGAAGGAATTGAAGATGAGCGGGCGAAAGGGAGATCGAGGGAGCGGGCGAAAGACTGATTTCAGATCTTCCCCTTTGTCCCGGATCCCCCACTCTCCCCATCGCCCACCCCCCCCATCCTCTTTCCATCCCCTCATTCGTTGAAGTTTAGGGTTTAAAGTTTAAAGTTTCCCATCTTAACTCTCCGCTCCCAGCCACCGCGCCATGATCGAACACCTTCGCAAATACACCGGACTTATCATCGTCATCATCGTCCTCGTCCTCATCGGATTCTTGTTTATGGACACCAGCTCCATACGGGCGTCCCAAGGAGGAGCACCATACCTCAAGGTTGAGGGACGTAACTATACGGACAAGGAATACCGTAAAATCGGCTCCACTGCCTACGAGCTAACCCAATCCCTGATGCAATCCGGGGACTTCAGCCTCTACCCTTTTCTCATCACCCTCGCAGGAAACGCCAAGTCCCAAGAACAGGCAGAGGAAAATTTCTTCACCAACCGCATCCTGCTCCGCTCAGCGAAAGAAGAGTTCGGCGTTTACCCGGGCGCTGAGGAAATCGATTCATTTATCCGCAAACTCCGTGCCTTCACCGGCCCGGACGGCGCTTTCTCCCAGGAACAATACCGGAACTTCATTGAAAAAAGGATCGGCCGCCTCGGACTAACGGAAGGCGACCTCCGCGAGCTTGTCTCCGACATCCTCACCCAGGAGAAGCTCGCCGACATCCTCGGCTCCGGTCTTTCCACCAACCCGGAAGTGCTCGCCAAAACCATCGCTCTCGACAGCCAACGCATCAGCGTAAACGTCGCCCGTATCGACATCGACCCCATCGAGGCGAAAATCGAACCCTCCGACCAAGAAATTAAACTCTACTGGGAAACGGTACAAGACGCCTTCAAAACTCCTGAAAAACGCAAGTTCACCTACCTCACCGCCAAGCCAGTCGAAGTCGAAGTGCCAGCAGAAATCCCCGCTCCAGCTGCCGACGCCACCGATGAAGCCAAGGCCGAATACGAAACGAAGAAGGCCGACCGCGAAGCCACGCTCACCGACATACGCCGTAAGGCACAGCTCAAAGCCGACGCGAAAGTTGACAATTTCCTATACATGCTGGAGAGCCAAAAAAACCTCTCCTTTGACAAACTCGCCGAAGAAGACGGCTGGGAACTGAAAACCACCGAACTTTTCGCGCTCTCCGAAGCTCCCGATGAACTGAACGCCCCGCTCCGCTCCTCCAGCTCACGAGGCATCGCCGCAGACGAGCTTTTCCGCATGCAAGTAACTGCCGATCCTTTCTCGAAAATCTCCCCGGCCATCGCGATCGGTGAAAACGAGTGGCTCATCGCCCGCTTGGAGGAAACTGTAGAAGTCCGCGTCCAGACCTTCGACGAAGCACGCGCCGAAGCACGCGCCCGCCTCATCGCAGACAAAGCTGCAGCCGGACTCACAAAAGCAGCTGAGAAAGCCAACCAAGATATTAAAGCAGCAGTTGCCGAAGGCAAAACCTTCGACGAAGCCGCCAAGGCAGCCGGGATGACCAACGAAACCGTCAGCCTCCCGGAAATAACCTCCTCCTACCAGGGCGATACCACCAAGATCCCTTCCAACCTCTTCGACGCCGCCAAACACATCAATCCCGGATCCCTTTCCGAGCCAGTGATCGAGTCTGACCGCGCCTTCATCGTCCACGTCGTCAGCCGCGAAGTCGTGAAACAGGAAAATGCCCAAGCTACCGTCGAGGCCCGCGTCCAAAGCGCCACCGAACGCAACAAACTCACTGCCTTCTCCTCATGGCTCGACGCCAAAAGCGTTGCCGCTGACATCCAGCAGCTATACCGCCAATAATATGGAGAAGGGGTTTCCTAACCCCTTTTTCACAAGCCTTGCCCCCAACCTCTTCCTTGAGGTTTAAAATTTAAAGTTTGAAATTTGTGAGCGAAGCGATCCAAGAAACCTTCGACGACGCCTCCGGCCACCTAGCCCTCGGCGAACTCGAAGAAGCAACCGTCCTCTACCGCAAATGCGTAGAGCTCGATCCCACCCACTTTGATTCCTGGCACGCCCTCTCCATGGTGCTCCTGAAAACCGACAAAGTTAAAGAAGCCCTCGGAGCTTCCCTGCAGGCCACCACACTCCAGCCAAACGACCTCCTAGCCTGGACTGCCCTCTCCCAAATCTACGTCCGCCTCGAAGACATCCCCAACGCCGAAGCCGCCAAAGCCAATTCGATGATTCTCTCCCTCGGCGGAAAAGTCATGAGAGAAGAAAACCGCGAATGAACACCAATGGACGCGGATCCATCCATTGATTTCCTTTTTCCATTTCCTCTCCCATTCGCGCAAATTAGCGTCTGCTATGCCCTCTGGGTGCATTCGCGGCTGAATCCTCCCTTCGAGTTTAGAATTTAAAGTTTAAAGTTTCATGTTTTTCCTAACCACCGCCATCGACTACACAAACGGCTCTCCACACATCGGCCACGCCTACGAAAAAGTCCTCGCTGACGTCATCACCCGCTACCGCCGCCTTTCCGGAGAAGAAGTCTATTTCCTCACGGGCGCCGATCAGTACGGCCAGAAAGTCCAGCAGACCGCCGAGAAGGAAGGTGTCTCCCCTGCGGAGTATGTGAAAACCGTCACCGCGCGTTGGTCTGCCCTCTGGAAAAAAATCGGAGTGGAATATGATGGCTGGGCGGAGACCACAGACACCCGCCACATTACTTGTGTCCAATCCATACTCGCCGATTTATACGCAAAGGATCAGATCTACAAAAAAAACTACAAAGGCTTCTACTCCGTCCGCCAGGAACAGTTTCTGACGGAAAAGGACAAGAACGATGCCGGCGAATTCGGAGCCGAGTGGGGAGAGGTCACCGAGATCGAGGAGGAGAACTATTACTTCAAACTCTCCGACTACACCCCATGGCTACGCGATTTCCTCGAAAAGTCCGACGACACCATCCTCCCCGCTTTCCGGAAGTCTGAACTCATCAACGCTCTCGAAAAAAACACCGAAGCCGACCTCTGCATCTCACGCCCCAAGGAACGCCTCACCTGGGGAATCGAGCTTCCATTCGATAAGGATTTCGTCACCTATGTCTGGTTCGATGCTCTGATCAACTACATCTCCTTCATCGGATTCACCCCGGACGACACCCTCCCGGAATTCGATGCCATCTGGACAGACCGTCCCATCCACATCATTGGAAAAGACATACTCGTCCCCGCCCACGGCATCTACTGGCTTGCCATGCTCCACGCCCTCGGCTTCGCGGATGAGAAAATGCCCCAGCTCCTAGTCCATGGCTTCTGGAACAGCTCCGGCGAAAAAATGTCAAAATCCCTCGGCAACACCCTTGATCCATCCGAGCTAGCCGACACCTTCGGAGTCGATGCCCTCCGCTATTATCTCGTCCGCGACATTCACACCGGAAAGGACGCGAACGTCAATATCGAGCGCCTCGTCATGCTCTACAATACCGAGCTTGCCAACGAACTCGGCAACCTCTGCAACCGCGCCCTCAACATGAGCGTGCGTTTCACCAACGGTATTATCTCCCCTGGCGGCCCGCTCACACCAGATGACACCGCCCTCCAGCAGTCCCTCATCGACAGCACCGCCGCCTACCGGAAAGCCATGGACAACCACGAGGTTTCCATGGGTCTAGAAGCCCTCAATCGCCACATCGTTCACTGCAATCAATACACAGATCGCATGAAACCGTGGGAGCTGAACAAAAACCTCGAGAACAAAGAGCGACTTGCAACCGTCCTTTACCACCTTGCAGAATCCGTCGCCCACTGCTCCGTCCTCCTTTCCCCCATCCTACCAGAGGCTGCCGCGAAACTGGCAGATCAGGTAAAACTCCCAAGCCTCACCGATCTAAAACTCGACGACCTTAAGTGGGGACTCATCCCCGAAGGACACGAGATCGAGAAACCTTCGCCGGTCTTTCCAAGGATCGACGTAAAGGCAATAGAAGCCGAAGGTTAGTATTATCAAGGTGGGATCAATTTGGCTCCAAGATTTTTTCCCGAATCATCGGCTGCCGTTTTCCATATGTCAGGCTCCGCCAGAGCCATTCCATCGGCCCATAACGGAAGAACTTCAGCCAGAACACGCTGAAGACGATCTGTCCTGCGAAAATGAACAAAGCGATTCCTATCGTCCCAAGCCTCCCCACGTTTCCACCCAGGCCGAACCCGTAGCCATAGAAAATCGTAGTGGCGATTGCAGATTGCACCAAGTAGTTGGTTAGCGCCATCCGACCGACCGACCGAGGCTATTGGCGGAAGAATCGTGAGCGAAGGCCTCTTGTGGATTAGCATTACAATGCCTGCGACATAAGCGAATGTCAGCACGGGACCGAAAATCGAGATAATCCCCATCCCGATCAGGAGGAGCCCGATGAGAAAGAGCCCGAGAAATGCCGGAGCGAATATCAGGGTGCATACATTCGTCAGAATAATTTCGCCAAACCGGTAGGAAACCGCGTCGCCATACCCGCCGGTGACGAATGCCTGGATCAGCTCGGATCCAACTTCCGCGTCCTCGGCGTAAACCTCCTTCATCACTTGCGCGAACTCCGCGTTTCCCGAGAGCATATGGAATACCAACCCTCCAGCGAGAATAAGCAACGCTGGCAACAGGATGGTCGCCACTGCCCATATCGCAATGGTCACCGGCTTCCTGTTTCGGAATAGCACCAACAAGAAGCCACAGAGCGCATACGCCAGCAACACGTCCCCCTCCCAAAGAAAAATCCCGTGCGCGGCCCCGAAACCCATCAGCACGAAAAGCCGCCGTCGGTAAGTCGGGATGAAATTCAGCTCCCGCGAGTCGGCACGATCCATCTGCATCGAAAAGCCAAGTCCGAAAAGAAACGAAAACAGCGGATAGAATTTCCCCTCGACCAACAGTATCGAGATCCAGTCCGCCAGCTTGTCCACCGGTCCGAACCAGAAACCATTCCGGAAACCGAAAACCTCCAGTGGCTGGCTGAAATTCACCATGTTTGCAATCAGGATACCCAGCAGTGCAAATCCTCTAAGAACATCCAGTGAAACAATCCGCTCCGCCGCTGATAGCGGCACGAGCGGTTTTCCATAGTTTTCTGGAAGAGGTGGTGGTCCAACACTCTTTTCATCATCCTTAATTACAAAATCTGGCATCCAGCCTGAGTCTCCGGTGCCTCCGAACCAAGTCAACTTGGATACGCACCTTTCCGATCTAAAAACCTGCCCAAGGAAGTCTCCTCACCACAATCCCAGCTACCCGGCAAGAGCCTTCTTCCTCGACCGTATCCTTTATACTTCCCACATTCCGTGGTAAAAACCGAATGCTCTTATGAAAAAACTCCTGTTGGCATTCTGCCTACTCGCCGCCCCACTCTTCGCCGCCGAAGAAAAACCCAACATCATCTGGATCGTCAGCGAGGATAATTCCTCCCACTGGATCCGCTGCTATGGCAACGACCAGGCGAAGACCCCTCGCATCGACGCACTCGCCAAGGAAGGTGCTCTTTTCGAACACGCATACTCGAACGCCCCTGTCTGCGCCGTGGCGCGCGCGACTATCCTGACCGGCGTCTACTCGCCGACGATGGGCACCCAGCACATGCGGTCCCGCCGCAGGATCCCTAACATATATCGTCCTAACGTCGAGTATCTCCGCGCCGCCGGTTACTACTGCACCAACGCCTCGAAAACGGATTACAATTTCGAAGGTAAGGACGGTTCCTACTGGGACGAATCCTCTGGCAAGGCGCACTACAAGAACCGGCCGAAAGACAAACCGTTCTTCGCCATCTTCAACCTCGGGGTTTGCCACGAAAGCTCGCTATTCAAAAAGGGAGCCGCCGAGCCGAAGCGACTCAAGGCGCAAGAAATCGACCTTCCACCTTACCTTCCAGACCTCCCAGAAATTCGCAAGGACTACGCCCGCTACCATGACCGCATCACTCAGATGGACGCACAGGTTGGCAAGATTCTCGACGACCTTGAAAAGGCCGGCCTCGCGGATAACACCATCATCTTCTACACCTCGGACCACGGCGGCGTGCTCCCACGCGGCAAACGCTATCTCGAAGAAACAGGCGTCAAAATTCCTTTTATCATCCGCGTCCCCGAAAAGCTCAAAGCCCTCTCACCGTTCAAGCCGGGCGACCGCGTTGACGAACCAGTCGCCTTCATCGACATGTCGCCGACCTTTCTTTCCATCGCCGGAATCGACGCCCCGGAACAGATGCAGGGCCGCGCGCTTCTCGGAGCCAAACGCAAGGAACCAGCCGCAGATGAAATGGAGTTTCTTTTCGCCGACCGCTTCGACGAACTCTACGGAATGCGCCGCGGCCTGACCGACGGAAAATGGAAATACATCCGCAACTTCAACACGCATCTTCCGCTCGCTCCCTACTCCTTCTACCAATTCGGCCAACCCGGTTGGGTCGCATACAAGAAGGCATGGGAGGCAGGTAAGCTGACCGGGGTTCACAAAGCCCAATGGGAGCCGCCAGTGATTTCCGAACAACTCTACGACCTCGCCGCCGACCCATGGGAAATCAATAACCTCGCCGCAGATCCCGCCCACGCGAAAAAACTCATAACCCTCCGTGCCCGCCTCAAGCAAACCATGAAAAAGATCAGGGACACCGGTCTCGTCCCCGAACCGATGTTCGACAAGCTCGCCGGCAATTCGACAATCGCGGATTCCGTCCAAAGCAGTGAATTCGAATTCAACGAAGTCATCGACCTCGCTTTCGAAGCCACATCAATGGATAAAGCGAACCTACCCACTTTGAAGAAAGCCCTCACGTCTGCAAATCCTGTGAAACGCTATTGGGCAGTAACCGGCATGCTGGCTCTTGGTAAAAAGGCAGCTTACGAAGCCGGTGATGTCGCGCTCCTTCTCAAGGACTCCAGCCCGGTCATCCGCACCACCGCAGCAGAGGCTCTTTACCAATGGGGCAAGAAGGATATCGCTACGAAAGCACTCATCGCAAATGTCGCATCTGAAACGAATTCCTCATCCCTGCTCCATCTCCTCAACACCCTCCGTCGCCTCGATCTCCTCGGCCATCTACCCAAGGATTGGGCAAAAGACAAGGCCATGAAGGCTGGCAACCAAGACTACATCAAGCGCTTCTCACAGCGGATGAAGGATTGATGCAATCATACGAAAAAACGCTCGGCTGGATCCCGAGCACGCCGATCGCATCCCGCAGCGCAAGCTGTGCGGCGGTGTAGATGACGAGCAAAGGGTTGTCGGAAACGCCCTCGAAGAGCCGCGCATCGGTGACCCGGTATTTCACGAGAGCCGAGGCACGAAGCTGCGCTTTATCAGCGGTGAGGAACTCCTGTCCCTGGAGCTGCATTTCCTTCCAACGGGCATCGAAGATTTTCACTTCGTATCCTGCTCCGAAGAAACGTTGTTTTCCAGGCTCGAGCTGACGGGCGAAGACCCCATCGCGGAATAGCAAGGCTACCTGGTTCTCGCGGATTGTTACTGTGGTGATGTATTTCATTTTGTTGTTTTGTTTGTTGTTCGGGGTTTCACGGAAAATTTGAACCTCCTCCCGCCCCGGGTTTCCGGGCGGGGTGCGTTGCATCATGAGTCCGACCCGAAGGTGGGAAACATCAGCGGCAAGCACCGCATAGCCTTTCGTCCCTTCGTCAATCGAATGACAGGGGCGGGAGGGGTTCGTGTGTGGAGCGGGATTTGAACCCGCTACAACTTGCTTTTCAGGCAAGGGCTCTACCAATGAGCTATCCATTGTTTTTCGGATCCACCGGGGACTGCACGGAACCCGGCGAGGAATTTCCTATTCGGGCCGTTTGCCGGTTTGTGGATCCGAGATCTATTTCATGATGAAGTGTTTCCAGTCGTTGATATTGTAAGTGTTTTCGATGGTGTGCGTGACCGGCACAGGCCGGGGCACGGTGGGGTTTCGGATCAGGCGGAGCTTGGCTTCCGAGGGAGTCTTTGCACCTTTGCGGCGGTTAATTGTCCGGTCGGAAATTACGCAGTTTTCCCATGAGTCTCCACCACCCCGCGAGCGTGGCATGATGTGGTCGATGTCCGCTTCGTGGATTGCGAGGCGACGCCCACTGTATTGGCAGCGACCGCCGTCCCGTGCCCAGAGTGCCCGAAATCCGAACGATGGCCTGCACATTGGCAAACCGTCGTAGCGGTTGAGCACAATGACCGTCGGGACGAGCACACGCCCGTTTTTGGTGCCGATGCTACGGGAGTCTTCCGCAGGAAGGCTACGCCAAGCATCCCATTTCAGGGTAGCCATAGAATTGGCCGAAATCCGGATCGCATCCGCAGTTCCGGCGACCATGTGGCAGAATGCATCCGCAGGTGAGACAGTGGAAATGGGTAGCCAGTGCCGGTTCAGGACAAGGACGATTTTCTGATGGAGAGTGGAAAGAGTCATATAGGTATAGTGGTGCCATGGTTCGAAAATATATCATTTCGAACAATTAGAAATTTGAAGTTATGCCCCGCCGGAGGGGCGGGACTTCAATCGGGAGTGGGAGTAGCCAGGAGCTTGTCCGGCAGGTTCATCGGCATATGAGAAAACGGGGTTCTGGAGTATTGAAAATTCGGGCAACAAAAAAGCCCTGTTCCGGTGAGGAAGCAGGGCTGCGCAAATCCTTTGAATTAATGGATTCTAGACACTCCCGTGTCGCAACCTGCTTCCGGTTTGATTCGGCTCATCCATAAACTGGAGTCGCTCGCTGCCGCAAATTATCCCTACGCCTACCCGTGACAGGAAGGAGTGGTGAATTGTGTAGGCGGTGCTGTGTTTCATCGAAGTGGAAGGTTGCGGGGCGAGAAGAAACAGAATCAGAGATATCGAGTCAATATAAAACTATTCAATCACGTATCATTTAATCAAATTACCTGTCTTATACTTTTCGTTACCGCATTTCATCCAACGGGTTCTCGACAACCCACCGGAAATCGAAAGAGTTGTTGCGGCCATCCTCAAACCAAAAAAATCCAAACTTTTCCCCGCACCAATCGCAAAGCACTCAGTCGTCATCTTTATGCCCGTAACTTTTCTACATACTGCAGACTGGCAGCTCGGTAAGCCCTTCGCCTCCATCCGCGATGAATCAAAACGCAATCGCCTCCAGCAGGAGCGCCTGCAATGCATCCGCAATCTAGGCAAGATCGCATCAGAAACGAAAGCCTCGTTCATCCTCGTCGCCGGGGATCTTTTCGATTCCTCTCAGGCTACCAAAACGACCGTTTCCGCAGCCTGCTCCGCGATCGGCTCACTGGGCATCCCAGTGCTCGCAATCCCCGGAAATCACGATCACGCCGGCCCAGGGAGTATTTGGGATCAGGATTTTTTCAAAAGAGAGCAGGAACAACTGGCTCCGAATCTACGAGTCCTCACCGCCCAAGAACCTGTAATTTTGCCAGATGCGATCATCTTACCTGCGCCCCTCCTCCGCCGTCACGAACCTGGCGATCCCACATCCTGGATTCGAGCTGCCGTTTCGGAAATAGAACTTCCGGCTGATCTTCCACGCATCGTTCTCGCTCACGGCACCATCCAAGGCTTCGGCTCAACTCAGGAAGATGATGACGGGGAAACAACGGTCATGAACTGGATCGATCTCTCCAGCCTACCAGAGGAGCATCTCGATTTCATCGCCCTCGGAGACTGGCATGGAACAAAGCAAATCCACACAAAAGCATGGTATTCCGGTACCCCAGAGATCGATCGCTTCCCCAAGGGTGAAGGTAATGACCCCGGAAATGTCCTGCAGGTTACCGTCGCCCGTAGCACACCTCCACTCGTCGAAAAGATTCAAACAGGCCGCTTCACCTGGAAGGAAATGAACTTTCGTTTCTCCGATGACGAAAGCCTCGATCTTTTCTCCACCAAGTTGGACGAGATCATAGGAAACAGCGGCGACGAATCCCTTCTCCGGCTCACCCTCGAAGGATCACTCGGCATCAACTCAGCAGGCCGATTGGAAAAACTCCTCGAATCTCTTGATTCCCGCCTCATCCGTCTAAAGCTCGACAACAGAGTCACCATCGCACCATCTGAGGAGGAAATGATCGCCCTCACCCAGAGATCCGGTGACCCACTCATTTCATCGGTCGCCAGCCAACTCGTCGCTGATCTCCAGGGAAATGCTGAAGACGCCGCCATCGCACGCCTAGCTCTCCGGGAATTGCACGCCGCCCTCGCCTGAATCAATCACAACATGCGACTCCTCTCCCTCACCATCAGAAACTACCGCGTCCATAAGGACGTCACCGTCACTTTCGATCCCTCACGAAATCTCATCGGCGGCGCGAACGAATCCGGGAAAAGCACCCTTGCGGAAGCCGCCCACCGCGTCCTCTTCCTCCGGGCAAAGACCGGTGGAAGCGTGCAGAAGGAAATGGTTTCCCAGACACACCTCGGCGATCCCGAAGTCGTCCTGAACTTCGAAGCCGCGGAAACCAGTTGGGAGCTGGAAAAGCGTTTCGCCGGCACTTCGAAAGGCAGCACCCGACTCACTCCTTCCGGTGGAGCAACTCTCCGCGATGACGAGGCGGAAACGAAACTTACCGAAATCCTAGGCACCGAAGGCGCAAGCGGACGCGGAGCCGCAAACCAACTCCCCGCACTCTGGGCACACCTCTGGGTCTGGCAGGGAAAATCCGGCGATGATCCCTCTCTACACGCCAGCACGCACAAAGACACTCTTGTCCAGCGGCTTCAGAAAGACGGTATCGCCGCCGTCATGCAATCCGCCGCCGATCAGCTCGCTGCCGAAAAAATCACCGAGTCATACCTAGAACTTTTCACCAACACCGGCAGGCCAAAATCCGGATCCAAGCCAGAACTCGCCCTCGCCAGACTCACTCAAGCTGAGACGAATCTTAAGAAAACAAAAGAAGCGGCCTCACGCCTTGAGCAGGCCGTAACAGATTACACTCGAGCCGAAAAAGGCATCGCAGAAGCTGACTCCGTCCTGCCATCTCTCCGCGAGCAACGCACACTTGCCGATAAAAATCTCCTTGAAGTTTCCGATCTCAAAAAGGAAGAGGAAATCCGTCTCCGCGCCCTAGAAGCTACCGCCACTCGCCATACCCAACTCACCAGAGACGACGAAAAGATCCACATCCTCAAGACACAAGTAACCAACTCCCAAAAAGATCTTGCCCCTGCCGAAGAGGAATTGGAAAAATTTATAACAGCCGAAACCAGTACTCGCATCTCCAGCAAAACAGCTGAAGCCGCCCTGAGAAAATCCTCTGATAGCCTGCGCAAATCTCGCCTCGTCAATGACCTGACGGCTGCCATCGTTTCTTCTTTCGAAAAGTCAGAAACCCACAACCTTCTGTTAGAACAATCCCAGAAAGCCAAAACCATCCGCAGTGAACTCGCCACCATCCGCGCCAGCCTTTCACCACTGCCTATCCTCAGCTCAACTGATCTAACACGTCTCAGAAAACTGGATCGTGATTACAGCCAAGCGCAGGCAACACTGGACGCCATAGCCACCGGAATCGAGCTCATCGAAACTAGTGAAACTGCCACTCTCGATGGAAAAAAACTTATCCCCGGCGAGCCTCATATTCTCACCGATGCGGGCGAACTTTCCATCGGATCAGGCACTCGCCTTCGCATCCGCCCAGGCGGTGGCAGCTCGCTTGCCGAAGCCCGGAGCAATGCCGAAAAATCATCCCAAGCAATCACCTCAGCTCTTGCCTCACTCACCGTCCGCGATCTCGAACACGCCACCAGGGTCCTCGAGCAACGCCAGACTTTCGAACAACGAATCGAGCGGCGGGAAGAATCTCTAACCGCGCTTGGCGGGGAAAAACTTAGCCAAGAACTTACCCACGCCGCCCAGGAACTCGAAACCATCAACGCAGAAGTAAACCGCCGCAGCGCCCAGCTCGAAGACATCCCTAAGCCCTCAAACCTTGCCGAAGCCCGCCAGCAACTGACCTCACATCGCGATACCCTTTCCTCTGCCGAAACTGAAGAAGCTACTGCCCAAAAAAGCATCTCCCAGATCCGCAAGCGCAACGAAGCCGCAGCCCAGGCACTACAAACCCACCGAGAGAAGATTTCCACCGCTCGGGATTCACTACGGGATCAAGAAACCAGCATCAAAGTCCTCGAGGAAACTCACGGCAATACCGACACCCGCAGCCAAGCGATCACGAAAGCCAAGCAGGCCCAAAACGAAGCAACCGCATCACTCGCCGCCACCCGGAAATCCCTATCAGAGCTAGCCCCAGAAATTCTCAGCGCAGATCTCCAGCGTTTCACCCGCGCAATCGCCCAGCAGGAAGCCAAGCACCGTGAAGCATCCGATCAGCTCCTCATCGCCCGTGACCGGCTCACCCTCGACGGCACCACCGATCCCGAAGCAGACATGCGCCACGCCCTCGCCCGCTGCGAAGCCGCCCGCGAGGAACACACCTCCGAGCACCGCCGCGCCCAAGCCATCGAAAAACTCCACCTTCTCTTCTCCTCCTCCCGAGAAGCCATCGACCGCTCTCTCGTCGAACCGCTCGCCGAGCGCATCAACGGTTACCTACAATGCATCTTCGGCAAAGGCACGGAGATCCGAGTAAAACTCAACGACTCTGGAATCGAAGGCATGGAAATTCTCCGCCCCGGAGCCTCCGCATTCGAATTCTCCACCCTCAGCGGAGGAGCAAAAGAACAAGTCGCCGCCGCTTCTCGCCTTGCCCTAGCAGAAATCCTAGCCGCCGATCACGACGGCAGCCTCCCCATCCTCTTCGACGACGCCTTCGCCTACACCGACCCGGAACGCACCCAATCTCTCCAACGCATGCTGGATCTGGCCGCTACTCGGGGATTACAGGTAATCGTCCTAACCTGCACACCGGGTGAATACTCGGGGTTTGGGGCAATGGAACGCAGACTTTAGTCCGCAGCGGAGGGCTTGCTCGGGCGGACTAAAGTCCGCGTTCCTCCTTCCAAGCGGAAGAAAACTCCCAATCCTCAGGATTTTCGCACAGACCCACTTTCACCGGATTCATCCGGATGTAATTGCGACAACTAAAGTAATCATCCTCATCCCGAACGAAGCGGTCGTAATAGTCCACCGCCCAGAGTGCCCCGCTCCGCTTGAGGATACAGTTGATCTCCATCGACGATCCTCCCTTCCATTTCTGGACGATATCCGAGAGCGAATGATCTGGAAGAAGCTTGATGAGAACATGAACGTGATTGGGCATCACGCACCATTCGAGGAGTTTGTATTGGCATCCATCTTCGGCGTGTAGCTTCCCACAGACAATCCCGGCAACTTCGGCGATTCCCAACAAACATTCACCCATCCCCACATCCTCGTAGCGGGAAATCTTCCTGTGGAGTTCCTCTTTCCGAGCGACTTCGTCCTCAATCTTCTCCAACTCACGTTTCCACTTCAAGATCACGTCTTTAGGGACGGAATCGAAAAGGCGGAAGGTGATTCCCTGAACGGAGTTCTTGAAATCCCAATGAGGGAGGTAGCCACGTGAGTGGATACCTCGATTCATTGGGAATGGAAACGGAACGCGGACTTTAGTCCGCTGCTTCGGTTGGGGGCTCGGGTTGTGCTGCGGACTCAAGTCCGCGTTCCGTTTCTGCTTCGCCTTCTTCGCCTTCCGCATCTTCTCCGTCCGGGATCACCAAGGAGATATCCTGGAGTTTTTCTTTTGCCTTGAGGGTGAGAAGTTTGACGCCTTGGGCGTTACGGCCAGTGGTACGGACTTCAGATACTCGGATGCGGATGGACTGGCCGGTGGAAGTCATGAGCATGAGTTCGTGTTCTTCTGTGACGGCCAGAGCACCGACGAGTGGGCCGGTCTTTTCCGTAACTTTCATCGTGATGATGCCTTTGCCTCCACGTGATTGCTTGCGGTATTCTTCGAAGGCAGTGCGCTTGCCTAGGCCGTTTTCCGAAGCGACCAGCAAGGTGCAATCATCGGTGACCTTCGCGAGGCCAACAACGTAATCGCCTTCGACCGGTCGAATGCCCATGACGCCCTGGGAGGAGCGACCGAGCGGACGTGTGTCCTGCTCGGAGAAACGGAGGCTGATTCCCTCATGAGTGACGAGAATGATGTCTTCGTCGCCTGATGTCAGGGTGCTTCCGATGAGTTCGTTTCCTTCCTCCAGGATGATGGCGATGGTTCCGGCCTTGCGGTAGTTGCGAAATTCGTTGAGCGCGGTTTTCTTCACTTTGCCAGAGCGAGTACCGAAGAACACGTAACCCGCATCTTCACGGAAGGTGATATCGTTTCCGTCATCGTCGACTTTACGCTCGAGGCGGAGCATCGCGGCGATGCTCTCCTCAGGCTGAAGGTCGAGCACGTTCTTGATGCTGCGTCCGACGGAAGTGCGGGAGCCCTCGGGGAGTTCGTAAACCCGCTCCACGTAGAGGCGTCCGGTATTAGTGAAAAACAGCAGGTAATCGTGCGCTTGGACGGAGAAGAGGTGCTCGACGAAATCGTTTTCGACATCCTTCGCGGTTGCCTTGGTTTCCATGCCTTTGAGGCCTTTTCCACCACGTCCTTGGAGGCGGTATTCGGTGGCAGGAGTACGCTTGATGTAGCCGCGATGGGAAAGGGTGACGATCATCGCGTCGTTCGCGATGAGGTCTTCCATGGCGACCTCTCCGACTTCAGCAACGATTGGGCATTTGCGAGGAGAGGCATATTTGGCTTTGATCGCTTGGAGCTCGTCTTTGATGATGTTCAGGACGCGCTCCTCGCGGGCGAGGATATCGAGATAGTCCGTGATCTCAACGAGGATGCCGTCGTATTCGCCTTTGACCTTGTCGCGCTCCATGCCGGTAAGCTGGTAGAGGCGCAGCTCTAGGATCGCATTTACCTGGCGCTCCGAGAAAACGTATTTGTCTCCCTGCACAGCGGCTTGGGAGCGCAGCAGTATGCCGAGACCCTCGGCAGTAGCTGTGGAAAACTCGTAGGCGGCGAGACGGGTGCGAGCTTCTTCGCGGTTTTTTGAATCGCGGATGATTTTGATAAAATCGTCGATGTGGCCGAGAGCAAGCAGGTAGGCTTCAAGCAGTTCGGCACGCTCCTCGGCTTTCCCGAGAAGGTAGCGAGTGCGGCGGATGACGACATCGCGGCGGTGCTCGATATAGCAATCGATTGCTTCTTTAAGAGAAAGCTGTTTCGGGCGCTTCTCGTGGATCGCCAGCATGTTGACGCTGAACGAGGTTTCCAGAGCGGTAAGTTTGAAGAGTTGGTTGACGACCACCTGCGGGCGGGCATCACGTTTCAGCTCGATCTCGATGCGGGTTTCTTCATCAGAAAGGTCGCGCATTCCGGAAATGCCGCCGAGAGTCTTCTCGTTTACCAGCTCCGCGATGCGGGTCTGGAGGGTGGCGCGGTTCACTCCGTATGGAACCTCGCGGATGATGATCATGGATTTTCCATTCTCGTTTTCCTCGATCTCAAGCTTACCGCGAAGGCGCATGGAGCCGCGGCCGGTGCGGAAATAATCCTCAATACCACGGATGCCGCGCACTTCACAGGCAACGGGGAAATCGGGACCTTTGATGTGTTCCATCAGACCTTCTAGATCGATGTTCGGATCGTTGATCATCGCGCAAATGCCATCAATGACCTCGCCGAGATTGTGCGGGGCGAGGTTCGTCGCCATACCGACGGCGATACCGGTGCCGCCGTTCACAAGGAAATTTGGGAACGCGGAAGGCATCACAGAAGGCTCGCGGAGGGTGCCGTCGTAGTTCGGAACAAAATCGACCGTATCCTTGTCGAGGTCGTCCATCATCGCCATTCCAAGCGGGTGGAGGCGCGCTTCGGTGTAACGCATGGATGCCGCAGCATCACCTTCCACGGAACCGAAGTTACCCTGACCATCGACGATCAGCTCACGCATCGACCATGGCTGCCCCATGTTCACGAGTGTCGAGTAGATGGAGGAGTCGCCGTGTGGGTGGTAGTTACCCATCGTTTCACCGACGATCTTCGCGCACTTCACGTGAGACTTGGAAGGAGTGACACCGAGTTGGCGCATGGCGTAAAGGACGCGGCGCTGGGATGGTTTCAAGCCGTCGCGGACATCGGGAAGCGCCCGCGAAATAATGACGGACATCGAATACTCGAGGAACGACTGCGAGAGCTCGTCGGCGACGTTGATGGGTTTAATGGAATCAGACATGATATAAAAAATTTAGGCGCGGTGGAGAGCGTTTGCGGAGACGAAGAGGTTACGGATGCGAAAGGCGGCGGGGGATTCTTGGAGGAGGACCATGCGGATGTTGTGAGATTTCGCGGCGAACCAGGGCTTTCCCAAGGCACGCGAGGTTCCTTTTGCCCAATCTGGAACGGGAAACTTGTGTTTTTGGGCAAGGTAGGCTGCTGTCGAAGCAAGAAATGCGTCGAATGCGAGGATTATGGTTGCTCCTCTGAATATGCATAACTCCCCAGTAACGCCTCGTTCCGTGAGGCGCTGGTTGAGGATTTCAAGGGCAGAGATGATCCTTTCCTTGGTGAGTATGACGGAGGAATCCATTGAATTGCTATTTGACTCGCCGACTAAAGTCCGCGCTCCATTTACACGTCGAGGTTACGGACGTTGAGGGCGTTGTCTTCGATGAAGCGTTTGCGAGGTTCGACGACATCGCCCATGAGGACGTCGAACATCGTGTCGGCCTCCAGTTTGTTGTCGTCGTCGTAGCGGACGCGGAGGAACTGGCGGGTTTCCGGATCCATGGTGGTTGCGAAAAGCTGTTTGGCGTTCATTTCACCGAGTCCTTTGAATCGCTTGATCTGGACGCCTTTGGCGGAGATTTCGAGGACTTTGCCGAGGACTTCGGAGACTACAAAAATCGGGGTTGTGATTTTCTTTTCCCCGTCGCCTTCGACGATTTCGAAGATCGGGGTGTCCATGGAGTAAAAGACATTGGTATCGATCCCGAGTTCGTTGAGACGGGAGAAGATTTTCGTGATGGCGGTGGACTCGTGAAGCTCGTGGAGAACAGCACGGCGGGATGGGCCGGTGACTTCTGCGAGTTCCTCGTCGGTGAGCTGCTCATCAAAGAGGCCGAGGTCGCGATTTTCACCAGCGAAGGCGGTGAGAGCCGCTTCGTCGACGAAATAGATGACCGATTCGACATTTCCCTCGCGGACACGGATCATGTATTCGGGCAGGTGGCCGCTTGCTGGGCGGGCGGCGAGGTATTCTTCGAAATTCCCGCCGTTGCCCTCGATGGCTTTTTGGAAGCGGGAGAGGGAGGAGAGGTTTTCCAAAATGCCTTTGAGTTCGTCTGCGGAGAAATCGCGGGACTTATCGAAGGTCCGGAGAGTGACTTCGCCTGCACCGAGGTCGATGAGGATCTTGTTGAGTTCGTCGTTATCCTGGACGTATTCGGAGCGTTTCTTCCGGGTGACTAGATAAAGAGGGGGCTGCGCGATGTAGAGGTAGCCTTTTTTCACCAGATCCGGCATGTGGCGGCAGAAGAAAGTCAGCAGCAGGGTGCGGATATGCGAGCCGTCCACGTCGGCATCGGTCATGATGACGATTTTGTGGTAGCGGACTTTCTCAAGGTTGAAGGCGCCGTCCTGATCCCCTTCCCCAATACCTGCGCCAATGGCGGTGATCATGGATTGGATTTCCTTGTTTTGAAGGGCACGGTGGAGGCGGGCTTTCTCGACGTTGATGACTTTTCCGCGCAGCGGGAGGATGGCTTGTGTCCGCCGGTCGCGGCCTTGCTTCGCAGAACCACCGGCGGAGTCTCCTTCGACAATATATAGTTCGGATTTTGCGGGATCGCGCTCGGAGCAATCGGCGAGCTTCCCAGGAAGGCCGCCGCCAGAGAGGGCGGATTTGCGGACAGTTTCGCGTGCTTTCCGAGCTGCCTCGCGGGCGCGGGCGGCATTGACGGATTTCTCGATGATCTTGCGGGCGAGGGCAGGGTTTTCCTCGAAATAACTGTTCAGACCTTCGTAAACGATAGAGGAGACGACACCCTCAATCTCGGAGTTCACCAGTTTACCTTTCGTCTGGGACGAGAAGCGCGGGCTGGGCATTTTTACGGAAATGACACAGACGAGACCTTCGCGGACGTCATCGCCGGATAGTGAAGGATCCTTATCCTTGAGAATTTTGTTGGCCTTCGCGTAGGCGTTGATCGCACGGGTCAGGGCGGTGCGGAAACCGGTGAGGTGGGTGCCGCCGTCGGCGTTCGGGATGCTGTTTGCGAAGCAGAGGATCTGATCCTGGTAGGAATCGTTATATTGGAAAACGACGTCTGCGAAGACGTCCTCTTTCGTTTGCTTCCCATCGTAGTCGTAGTCGATCTGACGCTTGCCATCGATGACGACGGGCGACTCGTGGACGACGTTTTTGTTTTCGCAGAGCTGCGCGACAAATTCGACAATACCGTCCTTATAGAGGAAGGTGGTCTTTTTCGCAGATTCCGGGCGTTCGTCCTCGAGTTCGATGGTGAGACCGGGGTTAAGGAAGGCGAGTTCGCGGAGGCGGGTGGCGAGGCGTTCGAACTGGAAGGTGATCGTATCGACGAAAATGGTGGCATCCGGATAAAAGGTGATGGCGGTGCCTGCTTTCGTCGGATCGGCTTCGCCAACGACGTGGAGCGGCTCGGTGGTCTTGCCGCGCTCGAAGGCGATACGGTGAACCTGCCCGCCACGTGTGATATCCGCACGGAACCAGTCGGAGAGTGCGTTCACACATTTCGCACCGACGCCGTGAAGGCCGCCGGAATATTTGTAGGCTCCCTGCCCGAATTTGCCGCCTGCGTGGAGATTGGTCAGCACTAGCTCGACGGCGGGCATGCCGAATTTCGGGTGCATATCGACAGGAATACCCCGGCCGTTGTCGATGATGGAAATGGAGCCATCCACATGAATCGAGACCTTGATTTTCGAGCAATATCCAGCAAGATGCTCATCAATAGAGTTATCGAGAACTTCGAAGACGCAATGGTGGAGACCACGTTCATCCGGATCGCCGATGTACATCCCGGGGCGTTTCCGGACGGCATCAAGTCCTTCGAGTTTATCGATCTGTCCGGCGTTGTATTCCTGCTCGGTTCCGACCTTGGTTTGGGCTTTTTCCGGCTCGTTTTTTTCCTCTGACATATGGCAGGGAAAGGGTCTGAAATCCGGTCGGCGGAAACAAGGACTTTATCCCCAAATCCGAGGATTTTTTGCCTTTTTTAAATAACTGACAGAGAGCGAGTTACGACTGATTATTCCAGCATCCACTGCTTCACATACAGGGTAACGAAGAGAATCACGGCCAATATTGCCAGCGTGACGGCCAGAACCCGCAGAGTCACGAACAGTTCCTTACGTTCGTTATGGTCGTGATCAAGGTAGCCGTCGGCACGAATACTGCCGCGCCCCGAGGTTGCCGACTGGGAGCAGCGCTTACGAGGAGCTACGTTCGCGGCGAGTGCCTTTGCGGGTGCAACCTGCATCGTAAAATCGGAAGCTTCGATCCATGTGGAGCAGCTAGGGCACGATCCGCTCATGCCGACTTGAGATTCGGGAGCGACAAGAGACGTTTTACAAGCCCTGCATACGAAACGCATTTGAGGGTAACCTTTTCCCAGGAACGGGCATGGACGGAGGGGGTGTCACAACAAATGTAAATTAGATAATTCCGACACATTGGTCAAGACAAAAGGATGAGACGAACTGGTCTGATATCGGCCTCACAGATAGTATCTGAAGCCTGTATGCTACACTCCCGCCATCTCCAAGGATGCCCTTTTCCCGAATTATCATAAAGCCGTGCAATCAAGATCAAACGGTTCCCATCGGACCTGCCGAACAGAAAAAGTTCGTAATTACTCATCAATTATTCTGTAGATCCCGTTTTCTCGTAAATTTGGACAAACAAAATGGCTGTTCATGAAACATTCGGCTTGCCAGACACGCCCTCACGTAGGAAGGCTGACGGCGTCGCAGAAAGCACGAGTAGCTCAGCGGTAGAGCAACCCGTTTACACCGGGTCGGTCGGCGGTTCGATCCCGTCCTCGTGTACCAGCTCCGCTGGAATTTAAAAATTCAAATTTTAACTCTCAAAAAGAGTTTCGCGCCGCTGGTGGCACTTGGGTTCAATCGAACTCCGCGCGTTTTTCCTCAATGAGGATCAGCCAGTTCATCATGAAGATGGGAGGCAACTCGGCCGGATGACTGATCGTTGAGAGATTCATTTTGATACGGTTGGAGGCCATGGAGCTTCCGGATACGCCTGTAGCGTCCATAGGTCGAACGGGATTGGCTGCATTTTCAGAGGCTACCGATCCAATCTGACCGAACAACTCGACCGCAAACGGATCAAAGTCTACTCCATACCGTTTCTCCGGGGAAAACAGCGACCTTTGCAGACGGAGATCCCATCGCCCTGATAACGCTCCCAGAACCATGGGATCACTTCGGAAGCCTCGGGGCGGTGGCGGAAATCCTTGCCAATATCGTTGTAGGGCAGGGCTACGTAAAAAGGGTTCAGTGAAGGAACGAAACCGGCAGGAAGGTATCCGCTGCGGCTGTTCGGGTCGTCGTAGCCGCCGAAGTTGGATTCCCAGTTCGGATCCCAGGCGCTCTTGTCGTTTGGCGTTGGGTTGTTTCCAACGGGTTGCTCGCCTATCCAAAAAACTGTGGCGATCACATTGCGCTTCCATGCAGCTTGCTTGCGGAAATTTCCCGAAGGATCTTCCAGCACGACTCGGGCGGCTTCTGGCACTCCGAAGGGATCGGAGAGACTGGAGAGCACCGCGCGGCGGTCTTCGAGGAAATCCATGTGAACCACATTCAGTCGATCCGTCAGCTGTACTCCAGACACACTTCCTGCGAGGAGGAAGCTGAGGCAGCAAAGGCCGGCGATTGGAGTGAGGGCTTTCATCTTCAGGAGCTCCTTCCCGGCCTGTTACGGCCTTGAAGTTGAAGATATCTTAAATATTTAGATGTTTTACTTAAGATCTTTTTGAACGAATTCAAAACACCCTTAATCGAATCTCTTTTCCTTTATTCCTAAAGGGTTATAGATCTTTTAATCCCTAAGGAATGCCCAAAAAAGGAGTATTTTTCGGGGGGGGGCTGCCGCTATTCGAAGAATACATTCAGGGAATCCGAAGTTTTTTTAGAAAAGATTGAACAAAATCGCGTTAACGCGATCACGTAGGTTCACCCCCTGCCGACACCAAACCTGCGGTCGATATCCTTGCGGTTGTATTCGGTAAGGGTGGGCCTCCCGTCCGCCGCGCAATACGGCAGGTCGCATTGGAAAAGCTCCTCTAACAAAGCGGATGCCTCGGAAAGCCTGGGGCTCACCCGGCTCGCCGCTTTGTTGGAAATGATACGGGCGAGGCGCTCGAAGGCGAATTTCCCCGCGGATACCGGGCCGTGGAGCATTTCCTCTAGGATATCGTCGAGAAAGGACTTTGGATCAGCGATCTCCACGCAGCCAGGCACGCTACGGATTTGGAGGGTGTTTCCGCCGAAGGCTTCGATCTCCAACCCTGCTTCCAGCAGGGACAGTTTCTCTCTGAGTAAAAGATCGAGATCCCTCGGATCCAGCTCCGTTAGAATAGGCACAAGGAGATTCTGCGTTTCCATTCCAGCCTTCCTAGCCTTTCCCATGCGTTCGAAGAGGATGCGCTCCCGTGCAGCTTTCGGATCGAAGAGCACAAGCCCGTCCGAACTTTCCAAAATCACATACCGCTCCTGAAGCATGCCTATCAACCGGAAGTCCGGACCGTTGTTTTTCGGTGAGGGGTTTTCGGTTGCGGGAGCTTCAATAACCAGCTCCGGCTGCTGCGAATGGAAGAGCGGTCCGCTCGATGTGGCAGGCGCGGCGCTCTGCCACGAAGGTGTTTCCTCAGGCTCCGGAGTTTTCGCTGGGACGGGACGCAAACTTTCTCCAACTGCTTGAGAAATCAGATCTCGGATCTCATACGGGCGGTGGAACCTCACTTCCTTCTTCGCAGGATGCACATTCACATCCACCAGTTGCGGCTCAACTTCCAGCCACAGCCAAGCCGCCGGATGCAGCCCTTCTTGGATATTTCCCCGGAAACCCTCGGCCAAACCTTTTGATACGGCCGCATCCTCAATCGGCCTGCCGTTCAGGAAAACGAACTGGTGCCGCCTGCCCTTGCGCGCGTGCTGCGCCGGCAAAACAAATCCCGTCACGCTAATCCCCGGCCCCATGCACTCCGGCACCGCGACCAGCTCGCCGCCGATCGCATTCCCCACAAGCTGCCTCACTCTATCCACCGTCCGCGCCACTCCCGGCAGATCGAAAACCACCCGATCGTCCTTCCGGAAACGGAATCGCACGCCCGGAGCCGCCAGCGCGTGAAGCCGAAGCTGTTGCTCCACATGCGCCGCTTCGGTCGTCTCCGCCCGCATGAATTTCCGACGCGCAGGCATATTGAAAAACAAACTGCGCGCCTCGATCACCGTCCCCGGTGCCCCTCCCGCATCGCGGACATCACGGAGTTTGCCACCATCCACGATGATCTCCGTCCCAGAAACATCCTCCGCCCGCCGCGTCACCATCCGGAACTTCGCCACACTCGCGATACTCGGCACCGCCTCCCCCCGGAAACCCATGGTAGTAATCGCCGCCAAGTCCTGAGATGTCCGCAGCTTGCTCGTCGCATGCCTTTCTAAAGATAGCAGCGCATCCTCTCTCACCATCCCCGAGCCGTCATCGGAAACGCGAATCAGCGCCACCCCGCCCTTTTCAATATCCACCAACACCGACTTGGCTCCCGCATCGATGCTGTTTTCCACCAGCTCTTTCACCACACTCGCCGGACGCTCCACCACCTCACCCGCCGCTACCTGGCTGGCAAGGATATCGGGAAGAACTTTTACAATCGGCATCACAGCTATTTTGCATTCTGGAAACCAAATCCGCAACCTCGATTCCCGATAAGTAGAAGGGTCTTTCCAAGCCCTTTGACACAACCCCGGTCTTCTACGGAATGTCAGCAGGAGTAATTTTCCCATTGTGGAACCTTGCTTACCTATTCTCCGCAAAGGGCTTGGAAAGACCCTTCTCCATATTGAAATTTAGAGTTTAAAGTTTCCCATCCCCGATTAGCCTCCCGGCACACATGGCAGGATTTTTCAAAAAGCTCTTCAACAAGATCGCCGATCAGGCGGAAGTCGATTGGGACGAACTGGAGGCAAACCTTATCGCCTCCGACCTCGGCGCGAAACAATCCATCGCCATCGTCGATGAACTCTACGATCTCGGTCGCGAAATCACTGCCGAGGATGTCGTAGAAGTCACTAAAAAAAGACTCTCAACCGTCCTCCCAGAAGACACCCCACCACCTGCGCCACGCGCCGAAGGCAAACCGGTCGTCATTCTAATCGTCGGCGTCAATGGTACCGGGAAAACCACCTCCTCCGCAAAACTCGGCCTGTGGCTGAAAAACCGCGGACACTCCGTCATGCTCGCCGCCGCAGATACCTTCCGCGCCGCCGCCGTAGAGCAACTCCAGCGCTGGGGCGACCGCCTCGACATCCCCGTCGTCACCGGAAAGCCGAACTCCGATCCCTCCTCCGTCTGCTTCAACGCACACAAGCAAGCCATCGCGCAAAACGCCGATTTCCTCATCTGCGATACCGCAGGCCGCATCCACACCCGCCACAATCTCATGGAGGAGCTCGGAAAAATCCGCCGCACCATCGCCAAGCAGGATGAAAAGGCACCGGATCTCACCTTCCTTGTAGTCGATGCCTCCACCGGCTCGAACGCGCTCAACCAAGCCAGGGAATTTCACAAAGCCAGCCCACTCGACGGCGTCATCGTCACCAAGCTCGACGGCTCGGGCAAAGGCGGGATCGCCATCACCATCTACGACCAGCTCAAAGTCGCCCCGCGCTTCATCGGCACCGGCGAAGAACCCGAAGCCTTCTCCATCTTCGAGAAAGACAGGTTCGTTGGCGAGGTGCTTTAGATCAAAGGAGCGAGATGCTGGAGGGGCGAGATGCTGGTTCGCCGCTTGAGTTTGCTCCTTGGCTCCTTTCCAATCCACACATATAGAAACCGCAAATCTAGATGCCCGTTCAATTGCCCTACTGAGCACTCGCCAGAAACTCCCCGCCCAGCAGCTCCGCCCGCGCTTCCCCGACGAGGAAAAGCGAGCCAGCTACCAGCACCGGCCCGCCGTTTTTCCGCGCAGCGGCGATAGCTTCTTGGAAATTTTCATAGCTCTCAGCCTTACCCTCGGGCAGGGATTCCACCAATTCCTCCGCAGCCAGCCCACGCAGCGTCCCGACCTTGCAGAACATCATCCGAGCATTCAGCCCGTGCAGCTCCGCGAGTATCCCTGAAACATCTTTCGACTCCACCGCACCGAAAATTAGCGTCCCGATACCTTCCCCGTATTCCTCCAGCCACGTATCCCTCAGCGCCTTCGCCGCCTGCGGATTATGCGCACCGTCCAGAACCACTTCAGTTCCTTCTGACGAAATCCTCTCGAACCTCCCCGGCCAGGACACTTTCGACAAACCCTCTGCGACACTCTCATACCCCAACCGCATCCCCAGCTCATGCAGGGTGGCCAAAGCCACCGCCGCATTCCATTTCTGGTGAGCACCCGCCAGCGCGATCCCGTAACCTTCCAGCGGCTCCTCAATAAATCGCAATGGCGTCCGCTTCTCATTCGCCTCCTTTTCCAGAACAATCCGCGCCTCATTCTCCTGCGGCGATGAAACAGCAGGCACCCTTTCGAGGAAAATTCCCGCCTTCTCCGCCGCCACCTTGCCGAGGGTATCGCCCAGCCATTGGCTATGATCCATCCCGATGGGCGTGATCGCACACACATCTGCAGGAACAGCCGTCGTCGCATCCAGCCGACCGCCCATACCCGTTTCCAAAATAATCAGCTCGCAGCCCCTCTCGCCAAACCACCGCATCGCCACCGCCAGGGTGATCTCAAAAAACGTCGGATGCACCTCCAGCCCCTCGCAAACCGCCCGCACCTCCGTCAAGAGTTCCGCGCACCGCTCCTCGGAAATCATTTCCCCGGAAACCTGTATCCGCTCCCGGTAGTCGATCAGATGTGGCGATGTAAAAAGCCCTGTCCGCCGCCCGCAAGCCCGCGCCACCCTATCCATCATCGCACAGACGCTGCCCTTGCCATTCGTCCCGGCCACGTGCGCCACCTTCACCCCGTGCTTCGGGTAGGCCAAAAACTCTTTAAGCAACTTCCGCGGCCCATCCAACCCCAGCTTAATCCCAAACTGCTGAGTCCCGAAAAGCCAATCTATCGCCTGCTTGTAATCCATATTTCCTCCCCCCCACTTTCCACTTCCCCGGCCACCTTTCAAGGCGGATTCGGATCCACCCTTCCCAAGATGATTCCATTGGGGAGTGAGCCGTGATCACACAGGTAAGAATGGCGAGCAGCAGAAAATGAACGAGCAGGCTGGCGGTTTCAAAAACCACCCGCCATCCCCTTGATTGTGAGCACGCTGGCACCAGCGATGGCACTACTAACCTGCCGAGGCTCCGAAACTCATAGGTACGTTCTCACTCCGCCTGTTGGATCTCGACTCCCTTGCCACCTTCACCCCGGCGCAAGCTGTTCCAGCCTTCGATATTACCGTGCTGAATCATTTTATTAGAATCACCAAGGTTGTTCAAGTAGTCGCCCTGCTGGAGCTATTTCAGTTGCCCGCCCTTCTGCTGCGGAGTGGGTGGCTGATTTGGAGTAGCCTGTTGACCGAGGTGATTTTCGCCCAGGTAGATCACCAGATAGGCACCCTCCTCCTTGAGCGGCAAGATCGCCTTGCGGTCGCGGTAGTCCTTGCCGTCGCCGCGCGCCCTGCGCCGCCTTTCCTCCTCAGCCTTCAACTCATGCGCCTTGGGTGCTTTTTCAAACAACTGCTGCGAGAGCGCAAAATGAGTCGAAACCACTGCCGGCGTGTCCGGATACTCCAGCCAGATTCTGTCCATGTATTCGATGCTTCCGAGGAACTGCCCCTGATCCTCCAGGGTCGCCGAGAGGCTGGCCTGATGGTTCCGCCTTTAAAGAGCTTCGGCTAGACGAGAGTCTCGTGGCGATCGTTGGTGCCACGGGCCACTTTTTCGACCCAATCCATCGCCGGCCTCACCCACCTGTTTGAGTCGATATACAAATTTCTATTTTAGTCGCATCGCTGATCATTTCTCTCCCCAGCAAAGCCGCGACCGTAGATATTTTCATGACCGCAGGGCAGTCGAATGCCGGTAGCACCAACCAATTTGTTTTCGGGAATAGTGGTTTTGTTTCCCTGCGAGATCAGCGAGGTAGAGGATTTCTTCGTGACAGCAATGTGACACCGAACCCGCAAGAATCAGTTCGCAGCTAGAAATTTGCGCGGTGCAGGAACACCCCCTACTCTCCGATACTATCCAGCCCCGCGTAGTAACCAGTGAAGAACCCGATGATCTTCCAGGCGACGTAGGCCATGATGAAAAAGTAGAGAATTTTAGGAACCATAACCGAGGCCATTTTCATCGCGGACTCGGCGTTCTCTTGGAATTTACTAGACCAGTTGCCCATATCGGTATCGAGGGTGCCGGCTTCCTCGCCAGTGGCGTAGGAGCGGGCGAATTCTGAGGGAAAGGCATCTTCTGCGATAAATTGCGGGCCGAGGAGGTTTCCTTCCGCCGCGGCTACGCCGATTCGTTTTCCCGCACGACGTATCATTCCTGCTTGTGCGGATTCCGAAGAGACACGGACGGTTTCCACCATGGAAATGCTGGCCATCAGGCAGGCGTAATAGACTTTGCAGAAGCGGGACATGGCCATGTTCCTGCGCGCGCTGCCAATCCACGGGATGCGGTTGAGAGCGTGGTCGAGGCCAGGTTTTTTTGAGGATTTTTTCAGGACAATTCGGCCAATAAAAAACAGGGAAGCGGCGGAAACATAGAGGACAAGGAGGTTGGTGGCGAACCCTCCAACGACCTGCCCTGCTGTCGGCCGCTCGCCCATCAGTGAGAGTGGCACCGTGCCGATGAAAATCCCTAAATGGAGGACGATGAGTGGATAGATCATTCCTTTCACGATCTCCCGCCGCACGGATGCGACCATGCCGAAGTAGTCTGAGAGGTGCTGAAAGGCGGGGGCGAGCTTCCCGCCGCGCTCTCCCGCCGCGATCATACTGCGCTCCAGACTGCTGATGGCACGCGCATCCTTAGCAAAGGCATCGGTGATACTCTCACCGGATTGGAGGCCGTCATTGAGGTCTTTCAGCAGGAGCACCTGCGCCGATGGGAGTTTCGCATTCCCCATCACACCGGCAGCGCGGCGGATATCGAAGCCCGCCTGGAGCAGCTTCGCCATCTCCATATAAAACAAATGTTTCTGCTGCGCCCCGGCTTTCATTGTAGGTAAAGTAGCCAATACACGGACGATGGAGAGGAGATTTTTTTACATCCTTTTTACCCAAAAATCGCTATGCTTACGCTAAGCATACCCCTTATGAAAATCCAAGTACTCCTGCTCCTCACCGCTTCCGCCTCCCTCGCCTTCGGGGAAAAAACTGTCACCCCCACTCTCGACTCCGCCGGCATGTTCAAGAACGGTCTCACTGTCGTCCGCGCCAGCTTCCCCATTGATGGGCCAAGCAATTACTGCTGGGAAAAAGTCCCCAATGTCGTCCACGGCTCGCTATGGGTGGAAAGCGACGGCAAAGTCATCATCCAGTCCACCACCCGCATGATCAGCGAGACCGGTGAGTCTGAAAACCCGGAGGAAGGCTCCAGAAAGACCTCGCTGGCAAGGACATTTCCGTCACCTACCGATCCGGGGAAACTAGCGCCACGGCCACCGGCACCGTTTGGGACATACCGCCCTTGGACGCCGCGAAAACATGGAACACCAACTACAGCTCGCTCAATCCTTCCAACGGTTCCTACTTATGGCAACGCAACAGGCTTTCCGAAAATAACAGAATCCCCACCCAGCCCACCACCGGAAACTTCCTTGTCGTCACCGAAAAGAACGGCACCCGCAATTACATCAACCAATCCTACATCACCTCCCTCTCCGTCAACGGCCCCTTCAAGCCTGCCACCCGACTTGTCGAGAAACCCGTGCTCATCTTCGAGGTCGGCGAAGTTCCGGAAACCGGCGGCACCGTCACCATCACCTATCTCTCCAAAGGTCTCGCCTGGGCGCCTTCCTACCGCATCGACCTCACTGACCCGTAAAACCTCCGCATCCGCCACAGCGCGGTGATTCGCAACGAGATGACGGATCTCGAAAATACCGAACTCCAGCTCATCTCCGGCTACCCGAACATCCGTTTCGGCTCCGTTGATTCCCCCCCTCTGGCCCGGCACCTCCCTCTCAGCATTTTTCCAACAGCTCCAGCATCTCGGAGACAGGGATTCAAAAAAATTCTATGCCGCTCTTTTATCGGAAAGCAGGGAGTTCCACAGCGATCTTTCCATTGGAGTCTCGGCATGGACGAAGGGCTACAAACGGGCGGATATCTCCAAATGGTGATGCTCCGGCGGAAAGCGGAGGAATAACTCGTTGAATTCAGGATGGCGATCGCCGCACGACACTTTCCACTCGACCCAAAACGCTTTCCGCATTTTGCTCCCCCGGTCGCAACTTATTATACCCGAAACCTTTCCATGCTTCTTCCAATCGTCCAGTACGGCGATCCCGTCCTACGCCAGCAGTGCCGCCCCGTCGAAAATACGGGCGCGGAAACACAAGAACTTGTCGCCAACATGATCGAAACCATGGTGGATGCGAACGGCGTCGGCCTCGCGGCCCCGCAGATTGGAGTAGATCTCCAGCTCGCAGTGGTCGATGTTTCACACGATCCCGAGTGCGTTTCCTACCTGAAAGTAAACGGGGAGGATGCGGAAATCGAAGACATCATGCCTCTGATTTTCATCAATCCGACCCTTGAGTTCGGCCAGGAGAAGGAAATTGACTACGAGGGCTGCCTTAGCATCGAAGGCATACGCAGCGAAGTCCGCCGCCCTGCCGACGTAAAAGCCACCCTCCCACAAATCGACGGAACTACCCTCGTGGTAGAGACTGACGGATTACTATCCCGGGCGATCCAACACGAGACCGACCACCTCAACGGCATCCTTTTCGTGGATCGGCTCTCGGCAGTCGGAAAAGTGAGCGTAAAAAACCGGCTCAAACGGCTGATTACAGCACAGAACCGTTAAAGCGATCTTTTATGGCTTGAGGCCATCTAATCATAAAACTTTTATCTTAATAGCTCGACATTACAGCTATACAAATCTTATTCCTATTAGGGCTAGTTAGATCGTTCGCCGAACCCCCACCCACCATGAGTACGACCCGAGGAATTTTCGAGACATTCGCAAACCAGAGTTCTGCGGCAGAGGCACCGCCTGGGTCGCCCGCTTCTCCGTTCGCGATCGCTAAGGAAACCCCGGCTTCAGCCGCGCAGAACGGCGCTCTCAGCCCTTTCTCAGTCGCCCCTGCAGGAGCTCCAGCTCCCGCACCGAAAAAGAACTCGCCGTTCGCTATCGTCACCGAGAATCACACCGCCAACAATTCCAAGGCCAACCGTATCCCGGAGCGCCGCAAGCCAGAGGTATCCCCTTTCCAAGTATCCGAACCGCAAGGCTTCGGCTTCGAAGCACCACCGCAGGCACTCCAAGCAAGCCCTTTTGGAACTGCTCCGGCCGCGGCTCCTCTACAGGCGCGCGCCTCCTCCCCTTTCAGCATGGAACCCGCCGCTGCTCCGGCACCCGCCCAACCTGCTCCGACGCCAAGTCCGTTCGGGGGATGGCCACAGGCCGAGGCTGCTCCGAGACAGGAAGCCCCACTACAACAGGAAGCGCGCATCGCTTCCCCTCCGCAGCCTCAACCGGTAGCACAAGCTCCCGCTCCTGCCGCTCCTGCCGCTCCTGCACCCGCCGCGATCCCACAACCCTCTTCCAGCGATGATCCCAACTCGGACTCATCTTACTCGATCAAGCAGCTTGAACTCCGTGCCATCTTCGGTGTGGACAGAGAAATGACACGCGACGAAATCGTCCAACGCGCCCGCGCCCTTCCTGGCATCCGCCAGATCGCCCGCGTCAGTGAATCCGATATCGCCGCCGTGGACGCCCTCAAAACCGTCATCGCTAACCTCGGCTTCGGTAGCGGCGCTCTGAAACTTTACTCCGGCTCCGTGCCAATCGAATTCATCCGCGAAGGCCACACCCTCCTCGCCGTCCAGACCGATGGTGGCTTCGCCCCAGGCGTCCGCGAGACCCTCATGCTCGTCGCTCGCGAATTGGGACACTAATTTTCAGAAGAGGCTTTCCGCTAGGATCTCCACCTCCTCAAAGGGCAGATCCGACAGCATCCCGTATTCATCAAACCGGTAGAGCCGATCCCTCATTGAGGCTGGGCTGGACATCCCACACAGGAAACGCGCCATCTGCCTCGCCGTGCCCAAGGCCGCGTGCTTCGCATCGAAAAGCTCTTTAATTTGCTCCACCTCGCAGGCGGTCACTTTGCGGAGCTTCGCCTGCTTCAGCTTATTCGGAGCAACCCCACGGCAGCGATCACAGTGCCCGCAGGCTTCCTCCATCTTCTCGCCGAAGTGCTTCAGAAGCGTCTTGGTCAAACACACCCGTGTCGAACTCAGCCCGAGCACCTGCTCCAGCCGTTTCAGGTTCGATGCCTCCCGCTCCCGGAAATTTTTCGCCATCTCTTCCGCAATAGATTTGATGTCTTCCGGCTCTTTCTTCATCAGGTAAGCCTGACGCCAGTTCGATTTCTTCAGCACGACGTCCCCCGCCACTTCCAAATCTGAGATCATTTCCCGCAACTTCACAGCCTCAATACCAATCCTCTCCGAGGTCTCAACGATCTTCACTATCCACCATTTCCACTCCGCATCCAGGCCGCTGAAAACCCCTTCCACCAGCTTCCGCTCGCTCGCAGACCGACCCGCCAACACTCTCTCCAACGGCTGCAACAGCTTCACCCGGTAGGCATCGAAAAAACTCCCCCTAGCCTCCAGCACACCCGCCATTTCCAGATATGCCAGCACCGTGGAAACCACCGTCTGGCGAATATCACAGGTCGTCGCCAGATCGTAGAGCGAGACGTCGAACTCCGCTCCTAAATTCAGCACACGTTCCAGAAGATTCCGCAGCGCCCGCTCACCCGGCGTATCCGAAAAAATAAAATTCTCCAGCACCGTCCTGTCTGCCGCGCACGCCAGCCACTCGCAAACAGCCGGTTGACCATCGCGACCCGACCGACCGATCTCCTGGGTGTAGTTCTCCAAGCTTTTCGGTAAATTATAGTGAATCACCGTCCGGATGTCCGCCTTGTCCACGCCCATCCCGAAGGCAATCGTCGCCACCACGATCCCAATCTCCCCGCCCATAAACCCTTCCTGAATTTCCCGTCGCAGCTCCGTCCGCAATCCCGCATGATACGCCCTAGCGGGAAGGCCGTTTTTCGCCAAGAAAGTAGCAACCTCCTCCGCCGTTTCCTGCCTCGTCACATACACGATCACCGGACTCCCATAGCTGGAAAGCCTATCCAACAGAATCGCTTTCCGTTCATCCACCGCACAAGGCGTCACCCGTAGATCGAGATTTTCCCGATGGAAACTCAGCTTCACCGTATCCGCTTTTGCGATCCGGAACTGCCTCCTGATGTCCGCCTCAACTTTAAGCGTTGCCGTCGCGGTCAACGCAAGTATCCGCTTCACTTTGAGCTGCTTAAAAATCTTCCCAAGCTTCAGATAGTCCGGTCGAAAATTATGACCCCATTCGGAAATGCAATGCGCTTCATCCACCGCCACCAACGAAAGTTCCACACCTTTGAGTATCTTCCGGAACTCCGCATTCCCCAGCTTCTCCGGGGAAACATAAAGCAGCTTCAACTCCCCTCTCGTCAGCCTGCCCACTACCTCCGCATAAGCATCGGCTCCCAAAGTCGAGTCCAACCGCGCCGCCGCCACACCCTTTGCCACCAGCCCGTCCACCTGATCTTTCATCAGCGCCAGCAACGGAGACACCACCAGCACCGTCCCCTCCAGCATCAGCGCCGGAAGCTGATAGCAAAGCGACTTCCCCCCACCTGTTGGAAAAATCGCCAAGGCCGGCCGGCCCTCCATCAGCACCGAAACCACTTCCTCCTGCCCCGCCCGCAACCCCTCGAACCCAAAAACCTCTCTCAGAACCTCTTTCACCAGAAAAATCCTATCCATCTTCCCCCCTCCCGTCCACTCCTCGGAAAAGGAACGCGGAATTTAGTCCGCAGCACCTCAAAAACCTGCGGACTAAAGTCCGCGTTCCTGCAATCATCTTCATCCGTGGCGAAATCTTCAACCCCGCTGCCATGAAAAATTCTTTCCGTCCCCCTTCTGCAAGTTCAACATCCAACCAACCGTAACCATCGAACCTATGAAAAGACTCCTGCTCCTCGGCCTCTTCGCAAGCTCCTCCCTATTCGCAAAGGAACCAGTAAAAACAACGGCGGATCTCCAGCCCGTCGCCGCAGATATGGCAACCGCCGCCAACGCGCTAATCGCATCGCTTGATGAGGCGCAGGTAAAAAAAGCGCGCTTCCCCTTCAAATCCGACGAACGCGAAAACTGGGGATTCGTCCCCCGAAAACGCAATGGCCTCCCGCTCAAAGAGCTCGATGACAAACAAATCTCCCTCGTCCGCGCTCTCCTGAAAACCACCCTCAGCGATCCCGGCTTGAAGAAAGTCGATACCATCATGGCGCTCGAAGCTTTCCTCGGAGAAATCGAGAAACGCCCCGACTTCCGCAACCCGAAAGCCTATTTCACCTCCATCTTCGGTGATCCATCCGCAACCGGCACATGGGGCTGGCGCTACGAAGGCCACCACCTTGCCCTCAACTACACCATCGCCAATGGCAAGGCGGTAGCCGTCACCCCATCATTCTTCGCATCGAATCCCGGTGAAATCACCATCGAGCACAAGATGAAAGGCACCCGCCCTCTCGCCGCAGAGGAAGACCTCGCTCGCGCCCTCGCTACCACGCTCAAGGAAAGCGGCAAGGATCCGGTCTATTCCGAAAAACCTCCCGGTGAAATCCTCACCGGCTCCGACCGCAAGGCCAAGCAGCTCGACCCCGTCGGCATCAAGGCCAGCGAAATGACCGAAACCCAGCAGGCAGCCCTGAAAGAACTCATCGCTGAATACGCAAACCGCCACCGCAAGGAACTCGCCGAAGCCGACATCGCAAAAATCACCGCCGATCTAGACAACCTCAGCTTCGCCTGGGCCGGCAGCCTCAAGCGCGGGGAAGCCTACTACTACCGCATCCAAGGAACTACATTCCTAGTAGAAGTCGCAAACGTTCAAAACGACGGCAACCACGTCCACGCCGTCTGGCGTGATCGCACTAACGACTTCGGCCGCGACCTCCTTGGAGATCATGTGGGACATGACCACTGAACTCCCTTTTGAAATGGGTTTTGAAGCTGAGACTGGGCCATGGGATTCATGAAAAGCCTTATAAAAATGCTCTCTGTGTGGAATTGGGGCTGAGGAAAACCCCTTGGTGCCAGCAGCCCCGTTTCGACGTGCGATACAAAACCCTGAAAGTCGGCGAGTATGTGCCGGATCTCATCGTGTTCGAAAAGGTCATCGTGGACACAAAAGTAATCGAGCGCATCGGCCAATACGAAATCGCCCAAATGCTCAACTACCTAAAAGTTACAGGACTCCCAGTCGGCCTCATCCTAAATTTCAAAAGAAGTAAACTAGAGTGGAAAAGAGTCATCCGAGACAAAACCTAGGATGAAAACTCAAAACCCAAGCAGCAAAGAATCCGATCCGCGGCCATCCGTGGTTCCTCTTTAACACAACCCAAGCACTTAGATTTCCTAGCAAACCCACCCCCAGCCGAAGCCCCAAACCTCTGGGAGCACACTCCCGGAAAACACCTAGCCTGGAACGAATACGGCGACCCGAAAGGAACACCCGTCTTCTACTATCACGGCTGGCCCAGCTCCCGCTACCAGGCACGCTTAGCCCACCACCTCGCCCGCGAGCGAAATCTCCGCCTCATCGCCATGGATAGGCCGGGAACAGGAAAATCCTCGTTAGTTCTAGGCCGCAAACTCTCCGACTGGCCGCCTCTTTTAGCCGCTTTTGCCGACCACCTCGGCATCGCAAAATTTGGCCAGATCGGAGTTTCCGGAGGCGGCCCGTATGTCCTCGCCTGTGCAGCGATGATCCCCGAACGGCTCATCGGCTCTGCAGTCCTTGCCGGAATGGTTCCCCTGCCTCTCACCAAAGCCGGAACATCCGGACTCCATCCTATCTACCGCGCACTGATTCCAATTCGAAGAGCTCCCGCCTTTTGTTTGACCCTCGGTTTCAAAATCGCGGGTCTTGCCTGCAAGGCCAATCCCAGAAAGCTCCCAATGTCCCTTCTTTTGCGAAGCCTATCCGCAGAAGACCGAACCATCATGCTACATAGCCCCGAGATATGGGAAGTCCTCACCCGGAGCTTCACCGAGGGCGTCTGTAGCCCTTCCGGCGGTCGCGGGGTCATGCTCGATTCGGAAATCTATTTCCAGAAACCCGGCTTCGATCCCTCTGAAGTCATCCACCCCATCCGCTACTGGCACGGCGACGACGACAAAAACATCCCCGCCTCTCTGGTTGAGGATCTCGTCGCAAACATGCCCCACGCCAAACTCAAAGTAGAACCCGAGCTAGGCCATTTTTCCCTCGCTGTCCACCGTGCACCAGCCGCGCTGGACTACATCGCAGGATGCGCTTAATTGAATTGTGCCTGAACCACAACAAACCGAAGAAGAGGAATGGGTCGATATCGGCACATACCCCTCTCTCAATGAAGCATACGACCACGGACTCGTCGCCCTCGCAATGGGTGAATCCATTCGCGTCGAGGCCGGGGAGCAGCCCGGGCAATTCGATCTCCAGGCGGAAATTGAGGCTGCGCCGAAAATTTCCGCCGAGATCACGGAATACGAAAACGAATCAAAGCAAGCCATCCTGCCGCCAACCGTTCCATCAAACTGGGGGAAACATCCCGCCGGATGGCTCTACGTCCTCGTCTGGGCGGCAACCCTCATCACCGTCTTTTATTTCCAATCACAGAACCCCGCACTCGCGGATCGATATGCCTCATCCAGCATCGCACTGATCGGTCACGGGGAATGGTGGCGCCCCTTCACCGCCCTCTTCCTCCACGGCGATGGACCCCACATCGTAGGCAATCTCGCCAGCGGAACCGTCTTCGGAATCCTTGTGGCAAAATCCCTAGGCCCGCTGAAAGGATGGATCATAATCCTTCTCTCCGGAGCAGCCGGAAACGCCATCACCTCCCTGATCACCTATCCCGAGCATTTCGCCTCACTCGGCGCATCCACCGCAGTCTTCGGTGCCCTCGGCATCCTTTCCGGAACCGGCCTCATCGAAAATTTCCGCGAAGACATCCGCATGCCATGGGTAAGAGTAGCCGCTCCCCTCCTCGCAGGAGTCATCCTCCTAGGCTGGCTCGGCGGAGCCGCCCCCGGATCAAACACCGATGTCTTCGGCCACGTCTTCGGCTTCTGCGCCGGTGTCGCGGCAGGCGCTGCGTGCCGATACTTCGATCAAGAAAAACAAACCACAATCGAAGCGCAGTGCAGATAGCGGAACTGTGAACTCAAACCTCTCCGTCAAATGGACGCGGATGAACACGGATAGCATTCCTTCGCTAAAGAAATTCTAGGTTTGATTTTTCAGACCCAAAAAAATCTACCTCTTTCACAAGAATCTGATCCGTGTTGATCCGCGTTCATCCGTGGTTCCTCTTCAGTATTTGCAGGAGCGATAGAATCCAGCCATTGCAAGAGCACCCGAAACACGCTACTTAAAGCCGTGGCCAGAGGCTCTTCGCAATCGACCGGGGACGACGCCCGCCTTTGGGCGGTGGCTATTTTCGTCTCCGTATTGCTCAACGGCGTGCTCATAGCATGGATCAGCATCGAGGCAATCAAATCCGAGATCGCACGCAAAAAGGCGATTCCCAAGAAGCCTCCCGCCGAGCAGGTGGTGAAAATTTTCCCGGAAATGCTCATCCCAGAAACACCCAAGGAGACCGAAAGCGTTCCCCCACAACTCGCACGCACCGCACCCGATCAGGAATCTGCCGAGCCACCTACCAGCCGCCGCTACATCGGCGAACGCAACACCGAGGCCACCAGTGACCGCGCACCTACTGCTGACGATCCCGCACTACCATCCCAAACTGGCCGCGAAGTAAAGCCAGAGGAAATGCCGGAAACCACCGAGAGCAAATACCAAGACGGTAAGCTAGAAGGAGCGAACAAACCCAGCCCTACCATTCCCACGCCTCCCTCCCCACTGGTTCCGCCTGAGATTTCCCAATCCGAAGCGAAGACCGTTAAGGGCGACACCTCCACTCCCGAAGCCACCGAGGAGAAGGCGCAGACCGCCATACTCGAAAAACTCCTCGACGGCCCCAACCCCGTCGATACCCCGGTCAAACCCGGCGAGGTAATGGAGGACATAAAGCCACGCGAGGAGAAGAAAATCCGCGACGGACAAAAACAAGGGATCGCCGAGAAAAAGGCGGAGGAAAAACCAAAACCGAAACCGAAACCCGCTCCCGTCGATGACCCCGCATTCCGTGGAAACCAGAACAAAATCGCTATCCAAGGCAACATCTCCCGCACCGGCCGCAGCGCCCTTGATGTTGCTGATTCGCCCATGGGGCGCTACCAGGCAGCTATCAGCCGCGCGGTAGAAAAGGAATGGCAGATCAACTGCGTGAGGCGCCGTGATTTCATCGTCCCCGGCTACCTCACCGTCCGCTTCTTCGTCCAGATGGACGGACGCGTGAAAAGCGTGCAGTTTGTGGGCGACATCGAGGGCGGCGAAGTGCAGAAAGGTTTCACCCTCCAGTCCATCCGCGACGCACCCATCCCCGCAATGCCTCCTGAGGTAAAAAAGGAAATGGGTGGCGATGCACTCGAACTGCTTTTTAACTTCTACTTCTAACAGAAATACAAATGGATTACCTAGCCATCTCAGCCTCAGAGGCCACCGTCGAGTTCCTCAAAAAAGGCGGCGTCTTCGTTTACCCGCTCATCCTCTGCTCCATCGCCGGCCTCACCGCCATCGCCTTTAAAGCCATGTCGCTAGCCCGCTCCCGCACCGTCCCGCTGAACCTCTCGACCGGAATGGAAGAAATCGACGCAGAGGATGCGGATGCGGATGCCGTTGTTGGACAGTTGAAACACGGCGGCAGCACCCTCGCCCGCCTCGGTGCCATCGCCCTCAAACACCATAGTAAACCCACTCAGGAAATCAGCCAAGTAGTCGAAGCCGCCGCCCGCGAAGAGGTTATCAAAATGCATTCCGGAATTGGTGTGCTCGATGTCGTGATCACCGTCGCGCCCCTACTCGGCCTGCTCGGAACCGCCTCGGGTCTTGTCACCATTTTCGCAGGACTCGGAGAAACCACCGACCACCTCGCCATCGCACGCGGCATCGCGGAGGCACTGAACACAACCATCTTCGGTCTAGCTATCGCAGTCCCATGCGTCATCGCCCACAGCTATTTCACCCGACGCATCGAGCGCCTCACCGCGCGCATGGAATCCGTCATGACCAGCTTTGTCTCTTCCTGCGCCAAGAACTCCACGCCATCCATCTAAATGGAATTCCACCGCGTCCAGCGAAACCGAGCCCAGGTTCCGATCGTCCCCATGATCGACATCCTGTTTATCCTGCTCGTCTTCTTCATCGTCTCCACCACCTTCAAGAAACCCCGCGAAGTCCTCCAGATCGAGCTTCCCACCATCAAAGAAATCCCATCAGACACCGTCACCGACACCCGCTCCATCATCGCCGTTGATGCCGTCGGAAACATCACCCTCGATACCCTGATCGTTCCAGAAGGGCTCCTGGGCACCTACCTCAAAGTCTTTCAAAAACAAAACCCCGACCGTAAACTCGAACTCGAAGCCGACCGCCGAGTCCCCCTCGAACGTCTCTTGAAAATCTGGGACGCGCTTGGGAAAGCAGGGATCAAGATCAAGGACGTTCCGGCTAGAATCAAGCTGGGCGAGTAGGGGTGCAACCAAAGAGTCCGATCAAAGCTCTTTCTCATAAGCCGCATAAGCCGCATAAGCCGCATAAGCCGCGTGAGTCGTGCCGTATCCACCATGTGATGAGCCGAATGCAGATCTACCTCACTTCCGGCATTTGGAAAGACCGAAAAAATATCGACCTCCGGATCATTCGGGAAGAATTCGACCGGAAATCTTGAGCATGGGAAAAATGCATCGAGCGGGTATCAATCCAGCACTTTGACCCGGATGTTTTTATAGAGCATCGTGCTGCCCTTGTCGTGTGCTTTGATCGCGCCATCTTCGATGGAGAAATCGTCGGCGTTGTTATTTGCCTTACAGCCTTCAAGAGTCTTGCCATCTATGGGTTAGAGCGTTTTACTCCGAAATTGAAATCCGTCCCACCTCGAATCAATCCGTGATCTGAGGTAGGGCAAATAAGTGCTGTTCGACAAAAATCACAAACAACACTTTCTTTATGAAACTAAAACAAACAAAAGTGGCTACCCTTGCTGCCACTCTAATCACATTTGGATCGCTCGCAGGTTGAGCGAATGCTGCAACAGTCGTTTTCGACTTAACGTCTGCAAGTGGAAGTGGGACATCTCTTGTTACATCATCATCTGGTGGTGTTATCGCTACATTTTCCAATCCAACTCTTCTTGGGGGGGGGGCTGCTTCTTTTATAATTGACTCCGAAGGTTTAGTTATATTCGACGGCCCAGGGGGGGGGCCAGGAGATATACAAGCATTTGATCTGTCGTTTTCTACTCCAGTCAGGCTAGTATCTTTTAGAACCGGATTCCTAGATATTGAAGGAGATGAGTCGATTGCGGTTTCCGTTTTAGGGGGAGACTCTTTTATACAGAAAACAATCACATCAGTGGGCAGCGTTGATTCATTTGATGGTTATTTGACCACTTCTATACCAAATGAGACTATCTCATTTGGTGCTAATTTTGGAGCGGATTCAGCTTCCGATTTATTTCAAATTACTGAGCTTACAGTTGAAACGGTGCCCGAACCGTCATCTCTTCTTCTTCTCGGGCTAGGGGGGTTAGGGTTTATAGCACGTCGTCGCAGAAACTAGACAGTCGAACAAGTAGGTGGACTCAACGCGCTAACGCGCGTGAGTCACCTTAGACGTTGATATGGCTGATAATATGTCAAGTAGATATAGTGGTTTTGTCCTATCATTTTGATGGGTTCTATTGGGGGGAGACAACAGAGTAGAAACGAGGAACGTGGCGGGGTGATGCGGTTTCGCGCAGACGGGTATGCTGATATGCGTGGACTTACCCGCTCGAAGCGGGATTTACCGACAGTTTTTTGTCTTCACCGGTGGCCTTGTTCTCTATCTCGGAGCGAGTGCTTAATCTGCTTTTCAGCGGACCATCTCATAACGTCATCTAGTTCTGACCTTGCGCCTGGGAAGCTCCTCGTCTCTATTCTGTTGTCAGGTTTGTGTGGTTAATTGGTTCGTGGCTTAGTTTATGGGTTGAGTGATGGAGTGATTACGGCGGCAGGGCGGGGATGTAATTTAATCCTTGGAGGGAAGTTGTCCATGATCCGGGTACCCGGGGGAGAATGGGTCTTGCCGAACTCGTCGGACCCCGGGTGGATTGTGGGCAACTTCCCGGACGTGGTAATTTCGGAAGGGGGCATTGTCCGGGTGGCACCGCAGCGGGCATGGGGAATATTAAGTGTCGTTTTTGCAGTAGTCGGAATCGTTGTCGGAGGAATTGCCGGAGCGGCGGGTGGAGCACTCGTTGGCGGCATCGTGGGAGGAGGAGCTGCGGCGGTTCTGAACCACTTCGTCGCGAAAGCCCTGGGCACGGGTAAAATCATGATTGATCCGGCGACCAACCAACAGGTCATGCTAAAGAAATCCAACAGCCTCTTTTTTATCCCCATGTCATGGTTCACAGTGATTTTCGCGACTGCAGGTATCCTCATCGGGATCTCGGGAATGGTCGCCGGGAAGGCTGACAAGGCGATGGACAAGCAATTCCCGGGCAAGGCAGTTTTCGAGGACGCCAACGACCTCATCGACAGCCACCGGACGGATGCCCCTGCCAACGGCAACACTCCAGCCGCCGAGAAAGCAGCACGAGCTTTCGGCACGATGTTCAAAGAGTTCCAATCGGTCTCTTTCGAAGGCGGTGCGGACAAATACTCGGAAAGGGAATTCCTCACCTATTGTCGTCAGGGCACGGATGGAATCACCTTTCTCTGCCAAGTTCCCGGGATGCGGAAATACAAGGACGACGAGTCGAAAAACGCTCTGGCAGAAATCGCATGGATCACCGCATCCAAAGTGGCGAAAGAAATACCGGGCTCTACTGAAGACAACATGCTGACCGTTGGACTCCGGGGAATCGCCATCTACGACTCAGTTCGGCAGGGCACGATTGGCAGCGAGAATCCGGTGAGGAATGACGATAAAAAAGCTCTCTACAAAATCTTCGACCCAGCGAATCTAGCGGTGGAGTAGAGTGGCATAAACAGTCCTCCAAGCTTTGAGGTCTTTCGTCTTACCTCAACACCAACAACGCCTCTTTGGCGGATTCGACGAAATCCCTCATGACTTCCGCCTTCGATCTCATGAAATCCTCGAGACCACTCTTACGGATATTCCCCGTTTTGATCCAAATGACCTTGGGTGGATGTCCGCGTATTCCATGTTGAGAACCTAGCAGACAGAAACGTTTTATCAATGCCGTTTGACAATCGGCGGAACTGGCAACGGCTCCTTACTTTCATTCCCGCAGCCGCAGCCTCCCCCGCAACCGGATTTACTTTCCCCCGGGCGGAACATGCGCCAAGCGAAGACTGCCAGCGTTCCGAGAACGCAGGCGAGGGCGGTGATTGTTTGCCAGTCCATTTAAAACTTTAAACTCTAAACTTTAAATCTCAAGGAAGAGATCCTCCGCTCTCCGCTCTCTGCTCTCTGCTCAAAACACGAGGAGCTTTCCGCCTTGGAAGACGATGAGGGAAGCCGCGTAGGCGAATCCAGTCATGAAGACGAACTGGCCGATGGCCCATTTCCAGGAACCTGTTTCGCGGGCTACTACAGCTGTAGTAGGGAGACACTGGAGGGCGTAGATGAAGAAGATTAGGAGTGAAACCAGTGAGAGGGGCGTGAAGAGAGGCTTTCCGTCGGGCCATTTCGCGTCTTGGATCCTATCCCGAATGCGGTCGCGGGTTTCCACATCGTCATCGGCTTCCTCGACGCTGAAAATGACAGCCAGGGAGGAGACGAAGACCTCACGAGCCGCGAAGGAGGTGAGGATGGCGGTGCCAGTGCGACCGTCGAATCCAAGGGGTTTCACCACAGGCTCGATAAATTCACCGATGCGGCCCATGGCGCTGTGTGCGAGGGCTTCGCTTTCGTCTTCCGAATCAGATTTCGGGTAAGTAGCGAGCGCCCAGAGGAGGATGGAGAGACCGAGGATGATGGTTCCTGCCTTCCTGACGAAAGCCCATGCGCGGTCGATGACGTGGCGGAAAATATAGCCCCACTGCGGTGCGCGGTAGGAGGGCAGCTCCAGCATGAAGTGGTTTGCGGTTTTGTCGGGACCGAGTTTTCCGCGAAGAATGCGGGCGGAGACGAAGGCGGTGAGGGTGCCGATGGCGTAGATTGCGAAGAGGATGAGTGCCTGTTTCCATGTGCCTTCGCTTTCGTGGAGTAACAGCGGGATGATGAGAAAATAGACCGGGAGACGTGCGGAGCAGCTCATCCACGGAGCTACGAAAATGGTGACGAGGCGCTCCTTCGCCGAATCGATAGTGCGGGTGGCCATGACGCCGGGGATGGCGCAGGCGTAGGAGCTGAAGAGTGGGAGGAATGCTTTACCGCTAAGTCCCGCCTTGGCCATGACACCGTCCATGAGGAAGGCAGCGCGGGACATGTAGCCGCTGCTTTCCAGGAGGCCGATGAAAAGAAAGAGCAAGACGATCTGCGGCAGGAAAATCAGCACGCCACCCACGCCTTCGATGACACCATCGACAAGAAGCGAGCGAAAATCGCCCTCGGGCATGAGCCCTGCGACCCAATTGCCGAGAGCACCCTTGCCGCCATCGATCAGATCCATGGGGATGGAGGCGAAAGAGAAAATCGCCCAGAATACAGCAAACATGACTGCCAGAAAACAGACCCAGCCGAAGAACGGGTGGAGCAGGACGGAATCGAGCTTGTCGGAAAACGTGCGCTGATGGGAATCCGGGCGCCGGGCGGCGAGTTCGCAGAGGGTTGCGATGAAATCGCGACGCTGCTTTTCGACATCCGCGTCATCTTCCACAAGCCATGAAGCTTCCGAAGCCGGTGGAAAGGGGTGGCGGAGGGCTTGTTTCAGCTCGATGATCCCCTTGGAGGCATTCGCCTGCATGGCGACAACGGGGATGCCGAGTTCTTCGGAAATTTTCGATGGGTCAAGGCGCAGACCGGCTTTCTCCGCGACATCGACCATATTCAGAGCGAGGACGCAGGGCTGGCCGAGTTCGATAACCTGGAGAACCAGTTGGAGATGGCGCTCGAGATTCGAGGCATCGACGACGCAGACGACGAGGTCGGGTTTTGCAGAGCCTTCGAGTTTCCCGGTGAGGGCGTCGAGGGCGGCTTTTTCATCCGGAGAATTTGCGCGGAGAGAGTAGCAACCGGGAAGATCAAGGACGTTGATCTTGGTTCCCACGTTCGTATAGGCTTCACCGATTTTCACCTCAACGGTGACGCCAGCGAAGTTTCCGACGCGCTGGTTTTCTCCGGTGAGTGCGTTAAAAAGGGTGGATTTCCCGGAGTTCGGATTTCCGATCAGGGCAACCGTCGATGGGGCGTCAGTCGCGGTGGACATCGAAAAATTCGTCAGGGGGGATTAGCGGACAGGGGAAACGAGGACTTGCTCTGCAAGATCACGGCTGATGGCCATGCGCGCTCCGCAAAGGGAGCAAACGAGGTTCCGGCCGTTGGAGAGTTTCCGCAGTTGCATCTGCTCGCAGAAGCCGAGATCCCGAAGGCGGTCGCATGCCGGGCCGCTGAGGCTGCTGATGCGGACGTCGCAGTTCAACCCCACCTCATTCAAGGTGATGGCACGTTCCGCTGGGCGGCCTGGTGCTTGGGCTGTCGTCATCGGGGAAAAGTTAGCTAATTGAGATTGATTTGCAATAGCGAAAAGATCAAATGCGCAAAATTCTCTCCTCTTCCTACGTTCCGCGTCTTTGATTTTATCCGAAAACATCGTTTTTTTCCCTTTCAGGATTTCGTCCAGAAACAGTCCAAACGTTTTTTTTGTCGTCGCGGTAATTGATTGCGGGGATGGAGGCCTCTTCTTCTCCATAGGAGCGGAAAATCGACCTGCTCCCATCCCGAGGCAGGGAGCAAGCCCGCCTGAACTCAGATGCACATGACCATTGGAATCCGTGGTTAAAAAAATCTCCGCCCCCCCTTGTGAAAAATTTCACAAGCTCCGTTTGCCCCCATCCGTGAAGCATGCAAGGCTACGCGCATGGCAAGCAAGCAGACCGCACCACGCAAGGTGCTCATCATCGGCGGAGGATTCGCGGGGCTTGAGTGCGCGCGTAAGCTAGCTAACGACAAGCGCTTCGATGTCACCCTACTCGACCGCACGAACCATCACCTTTTCCAACCGCTGCTCTACCAAGTTGCCACCGCGTCCCTTGCCGCGCCCGACATCGCCCGATCAATCAGGCAGATCCTTGCAGGTGCCAAGAACGTCACCGTCCTGATGGACGAGGTCACCGCCATTTCCCCTTCGCAAAAAACCGTGACCGGAAAAACCGGCGACACCTACACCTTCGACTACCTAGTCCTCGCTGCCGGTGCGAAAACCGGATATTTCGGAAATGACCAATGGGAAGAAAACTCACTCGGGCTCAAATCTCTCGCCGACGCCCAAGACATCCGCCGGAAAATTCTCTCAAACCTCGAGCGCGCCGAATTGACCGAAGACTACGCGGAACGCGAGCGGTTGATGACCATCGGCATCGTCGGTGGCGGTCCCACCGGGGTCGAGCTGGCAGGTGCCTGCGCGGATCTCGTCCACCGCTCGATGAAGAGCAACTTCCGCCGCATCGATACCTCGAAGCTCCGCATCATCCTCATCCAAAGTGCCCCGAAAATCCTCGTGCACTACGGATCCGAGCAATCCGACTACGCAATGGCACGCCTCCAGAAGCTGGGAGTCGAAATCCTTACCGAGACCCGCGTCACCGACGTGCAGAAAGGTAAACTCCTGCTCAATAACGGCTCCACCATCGAGGCGGAAGCCATCGTCTGGGCCGCAGGAGTCGCCGCAAACCCACTCACCAAAGACCTCGGGGTGGAAACCGATCGCGGCGGCCGCGTAACGCCGAAGCTCGATCTGTCCGTGCCCGGCCACCCGGACATTTTCGTTGCAGGCGATCTGACGAACATGCGCGACAGGGATGACAAGCTGGTCCCCGGAGTAGCCCCCGCCGCTAGCCAGATGGGCAACCACATCGCCGCCCTTCTTAAGGAAGAGTTACGTTTGGAAAAAACTGGTTTCGCCGATCGCAAGCACATCCTCCGCCCGCTTTTCAAATATAACGACAAGGGTATGATGGCCATCATCGGCAAAAACGCAGCCGTCGTGAAAGTCGGAAAAATCAACCTCAATGGCTCCATCGCCTGGATCGTCTGGTTGCTCATCCACATTCTTTTCCTCATCGGCTTTCGCAACAAGCTCTCCGTCCTCCTAGGCTGGGCCTACTCCTACATCGTCAACAATCCGGAAGCCCGCCTCATCGTCCATCCCCCGGCTTCCGTAGCGCCGCCGCACAAGTAAGCAGAAGGGTGTTTCCACCCCCTTTGCGGAGGATGGGGGAAAAGCCCTTTCAAAAGCGGGTTCAGTCCGCCCCATCGGCTTCTTCCGCCTCAAAATCCCGAAGTGGTCTGATCAGATTTGCGGAAAGCGGAAACACTCTATCGTAGATACCAGGCGCGACCTCAGTCGCGTGAGTGTATGCATCTTTGAGCATTTCCATCTTCGCATCGAGATTGTCGATAAAGTGCAGAGCGTAGGCCTCCGGTGTCTTCGGCAAAACCGGCGAGCCGAATTCCAACTGCCCGTGGTGACTGCCGATCAGGTGAAGGAGATGCACCCGCACTTCTTCCGTCGATGGTTTCGAGGTGGAAAATTTCTCGAACTCCCCCGCGTCCACAAGGTCACGCCACAGCTTGTTCACCAGCTCAATCCCCAGTGGGATGTGCCCGAGCATTTCCCCGTGGAGCGAGTGAATCTGCCCGAACCCGTCCTCCGGATAGGTATTTTCCCAGAGCTTCCCGCAATCGTGGAAAAGAACCCCGCATACCATCAGATCGCGGTTCAGCTCTGGATACACGCCGCAGATGGCATCCGCCGAGCGCATCATCTGAGCTACGTGCTCCACGAGTCCGCCACGCCGCGCATGGTGGTTCTTCCGCGCCGCCGCCGTGCGCCGGAACCGGTCTCCCATGGTCTCGAAAAAATGCTCCGCTAGCTTCTTCAATCGCGGATCGGTCATTTCACCGCACAGCCTCTCGATATCCGCGAAATCCTTCTCCTGCTTCTTCCGCGTCTCCGGATCTCCCGCCAGGAAATTTGCCACCGCAGCATCATCCAGCAGCGCCCAGCTTACCCCGCTGCCGTTAACACCGTATTGGTTCTGCGTCCACTCCCCCTCCAGCCGCACGATCGTATTCAGAGGCAGCTCCGCCGCTTCTGTATGGAGCGGTGTGTCCGACCAGATTTTGAGATTCAGCGACCCCGTCGAGTCAGCGAAAACCAGATCGAAATACGGCTTCCCGCCCTTCGTCGTCTTCACCCCCCGCGACTGCAGCTGCGCCGCCACCTCCGCGATCAAAGGCACCTCACCCGCCTGTTCCTTGAGGCTGGATATCGTAATCAAACTCATTTCCGAAAGTTGTCACACCCGCCCCGACTGTCACGCGAATACGAAAATTCCAGCGGTCACTGCTTTTCCATGAGATCTCCTTCGACGTATTGATGGATCAGCCCTGAGATCAAAGTCTGGTAGGGAATCCCCTTCCGGGCCGCCTTCCTCTGAATACCGCTCAGATCATGGCCACTCAAACGAATGTTAATCCGCTTGTCTTTTTTGAATGTGTTCCCACCCGCTTCGGCCAAAACTGACAGGAATTCCTTCGTCGGGGTCTCAACAGCCATCTCACCTTCGTCGTAAGCTTTGGAAATTGCTTTCTCTTCTTTGCTCATGGTCGCTCTCCTTTTTCTTTTAGGTAATCTTTGGTGGCGTTCCTGTGTGGAAAGGCGGTTTTCAGAAATATGGTGTCGCCGTCGATGACGAAAGGGACAAAGTAGATATACTCGTTTATTGGAATCAGAAAAATTTCCTGGTTTGGGTATGTGACCGAATTCGGATGTTTCACCCGTTTCCAGAGTGCTCCCTCGGACAGGAGGACAGCAATTTCTTCAAACGAAATTCCCCCGTGCAGCTTAAGCCACTCATTTTTCAGGATCCCAGCCAAACTTCACCTGCACACAATGTGTGCCACTTCGGCATCCCTTTCAATATTTCGCTTCCATTCAATCAATCGGCTTCCAGCTCTTCGCAAGCAGTTCGCGGATCCTCGCCGGGTCGGTGGCGGAGGATTTGGCGACGAAGCCCCTTGCGTGTGCAAAGTGGACATCCGGCTCGTCACCTACACGGGTGAAATCGAAGCCAAGGTGATCGTTGAAGCGAGAGAGTGCGAATCCCGAGCCGCGCCGGTCTGGATAGACCATGCCGGTGACGCGCTTGTCCTCGGGGAGGCCGGCGGCATACCTTGCCAAGCCGGAGGAGGCATCGTCCGCAACATTTTCGCAACGCGGCAGAAACAGTATTCGGAAATTCTTCTCGGGATGGTCGATCTCCCAGATCTCGCTGGTTTTCTCGATCTCGTTGAGCTTTTCACGGAGAGATTTCAGATAGCCGATGAGATCCCCGCCAACCCATTTCATGACTTCCCACATCGGCTCGCCGGGTGAAATCTCAGACATCCCTGCGAAACGCCGAAGGAGGGTGAGATCGACGGTGGAATTCAGTTTCGCAAGAAGCTCCCTTTCCACACCCAGCCACGCGGCGGTTTCCTGAGGACCACGGGTATCGAACCATTCGGCAACCTCCAGCCAATCGCAATACTGCCGCGCATCTTCGTAGAGACCCATATCCATGAGCACGAGGCTCAGCGAGCATGTCGGCGGGTGATCTTTGGGAAATTGGTGATGGTCGAAATTGCCGCGATCCGGTTGGTGTTCGCCACCGACATCGACTACGGCGAAATCCGGATTGTCGAGATCCGCTTGCACCGGCTCGCGACGGACAATAGGCGCATCATGAACGGCGACAAGAAGGCAGCACGCGAGGAACTCATCCTTATGTGAACTGCCGGGATGGGTTAGGATCGTTGTGAAATTTCTCATTGGAAGACAAGGCAACCGATCCCTTCTCGATGCAAGAGGATTCCAATTTTTCCAGAAATCTGTATAAAAAAACACGCC
>TARA_B110000037_G_scaffold223149_1_pt1 | contig 78634 bp, 63 predicted proteins | sample TARA_B110000037 | Tara Oceans TARA_B110000037 (sample SAMEA4397196) | marine metagenome | biome: Polar Biome; feature: [MIX] marine epipelagic wind mixed layer (ENVO:01000061); material: water (ENVO:00002006), including particulate matter (ENVO:01000060) such as... | depth 10-100 m | reverse complement strand
AAAAATAATAAAATTCCTCACTAAATTGTCTCTTAAAATTGGATGAAATAATCTAATTAAAATTCACTAGTTTTAAGTTCGCTTGAAAAAAGTTTCAGGTTGGCCAATACTATTAATCTGAATTGAAAATATTAACCAGCTTCATAAAGTCCATGGTAAAACAAACGAACTGTATTCTACTAAAAAAGCAAGTAAAATAATACTTACAATAATGAGTGAAAAATTATCAAAGTACATCGGAGTAAACCTAATTTTGCTAGTAAGCATCTTAGTTTTCACAAATTCAGAAGCACAAACTAGAAGTCTGTTTAATGGTAAGAATTTTGAAGGTTGGCATGCAGACATTCCCAAAATGGATACGGTTCCAAAGACCATAAATCCATTTATCATTCGAGATGGTATGATTGTAAGTTTGGGCGCTCCGGGCGGACATTTAATAACAGATGCTATCTACAAAGATTTTAGGTTAGAAGTTCAATATCGCTTCGCAGGAAAGCCTGGAAACTGCGGGGTACTCGCACATGCATCTATACCTCGATCCTTATATGGCATGTTTCCAAAATCATTGGAAGTACAAATGATGCATTTAAACGCAGGTGATTTTTGGTGTATTGTAGAGGATATTAAAGTTCCCGATATGGAAACTCGACGCGGGCCAAAAGAAGAATGGGGAATCACAGAAGGAAAAAAACGCAGAGTTTTAAACCTTACTGATGACTCAGAAAAACCCTTGGGAGAATGGAACACTATGATTATAGAATGTTTAGATAGAGAAATCAAAGTTTGGCTGAATGGAGATTTAATTAATCATGGCTTTGAATGTAACACAAATAGCGGTCAGATAGCCGTTCAATCAGAAGGATCGGAAGTGGAGTTTAAGAAATTGAACCTCACTCCTATCAATAAAATATCAGAAAAATTATAATCCATTTATATTTTTTAAGATTCCATTATCATGAATAAATTCCTCTTAATAGTATTCCTATTCCCTTTAATTTCTTTTCAAAAATCAAACAGTAGTAAAATTCAAATACAAGGAGAATTTCAAAAATGGTATAAAATTACTTTACTCATAAATAGCCCCATCACTGCAGAGTTTGATCAAAATAATCCCTTTTTAAATTATACGTTAGAAGTAGCATTTTCCAATGGAAATAGAACCTATGCCGTTCCTGGATTCTATGCCACAGAAGGAAATTCAGAAGAAACTTCTGTGCAGATAAGGGAAATATTTGGAAGGTGCATTTTAGACCGGATGAAATTGACAAAAAACTCGATACCTTACGAAATCATGCTCTATGGGGTTCACTACTCGCTGGAGTAGCTGGAGTAGAATGGTATTTTGGCTATCGATATCCGCATACAGATTTAACGTTAGAAGATTTTCGAAGCCGCGAACTTTGGTGGAAACAATCAGCAATTGCTACTTCCTTTCTCTCAAACTATCCGTTAGAGGAAATGGAAGTTCCGGAGGAGATTCTTGATAAAAAAAAAGGGTATTGTTTGTCTAAATAAAATGAACTTTATATGGTTTACCTACCCTTGAATTCACAAAACCCTAAACTTACTATTGATTCAGATACCAAATTTTCAATCAAATGGTTCGACCCAAGAAATGGAGGTGAAGTACAAAAAGGAATAAAAAAAACCATTGTTGGAGGTGAAACAACTTCTATTGGAAGTCCGCCATCAGATTTAGAACAAGATTGAGTTGTATTGATACGGAAAGAGTAATATGCAATTTTAGCTCGTATTATTGTATTAGAAGAAAGCAGTAATTTCTATATTTGTTTTATGAGGAAGTTTCCTAAAAAATTACAACAAAAATTAACGAAAAGAGTTGCAAAAAATTCTTTGCGTAAACTTTCGTTTTCATCCGATTTGGTCGATTTTTCATCTAATGATTATTTAGGGTTTTCGAGATCAAAGGAGATTTTTGAAAAAAGTCATCACTATTTAGTAGATCATAATTTGCAACAAAACGGTGCCACAGGCTCACGATTGCTGTCAGGGAATCATGAACTACATGAATTGGTAGAAAAACAATTAGCTGCATTTTTTAATATGGAATCAACGTTGCTATTCAATTCAGGGTATGATGCCAATATTGGATTATTTTCATCAGTTCCGCAGCGCGGAGATATTATTTTATACGATGAATATATTCATGCCTCCATTCGAGATGGTATTCAAATGAGTAATGCCAAGTCTTTTAAGTTTAAACATACTGATTTAGAAGCGTTAGAAATACTAATGCTTCGTCATTCTGAAATGGACGGTGAGCGTTGGTCACAGAGCGGAGTCGCAGTGAGTCGTAGTGGTGAAGAATCTCATCAAGTACTTTATGTAGTCACAGAATCTGTTTTCTCAATGGATGGCGATAGTCCTGATCTTCTTTCAATCGTTAAACTTTGCAAAAAGCACGAAGCACATTTAATTGTAGATGAAGCCCACGCCATTGGCGTGTTTGGCAATAACGGAGTTGGACTTGTTCAAGAATTAGGTTTAGAAACCGCTGTTTTTGCACGCGTCGTAACTTTTGGTAAAGCCATGGGTTGTCATGGAGCCGCGATATTGGGATCTAAAGACTTAAAGCAGTACTTAATCAATTTTGCACGTAGTTTTATTTATACAACGGCAATTTCGTTGCATAGTGTAGCTACTATTAAATTTGCTTTCGAAGAACTGGTCACTGAGCGGAATCGAAGTAAAGAATCTCAGATACTCAACCTTAAATCCAACATTCAATACTTCAACCAACAACTATCAACCTACATCCAACAACTAAACTTTATCACCAGTAATTCTACCATTCATTGTTGTATTATTCCTGGCAATAAAAAAGTAAAAAAAATTGCACAAAAAATGCAAGAAAACGGTTTTGATATCAAACCCATTTTATCTCCAACAGTCCCTCAAAATCAAGAGCGATTGCGTATTTGCTTGCACAGTTACAATTCTAAAAAAGAAATAGACAAAGTCTTAAACATACTTGCTACTTTTGTAGCATAAAATAAAGTTATTTCATGAATGAAAGTTACACAATATTAGCAGTTTTCAACTACTCAACAGAGGCTAATTTAGTAAAATCAAAGTTAGATTCGGAAGATATAAGAACGATGCTAATGGATGAAAAAACCGTTGATTCCGATCCTTTAATTAGCCAAGCTATTGGGGGTGTTAAATTGCAAGTTCATAATGATGATCTTGAAAAAGCTTGGAACATTTATAATGAAATACGAACGTATAAAAAAGATGAAAATGAAAACGATATTCATTGTATAAATTGTAATTCAACAAAAATATTAGCGGCTCCTGCAAGTAGAAAAAATATTTTTTATATGTTGTTTCCTTTTTTTGAAAAAACTAAACTTATTTGTACTAATTGTAAAACAGTATTTTAAATGTCTAAATATTTTATCACGGGAATTTCAACAGACGTTGGCAAAACTATCGCTTCTGCTATTGTGGTCGAAGCTCTAAAAGCCGATTATTGGAAACCGATACAAGCAGGAGAATTAAACAATTGTGACACTAAAAAAGTGACTGCTCTCATTTCTAATTCAGCATCCAAATTCCATCCAAATTCGTATGCTCTAAAAACTCCCATGAGCCCACATGCAGCAGCAGAAATTGATGGAATTAAAATTTATCTAGATCAAGTTGTAGAACCAAAAACCAAAAATAATTTGGTCATTGAGGGTGCTGGAGGATTACTAGTGCCAATTAATAATAAAGACATGATTTTAGATATTATTCAGCCCAAGTATAAGGTAATTGTTGTCTCAAGACATTATTTAGGAAGCATTAATCACTCCTTATTAACGATAAAATTACTACAAGAAAAAGGTTTTAAGGTCTCGGTAATTTTTAGCGGAGCATCATATAAAACCACCGAATCAATTATTGAAAAAATGACAGGGATAACCGTAATTGGAAGAATTGATGAAGAACCCTATTTTGATAAGAATGTGATTCTAGAATATGCGGAATTGTTTAAAACAGAAATAGAAAAAATATAATTGTCATTCCTAGAAAGTAGGAAATCGAAGATTCGACGAAGTCAATCCATATAATGATAACTTATTAAAAAACAGATTCCTGCCTTCGCAGGAATGATACTATAAAAATGAACCTACAAGAAAGAGATAAAAAATACCTGTGGCATCCTTTAACACAGCACAAATTACATCCAAATCATTTGCCAATTATAAAAGCGAAAGGGAGTATTCTTACTGATGATAAAGGAAAAGAATATATCGATGGAATTGCTTCTTGGTATACCTGTATGTATGGTCATTGCAATCCGATTATCACTTCTAAAGTAAAGGCGCAACTAGACCGTTTGGATCAGGTTGTTTTTAGCGGATTCACACATCAACCTGCCGTAGAATTATCGGAAGCATTGATGGAAATATTGCCAGAAAATCAAGCGAAAATATTCTTTTCAGACAATGGCTCTACTTCGGTAGATGTTGCCATAAAAATGGCTTTGCAATATCACTTTAATCAAGGAGAAAAGAGAGGTAAAATCATTGCGCTGGAAGGCGGGTTTCATGGAGATACTTTTGGAGCCATGTCCGTATCTGGACTCTCCGTTTATAACGGACCTTTTGAAGCGTTTTTTATTGATGTTTCTAGAATTCCCGTTCCGAATGCCGAAAATATCGAAGTTGTAAAAAAACAATTTCAACACCTTTTACAAACCGAGAATATCGCTGCTTTTGTTTTTGAACCTTTGGTCCAAGGAGCATCTGCAATGTTTATGTATAAAGCCAAATATTTAGATATATTGATTGCAATTGCACATAAAAATAATGTAGTAACCATTGCTGACGAAGTCATGACAGGTTTTGGAAAAACAGGCGAAAACTTTGCTTCGGACTATTTAGAAAACAAACCAGACATTCTATGCTTATCAAAATCCCTTACCGGTGGAATTGCACCGATGGCATTGACAACCTGTTCTCAAAAAATATACGATGCCTTTTATGCAGATGATATAGGAAAAGGCTTTTTTCACGGTCATACCTATTCTGCGAATCCATTGACTTGTACGGCAGCATTGGCGAGTATAGAGTTATTACAGACAAAAGAAATTCAACAAAACATAAAACGGATCACCCGCTCTCATCAAGAATTTGATATGCGAATTAAAAATCATTCCAAAGTAGCCTCTACCCGACAACTAGGAATTATTTATGCGCTGGATCTACAAGTGAAAATGGAGCGATATGGAAATTTACGTGATCAATTATTCAAGCATTTTATGGATAATGGTGTTTTCTTGCGTCCGCTAGGAAATACCATTTACATTTTAGCACCCTTTGTAATTACCGATAATCAATTGAATAAAATGTATGATGTGATTGAATCGCTACTAGATACCCTCTAAAGATTGATCTAACAAATTAATTTTTTCTTGTGTTTCTTTAATAATTACATAGAGTTCTTCGTAGATCCATTCACCGTCAAATTTTTCGGCCACCACAAATAGTGTTCCTTTGCCTTTAGATCCCTTTAAAGGAACGCTGTAATCTGTATTTCCGTTGTCATTATTTAATAATATGTGTCCATTTATCATCCATGTGGTTTCAATTAAATCCCCTAATTCAGCAACTGCTCTCGGATTCTTTTTAACCTGCTCTACTACATGGTTGGAAGGACTCGAATTTTTAAATAATTTTGTTATTCCGAAAAAGGTAGCCCCCAAACCAAATACAATTAATAAGATTATTGATACACATCCACAACCAGGAATAGCCCAAACCCAATTTCGTTTAAACCAACTTTTTTGATTTTCCATAATTAATTTATGTGTAATAAGGTGTGATTTAGAATCTACATAGTATTTTTGCTAAAATTAAGGAAATTAGTGCAAAACCCAATCTCTATAACTGCCATTGAATCGATATCGTCTTTAGGACGAAATCAGGATGAGATTTGGCAAAACTACTTGAAATCCAATCATCATTTTTCTGTAAAAAACATCAATGGGGTTGATACGTATATTGCTGACTTGTCTAAAGAAGCATTGCAGGAAATAGAATACTTAAAAAATTCTAGTAAACATTATAAAGATCTAGACAAATCGGTTTTAATGGCGTTATACGCAGCCAGAAAAGCGGTTAAAAGTGCGAATTGGAAAATAGGTGATTTCGGTATTAATATTGGATCGTCTAGAGGTGCGACGGAACTATTTGAAAATTACCATAGCCATTTCTTAAAAAATAAAAAGACCGCTACGTTGGCTTCTCCAACAACGACTTTAGGGAATATTTCTTCATGGATTGCGCACGACTTACAATCTCAAGGGCCTATAATTAGCCATTCCATTACCTGTTCTACCGCATTACACGCAGTTTTAAACGGAATCGCATGGATTAATTCTGGGATGAGTGATATGTTTTTGGTGGGAGGAAGTGAAGCTCCTTTGACCGATTTTACCATTGCGCAAATGAAAGCGTTAAAAATTTATGCTGATTGTCATTCTGAACATCGAGACACTTCGACTCCGCACAATGTCCAGAAAGAAACATTGCCGAATAAAGACGAAACTGGGTTGCTGAGCGAAGTCGAAGTATTCCCTTGTAAAACACTCGATTTCTCCAAAAAACGAAATACTATGATTCTTGGTGAAGGAGCAGCGGTAGTTTGTCTAGAAAAAGGAATTACAAAAAATGCCGTCGCTATAATCGAAGGAATTGGATATGCGACTGAAATCTTAAAGCATAATATTTCTATTTCAGAAGAGGCTAATTGTTTTCAAAAATCGATGAAAATGGCGTTGAAAGACACATCCATTTCTGAAGTTGATGTTATTGTAATGCATGCCCCTGGAACATTAAAAGGAGACAGCTCTGAATACAAAGCCATTGAAAAAATATTTGGAAACCAATTTCCTGCAGTTACTTCTAACAAATGGAAAATTGGTCATACCTTTGGAGCTTCTGGCACTTTGAATATGGAACTAGCCATTTTGATGTTACAACATCAAGAATTTATTGGAGTTCCCTTTTTAGAAAATCAAAAAACGCCTCAAAAAATCAATAAAATATTGGTGAATGCCGTTGGTTTTGGAGGAAATGCAGTGAGTATTTTACTATCCAAATAACTATTTTAAAGTATCCCAACATGAAACGAGCATGCTGAAATTTATATTCCCTGAGGGAAAGATATATGACCTTTGAAAAACAATAAAGATAGACACATGAATACATTAAATATAATCTTATTTACACTTTTAATGGTTCTTGTTTTATCATGCCAAAATCAAGGGGAAAAGCCGTCCGCTAATTTCAACGGGTTTTGGAAAGGTACTCGTGTCGAAAATTTTAAAAACAATCATATTGTATTTTCAGAAATTGGAGACAGCATCCACATAGGGCATTATCTTGAATTCAAGGGGCAACCTTTCTTTGAAAAAGGAGCTGGAATTATCAAAGGAGATTCAATTATTTATCATGTAGATGTTATTCGGCCAATTCCTGTTTGGGGGCCAGATGGAGGAACACATTATCTAAAATTGAGTAAGGATAAAAACACGTTGGAAGGGATCTTTATTACAGATAGTGGGCATAAAGGACCCCTATTTTTTAAAAGGAAGTAACAGGCTTAATTAATTTTTTGCACGATCATTTCACACAAACGATGGGTTTCTTTTATGTCTTCGATTCTATGAATATCAAAGGTGTCTTCTTCTAAAGCCTGCAACCAATCTTCAATAAGATCTACAAAGCCCCTTTTGTATAAAGTACTATCCCACTTGTTAAACCCTATAGATTCTTGTTTTTCTTCTTTATAATGTGTTCCAAAAGCCAATTCTTCAATTTGCCATTTGTTTCCTTTAGAGTAATATTCAATTTGTTCTTCTGTAATCCCACTAACACGATTCATCGAACCACTAAGCATTGTAGCGTTCTGCTCCCATTGAACTTGAATATTTTCCAACATCTCATTCTTAACTGTTGAAAATACTTGAAGGTTTTCAACAGTTCCTTTTGCTAAAAATCGAAGGCTATCAATTACATGAATAAAATCATCGAAAATAAAAACTCTAGGAGTAGCAGGTAAATTCATTCTGTTTTTTTGCCAATAAATTTGAATGGGGTTTTGTTCCTTTTTTAAGGTCGAAATTAATGGTGCAAATCGCCTGTTAAATCCTAGATAGAGTAATACTTTGTTTTGTGCGGCTATGTTTAGCAATACTTCTACTTCATCGAAAGTATAACATAATGGCTTATCTACAAACACAGGGATTCTAGCCTTTAATAATTTTGAAACCAATACAAAGTGGCTTTCAGCGGCACTATGAATCATAACGGCATCTGGTTGGTTTTCAATTAAAATAGTTACCTCCGTATAGACCTCATCAATACGATATTTATTGGCTAATTCTCTTAAAACTTGCGTGTTTCGAGTACAAAGAATGGGCGCTATTTTAGAATGATTAGCAACAATGGGCAAATATGCTTTTTGGGCAATGTCACCAAGTCCAATAAATGCGATTCTCTTTTTTTGTGAGTTATTCATATCGCTAAATTAGATAATTATTTCAAATAGCTAAACATAAAAAAATGAATAGAATATCCTACTTCTATAGTGGAATGTTTTATTTTTACCCCATCAAATTAAACCATATGAGTGTACAAAAACACAACTGGACGAAGGAAGAAGTATTAGCAATCTATAATAAGCCACTAATGGAATTGTTATACGAGGCAGCCACTATACATCGTGAAAATCACGATCCAAATGTGGTGCAGGTTTCTACTTTATTATCTGTTAAAACAGGTGGTTGTTCAGAAGATTGTGGGTATTGTCCGCAAGCAGCGCGCTACCACACCGATATTGAAGGAAATGATTTGATGAGTGTAAATCAGGTAAAAGCACAGGCTCTAAGAGCCAAAGAATCTGGGAGTTCTAGAGTGTGTATGGGGGCTGCTTGGCGAAATGTTAAAGACGGACCAGAATTTGACCAAGTACTAGAAATGGTACGCAGCATTAACAAACTGGACATGGAAGTTTGCTGTACCTTGGGTATGATTACAGAAAACCAAGCACAGCGTTTGGCAGAAGCAGGATTGTATGCTTACAATCATAACTTAGATTCGTCAGAAGAATATTATAAAAAAGTAATTTCTACTAGAGGTTATCAAGACCGATTAGATACTATTGACAACGTTCGTAAAACAAATGTGACGGTTTGTTCAGGTGGAATCATTGGAATGGGAGAAAATATTGAAGATAGAGCAGGAATGTTAGTGGCTTTATCAACATTAAATCCACAACCAGAATCTACACCAATCAATGCATTAGTTGCGGTGGAAGGCACACCGTTGGAAAGCGAAAAACCCATAGAAATTTGGGAAATGATTCGTATGGTTGCAGCAACTAGAATTGTATTACCAGAAACACAGGTAAGACTATCGGCAGGTAGAACAGAAATGAGTAGAGAGGGACAAGCAATGTGTTTCTTTGCGGGTGCAAATTCTATTTTTGCGGGAGATAAATTGTTGACGACACCGAACCCTGATGTAAACGAGGACATGAAAATGTTCAAAATGCTAGGGATGATACCACAAAAACCATTTACCAAAAAGGTTCAACCACAAACAGTGGAAGCAACAGACTCAGCCTTTGAATCGAAAGGGGAAAAACCAAAATGGACCCGTCCAGAACATACAATTGACCGTAATGAAATGGCAAAAGGAAAAGCGAAAGAATTTAGAAATACTTAGTTTTTAAACGTCACTGCGAGCATCCCTTGTTGGCAAACAGGTTTTGCCCTTTTTGGTGAAACATGTCAGTATTTTTATTGATTAAGAGATTGCCGTATTCGTTCCTCCTTCGTATGGCCAATCTTTTACTTTTAATGAATGTATTAAAAACCATCTGTATGTGAAATAATATTGCGCTACTTTACAAAAACTTTAATTCTTCATAAAGGACAGTTCTTCCTTAAAAGTTGCTTGAGATAAATAGCGTGCAGCGCTAAACAGCAGGAAGTAATAATGTAAAAAACAAAATGGGAGAAACAAAAATTATAATTTCTGAAAAAGATTTAAAAGAATTAAGAAGAGCTAAAGAATTGCTTGAAAATCCTGGTTTAGCAGCTAAAATTACAAATTTCATAGGAACACCTATTGAAAAAGGATTAGAGCAATTACCACAAAAATGGAGTGAAAAAATAGGAGACATTACTAAAGACGCGCTCTTAAAAGCAGCGGATACTGCTGTCTTTACAATGAATAATAAATCTGAAAAAAAATCTTCGAATATTTTTCACAAAACTGCTGTAGCTGTTAGTGGCGGAGTTGGAGGCTTTTTCGGTCTTCCCGGATTAGCGATAGAATTACCCGTTTCAACTGCGATTATGTTACGGTCAATTGCCGATATTTCTAGAGAACACGGAGAATATATTACAAGTGCTGAAACCAAGTTAGCCTGTTTAGAAGTGTTTGCGCTGGGAGGTAAGGCTACTTCAGATGATGGAACAGAAACCGGATACTTTACGGTAAGAGCACTTTTGGCTAAATCGGTATCTGAAGCCACTAAATTCATTGTAGAAAAGGGGATCATTGAAGAGGGTGCACCGGTACTTCTTAAATTAGTGACAAAAATTGCTAAACGGTTTTCTATTCAAATATCTGAAAAAGCAGCGGGTCAATCAATTCCATTAATTGGGGCAGCCGGAGGCGCAATAATTAACACCCTATTTATGGATCATTTTCAAGATATGGCAACCGGTCATTTTATTGTACGGAAACTTGAAAGGAAATATGATCCAACTAAGATTAAGGAAACATATATTAATATTCATATGTAAAAACCCTACAGTAAACTCCAAAACCAAAAAACCTCCATTTGAAAATTCAAACGGAGGTTTTTTAATTGGTTTAAGAACATAATTACAAAGTTCCCGTCACCCATTTATAAACATCGTTTCCGTTGGCTAATAGTAAAAGTCCCATTAGTAATACAAAACCAGTTACTTGCGCATATTCTAAAAATTTATCACTTGGTTTTCTACCTGTAATCATTTCCCATAGTGTAAATACTACGTGACCACCATCCAAAGCAGGAATTGGTAACAAGTTCATAAATCCTAGCATGATCGATAAGAAGGCTGTAATTCCCCAAAATGTTTGCCAAGACCAAGTCGCCGGAAAAATATTTCCAATCGCTATAAATCCTCCAACACTTGTTGCACCTTTCTTTGTAAACACATATTTGAACTGTGTAATATAATCTTTTAATGTCCAATATGCTTTTGAAAATCCTAAAGGTATACTTTCTGAAAAAGTATACTCTTTATTTACTACGGTAACAATTTCTTCAACATTTGCTTTTGGATAAACTCCTATTATTTTGTCCTCATTTGGAGTAATTTCGATTTCTTCTTCCCTTCCATTTCTCAGGATGGTCAAGTTCAGCGAGTTCCCTTTGTCAACCACGTTCGTAAATTCATTCCAATAGGTGATTGATTCTCCGTCAACAGCTACAATTTGATCTCCCTTTAAAAGCCCTGCTTTTTCAGCTGGGTTGTTTACCGTAACAGAATCAATAATAGCCTTAAATCTTGGCGTAAAAGGAAGCATTACATTGCTTTCCCACATAATAGTTCCTATATCCTCTGGAATACTAATCTTTTCTTCAGAACCACCTTGATGTCTTACTGTAACAGAATTCATGTCACGCAAAAATAATTTCTTGTTAATTCCAAGAACGTCATCTGGAGTTTCACCATTAATTTTTAATATATTATCTCCATCTTGAAAACCATACTCTTTAAAAATCTGGTTGACAGCAAAACCGTTTTTTACACCATCAGGTCTTACTTGTTCTTCTCCCCAAACAGCAAAAACCATGATATAAATTAAAAATCCTAAAACAAAGTTTACAATCACACCACCAAGCATAATTATCAATCGTTGCCATGCTGGCTTAGATCTAAATTCCCATGGTTGAGCAGGTTGTTTCATTTGCTCAGTATCCATGCTTTCATCAATCATTCCAGATATTTTTACATATCCTCCTAATGGCAACCAACCAATTCCGTATTCTGTTCCTCCTTTTGTAAACGAGAATAATTTCTTTCCCCATGCATCAAAAAACAAATAGAATTTTTCTACTCTTGTTTTAAAAATTTTTGCTGGTATAAAATGTCCTAATTCATGTAAGACAATGAGCAGAGATAAACTCAAAAGAAACTGTGATGCCTTTATTAATATTTCCATATACTACGTTCTAATCTTAAAAATCGGACAAAGGTACGTTTTTCTCTACAGTTGTGAAATAGAACGCAGTACTTCTGGATTTATTTAACAAATATTTATAGACCTCCCAATAAATTAGTTGTAGTTTGTATTACATTTGCATCAAATTATGACTTCGAATTATATTAAAAAATCACTTCCTACAATCATTATAATGGCCGTATTCTCGGTGGTTATGATTGGTATTATTTATTCCATTTTAAGTCCAGACAAGCGATTACCTGTCTACAACCCAGCCGATGTGAATCCTCGCTTGGTGGATGAATCTATTTTTCATATCAGAACTGATCATAAAGTAGCCGATTTTTCTTTGACCAATCAAAATGGAAAAACAATCACACAAAAAGATTATGAAGGAAAAATTTATGTGGCAGATTTCTTTTTTACCAAATGTCAAACCATTTGCCCCATTATGACAAATAATATGGTAAAAATTCAAGAACAATTTTCTGAAGACCCCAATGTAATGTTCCTATCGCTCTCCGTAACACCTGAAATGGATAGTATTCCTGTTCTTAGAGAATATGCCGATAGAAAGGGAGTGAATGATGCTAAGTGGAATGTAACTACTGGGGACAAAAAACACATTTACGACTTGGCTCGCAAAAGTTATTTTGCAGTTTTGGACGAAGGAGATGGGGGCGTTCAGGATTTTATCCATACTGAAAATTTTGTATTGGTCGATACGAAACGACAAATTAGAGGGTATTATGACGGTACTGATTTAGAAGAAATAGACCAACTTATTTCAGACATAGTTGTACTAGAAGAAGAAGTGTCAAAGAAGTGACAATTGTCACACTTTAGAATGATTCTAATTTAGTATATTTGCGGAATAATAACGTACTTCATGCAAACAATAGCAACTTTAAAGCGAGGAGAAAAAGGAATTATTCAAAATTTTGATATTGATAGCATTCCCTTAAAATTGATTGAAATGGGTTGTCTTCCTGGAAATGAAGTTGAGTTGGTTCAACACGCTCCTTTTAAAGATCCTTTATACATCAATATTGACGGAAGTTATGTTGCTATTCGCGAAGAAACAGCCGTTAAAATTTCAATTAAAAAAGTTATTTAACGTATTGTTCTATGAGTACTGAAGTATTAAAAGTAGCATTAATTGGAAATCCGAATACTGGAAAAACCTCTGTTTTTAATCACCTAACAGGACTCAATCAACAAGTGGGGAATTACCCCGGAATTACCGTCGAAAAAAAGGTCGGATATTGCAAATTATCACGTCATAAAAAGGCGAAGATTATTGATTTGCCGGGAACCTACAGTTTAAATGCTTCCTCATTAGACGAAAGTTTGGTCATTGAACTGTTAATGAATAAAAATGATGAGGACCACCCAGATGTTGCCATCGTTGTTTCTGAGGTTGAAAACCTAAAAAGAAATCTGTTGCTTTTTACGCAGATTAAAGATTTAGAGATTCCAACGATATTGGTCATCAACATGTCCGATAGAATGAAACGAAAGGGAATAACATTAGATATCCCTGTTTTAGAAGCATCGTTAAATACAAAAATAGCACTTACGAGTTCTCGAAAAAACTTGGGAATAGACACTGTAAAATCACTACTTTTAGACTATAGGCATTTATCTAATGAGCCCTGTTTAGAAACAGAAAAAATAGATTCGGAATATTTTGGGAGGTTACAAAACGTATTTCCAAATCAGTCCTTATATAAATTATGGTTGGTCATTTCGCAAGATGTAAATTTTGGAATAATTGACAGGAAAGGAATTAAAGGAGACTATTCGTTCGAAACTAAATCAAGTTCAGATTTAAAAAGATTACAGCATAAAGAAACAATTTTTCGATATAAATTCATCAATGATGTACTCAAATTAGGCTATACCGTTGATAAATCTCAAGCAACAGATTTAAGAAGTAAATTTGACCGTGTATTGACACATAAAGTATTTGGTTATGTAATTTTCTTTTCCATTCTTTTGTTAATATTTCAAGCCATTTTTGATTGGACCGGCGTTCCAATGGATTTTATAGATAGTTCATTTGCATCGCTAGCAAATTGGGTAAAATATACGTTACCGGCAGGTATGTTTACAGACTTACTCGCTGACGGAATCATTGCTGGTTTGGGAGGAATCGTGATTTTTATTCCTCAAATTGCCTTTTTATTCTTTTTTATATCTGTACTAGAAGAAACAGGGTATATGAGTCGTGTAGTATTCTTAATGGATCGCATTATGCGACGTTTTGGATTGAGTGGGAAAAGTGTGGTGCCTCTAATTTCAGGAACGGCTTGTGCCATACCGGCCATAATGGCAACTAGAAATATTGAGAATTGGAAAGAGCGATTGATCACCATTTTGGTGACTCCGTTTACAACGTGCTCTGCTAGATTGCCAGTTTATGCTATATTAATCGCCCTTGTAATTCCAGACATTCCGGTTTTAGGAATATTTAACGCTCAAGGATTAACTTTAATGTTTTTGTACTTATTGGGATTTGCATCTGCAATAATTGCAGCTTATATATTGAATAAAACCCTGAAAATAAGGAGTAAATCCTATTTCGTAGTAGAAATGCCAAACTACAAACTTCCCCTGTTTAAGAATATATTCATCAATGTGGTTGAAAAAACAAAAGCATTCATTTTTGAAGCCGGTAAAATTATATTGGCAATTTCAATTGTATTGTGGTTTTTAGCGTCGTATGGTCCTGGTAAAAAATTTAATAAAGCCGCTGAGATTGTAAAATCAGAGGTTGTTAATCAAAATATTTCAGTAACCGAACTAAACGATAAAGTCGCTGCATACAAACTGGAACATTCCTATATTGGAATTGTAGGAAAAACGATAGAGCCTATTATTCAACCCTTAGGATATGACTGGAAAATAGGAATTGCTCTGGTAACTTCTTTTGCGGCACGCGAGGTGTTTATTGGAACATTAGCAACCATATATAGCGTTGGTAGTGCAGATGAAGAAGGAGATACAATTAAAAGTAAAATGGAATCAGAAGTACATTCTTCTGGTGGAAAAGTATTTACGTTTGCTAGTGGAATCTCATTGATGCTTTTTTATGCTTTTGCGATGCAGTGCATGAGTACTTTGGCAATTGTAAAAAGGGAAACAAATAGTTGGCGATGGCCTTTGATTCAGTTGTTTGGTATGACTGCTATAGCCTATATCGTAGCGCTTATTGCATTCCAATTACTGAATTAAAATAGTCATACTGAGTCTAACATTGTCATTCTAGTAAAACGAAGAGTCTTTATCAGAGTGAAATTGTTTGCAACAATCATCATAAAGTGAAAGAAGTATAAAATAAACCGATAAAAAATTTAATGGAATTATTTCAAGAAATACTCGTTTTTATAACCCTTGCTTTAGCAATAGGATTTCTCGTAAAAAAATATTTTTTAAAAAAAGTGAAAAGTTCTAAATCTTGCGGAGAAGATTCTTGTGGTTGTCATTAAGGGTATAATTGCAACCGCAAACATCTCAAATTAGATTCTTGTGGTTGTCATTAAAACTTTGAGTCTGGCTTTATTGATAAGTCATTTCGAACAAAAGAGAGAAATCACATATGAGTTAGCACAATTGACTAAGATTTAGAATTTTTTAGGATGCGATTTCTCACCCTATCGGGATTCGAAATGACTCGTTATTTTATTAAGTTCGTTACTTCCTAAACAAAAAGAAGTCTCTTAATTCCTTCAATTTGTAGGCTTACATGAAAGGTTTACCCCCTTTTCTGAAACGTTTTCCACCCATAAAAGAACTGCATTTTTTTTACATGCAATGAAAAAATAAATAATCCTTTGTACGTATACTACTGATAAAAAAAGATAAATTGCATCTTCTTTTCAAAATGCTATAATAATTAATTCAGATACTATGAACCTTTTCAAAATGTTAACTAATTCAAAATTAGTATTCGTGGTTTTCCTTGTTGGATTAACCCTTTGTACCAGTTGTAATTCAGTAAAACACAATGAACAATCAAAAGCACAATTTGTTGATGCTCCTGATCTCTTTAATCGGAGGGCAATGGTTGGACCACAGGATGATGGTACACATGTAGTCGCTACCTCACAAATCATCAATCCTGCAGGAAATACAGTGGTTTTTCCAGGAAGACCTACAGATCTTGCTTTAAATAATGCTGAAACTATTTTGGCAGTAAAGAATAAAAGTGATTTGACATTATTTGATGTAGATAGTCAAACGATAAAACAAACACTAAAATTGCCAAAAGGAGGTAATACATTTGTAGGTATTGCTTGGTCATCGAATGATTCTATCGTTTGGACTACAGACACAAGCGGTTTTTTAAGGTCGGCTATAATGGGTGAAAACGGTTTTAGTTGGCATAAAGAAATTGTTTTAAAAGGTCCTAAAAAAGAAGATAACAACCGGTCTTATCCCGGTGGTTTTGTGCTTGATGAGGATAATGACTTGATCTATGTGGCTCTCAGCCGTAATAACAGCCTTGGAATTGTAAATACAAAAACCATGGCGTTGGAAACGCAGATTCCTGTCGGCATTGCTCCGTTTACAGTAGTGATAAAAGATTCAAAGGCTTATGTGACCAATTGGGGAGGACGCATCCCAAACTCTGAAGATGTCACTGGCTTAACCTCTGGATCAGAAACTGTTGTTAATCCTAAAACCGGGATTGGGTCTTCAGGAACAGTTTCGGTAATTGATTTAAAAAGTAGAAGCATTTTGAAGGAAATCGAGGTAGGATTACTTCCGTGTAATATGGTATTATCAAAAGATGGGTCAAGGTTGTACGTAGCCAATGCCAACAGTGATATCATATCTGTAATTGATACTAAAGAAGATCTATTATTAAAGTCAATAGAAACAAAACCTAGAACTGAACTCCCTTTTGGAAGTGCTCCAAACGCCCTTATATTGGGCGCTTCTGGCAAATTGTTATACGTTGCAAATGGAGCGAATAATTCACTCGCAGTAATAGACCTTGATACTGATAAAGTAACTGGATTAATTCCTACAGGATGGTATCCAGGAGCTGTTGTTTTGAATAAAGCAGGCACGGAGTTAATTGTTGCGAATGTAAAAGGTATAGGAGGAAGATGGGAAGAACGGTCGAAGACTCCTAAGGGAGGCTTTAACTCGCATGATCATATGGGATCCGTCACGTTTGTATCTGTTCCAGATAAAGAGGAGTTAAAAGCCTATACATTACAAGCTGCTTCCAATATGCGACTTCCAAAAATAATTAATGAATTGAATGTTGAGGTAACCGAAGAAAAAATAGTGCCCTTGCCAACCCGTCCAGGAGAAAAGTCGGTATTTAAACATGTAATTTATATCATTAAAGAAAACAGAACATATGATCAGGTATACGGAGATCTTTCACAAGGAAACGGAGATCCCAATCTGTGTCAATTTGGGAGAGAAGTAACCCCCAATCATCATGCTCTTGCAGAGAAATATGTATTGCTCGATAACACCTACTGTAATGGTGTGCTTAGTGCGGATGGACATATGTGGGCTATGGAAGGGTTTGTTACCGATTATTTAGAAAAAAGTTTTGGAGGTTTTGTAAGAAGCTACCCTTATGACGGAGATGATGCCTTGGCATATTCTTCAGGAGGTTTTATATGGAATAAAGTGTTGGATGCAGGACTTTCTTTTCGTGATTATGGCGAATTCGTAATTGCAGACATCGAACCAAAAGATGCTACCTGGACAGAATTGTATAATCAATTTAAAGCAGGTACTAATGAAATAAAGATCAAGGCAACTACAGAATTGAAGCCTCTAGAACCATATCTTTGCCCTACTTATGTTGGGTTCCCAGGGAAGGTACAAGATGTTTACCGCGCTGGCGAATTTATTAAAGAATTAAAAGAATTTGAAAAGAATGATAATCTTCCAAATTTTACAGTAATGCTTTTACCCAATGATCATACGGTTGGTACAAGGGCAGGATATCCTACGCCCAGAGCAGCTGTTGCAGACAATGATTTGGCGCTAGGTCAAATAGTAGAAGCGGTAAGTAATAGTAAATTCTGGAAAGAAACGGCCATTTTTGTAATTCAAGACGATACTCAGGCAGGTTTAGATCATGTAGATGGACGCAGAACGGGCGCTTTGTGTATTAGTCCTTACACCAAAAGAGGAGAGGTGATAAGTACACATTATAATCAGAATAGTTTTCTCCGTACTATGGAATTGATCTTGGGATTGTCTCCGATGACGCAATTTGATTTGCTAGCTGAGCCATTGGTTGATTGTTTTACAAATGAACCTGATTTTTCGCCTTATACCGTTATACCTAATAATATTCCATTAGATGAAATGAACCCATCGTTGTCTTCTATTACTAATGAGAAACAATTGTATTATGCACAAAAATCTATGGAAATGCCACTCGATGATATTGATCAGGCGGATGAAAGTCTTTTTAATCGAATAATTTGGCATTCTATAAAAGGCTATGATGTAGAATATCCTATTTTAGCCAATTCTAAATAAATTAATAATGTTAGCGTACAAATATATACAAGTTTTAAATGATTTATTTATTTCCAAAACCCTATTGAAATAGTAAGTTTATATGAGTAAAAATTTAAGAATTGTATTATTATTGATGCTTATGGGATTGGTGTCAATTGAAGAAATTTTAGGGTCGAATGTGCAACTTGATTCCATAGCAAGAGATACCACATTTATTTTAATTAAAGAGGTCACTGTAACTGCAAACAGGCAGAAATCTATTGCATTTGACGGTACTGCCGCTGTTTCAATATTGAACAAACAAGATTTGTTATATCAAGCACCAATGTCCATGCCTGATGCATTGGTATCTGCACCTAGCGTATGGATGCAAAAAACAAATCATGGTGGAGGATCCCCTTTCGTAAGAGGACTAACAGGCTACCAAACATTACTTTTGATTGATGGAATTCGCTTTAACAATTCAACCTTTCGTTCTGGACCCAACCAATATTTGAACACTATTGATCCTTTAATGATTGATCGCATAGAAGTTGTACGTGGACAAGGTTCTGTTCAGTATGGAAGTGACGCCATTGGAGGCGTGGTTCAGATGATGTCTCATACCCCCCGATTTTCGTCAGAAGGTACATCGTGGGATGGATATTTATATGGGAAATACTTAAGTGATGATATGGAGCAGACTGGTCGCCTTAGTTTGGATGTTGGTATGAAAAACACAGCAATCAGCGCAGGATTTACGGCTAAAAATCTTGGAGATATTGTGGCTGGAGGTAGTCTGGGAAAATTGAGTCCGACAGGATATAATGAATCTTCCATAGATTTCAAATTATTACAAAAGACCAATAACGGACAGTTGTTCACTGTCGCCTATCAGCAGCATTTACAAAAAGACGTACCATTATATCATAAGATTATAGATGGAAGTTACAGTACTTATAATTTTGACCCCCAACAAAGGGACTTAGCTTATCTTAAATGGTATGCACCTACAAACAACAAATGGCTCAATAATATCCGTATTATAACTTCATTTCAGAATGCTTTTGAAGGTCGTATTAAACAAAAAAAAAATGACACGAAAATTAAAAATGAAAATGATAAAGTAACAACTGTTGGGACTGTTTTAGAAGTTATTTCCAAACCATCAGAATTTTGGAATATCTCCTCTGGAGTAGAATATTATCACGATAAAGTTAGGAGTTCAGCTTTCGTGAATCAGGAAAATTCAACTATTAAAAATAAAATAAGAGGGCTCTATCCCGATAATTCAATGGCCGATAATTTTGCATTGTATTCTCTCCATTCTTTTGAAATGGAAAGGTTTAATTTTTCTTTAGGCGGCCGTTACAATTTGGTTCAACTTTCCTTAAATGATGAATTTTTTGGAGAGACTACTATCAACTCAGATGCTTTTGTTGGAAATGTAGGAATCACTTACAAGGTAAATTCCAAGCATCACATTATTGGTGCCGTAAACAGCGGTTTTCGTGCTCCTAACATAAATGATGTTTCCAGTTTAGGTATTGCAGATTTTAGGTATGAAGTTCCAAATTACGACCTCGAACCAGAAAAATCATTAAATTTTGAAGTTGGATTAAAGTCTAGATTTCAACGATTTTCTTCCAATATTTATTTTTATCAAAACAACCTTACAAATTTAATTACAAACGTTAAGGCTACTTATAACGGCCAGAACACTATTGATGGAGTTCAAGTATATCAAAGAACGAACGTAAATAATACCGTAATTCGAGGGGTTGAAGCCGATGTTGAATACGTAATTACGCCCAAAATATTGGCACAAGCAAACTTAACATACACATATGGTCAAAACCAAAGCAAGGACGAACCCATGCGTCGTATACCTCCTCTCTTTGGTCGGTTAGGTATTTTTTGGCACGTTAATTCCCAAATAAAATTAGATGGTAGTTTTATGTATGCCAATAAACAAGAAAGATTGTCACAAGGAGATATTGATGATGAACGGATTGCAGGTGGTGGCACTCCTAGTTGGGAAACATTGGATTTAAACGCTCATTATTTAAGAAAGAATATACGTATCCAAACAGGGATAAAAAACTTGTTCGATGAAGCTTACAGGACACATGGTTCAGGTTTAGATGGTATAGGAAGAAGCATATGGATATCTCTAACGTTGTTCATATAAATTCATCAAAGTTTCAACGCTCCATAATTTCATTCTTTTAGCAACTTTTGTAATAACTTACATTGGGGGTTTGGTCATCAGACAATAGTTCAATCCATCCAGTAAAGGTTTCGAGTTTTATTTCGTCAAAATTACCTTTGCTCGTACAAGGATGATCGCTGTATTTAGTTACGATAACTTTACACCATAACCCTTTCGTCTCTTGAGTTAGTTTGATTTCCAATAAATCCCCTTTCAATATTAAAATCAGTTCTGATTGCTCCGAAGGAGTTTTTCTGAGATCAAGTCCAGGGTCGCGTGCATAATACCCAATTACGTTCGGACTTTTATCAATTAAATATTGCATCCAATTAACAATTTTCAGTCCTTTATCATTTAATTCAGATACTTCAATCCAGCAGCCGTTCTTTATTTTAACAAAATTGGAGTTTTGTTCTACATAAACGAGCGCCATAACATTGTATCCAACTTCTTCCAAATTTAGATGATCTATAGGTTCTAATTGTCCATCCTGATTAAGAAATATTTCGTACGATTTACTAGTGCTATCCCTTTTTGAATCTTGCCCAATTTTACCTAAAACAGTTCCATTCGGTTTGTTATAAATATTTATTCCTGATGTAGGAATATACACACAACAATAATCTAAAGAGTTAGCATCTTTAGGTATTATAAGGCCCTTAGTAATAGTTTGACCTTGAAAAGTCTGACTCAATATCAAAAAGACACAAAAGAAGAATTTGAATTTCATGTGTTTGTATAATTTGTTAATTCGGTCACATGCTGTTCGCCATTAGTCATTCCTTTGGGTGATAAAAGTTTTAGCATGCTCGTTTAATCGTTCACTTATTAAAATCTTCATAATTGAATAGTATTTAAATTCGGCGTGTATTTGTTAAGCACGACAACTTTATACGTAGTCTATTTTAAAATGTTGGTTTCAAAAATATTATTTTTATCTGGAATGTCCTTTGAAATATTCAATTCTTCAGGGTAAACTCATACTTTTAACCTATCATATAATCTTACCTACATGATGAAAAAAAACAACTTTATAAAAAAAATAAAAATTACCCTCTAAACAAAAAGAAATCGTCTTTCATTCCTTCAATTTGAGAATCTTCATTAGTGATAATATAATTAATAGCCCTTGATGTAAATTCATCCCCCTTTTCTGTGAGTGAAACCACTTCTTTATCAATGGTAATCATATTATTTTTCAAAGCTAAATCTAGTACTGTTTTGGAACGTACTTTTTGCCAATTGATATGTTCATTCAAGTGGTTAACATGTCGCTCTTCAATTTCGCTATGATTCCTTAGGTGCAATAAAAAAGTAAGTAACGATACTTCAATACGTTGCTGACGTTCTTTAAAAATTACAGATATAAGTCCTTTCATTGGTGCAAATAAATATACTAGTAGAAATACTAGCCCTAACATGGTTGTGATGGATCCTGCAATGGAGGCATCAATCCAATGAGCCAACCAATAGCCAGATATGGCGCTAAAAACACCAATCAATATTGCCAAGGTTAACATCTTTTTTAAATCATTGGTCAATAAATAAGCAGTTGCTGCCGGAGCAATCATAAGGGCGACGACTAATATTGCACCAACCGCGTCAAAAGCAACAACTGTAGTAATTGAAGAAACACTCATTAAGCCATAATGTAAAACCGCAGGTGAAAACCCAAGAGCTGAAGCCAGACCAATATCAAAAGTACTTACTTTTAATTCTTTGAAAAACGCTACTAACAAACCAATTGTTATAAGCAATACAGTACCAATAATCCACAACGATTTGGGGCCCATATCACTTCCATTTAAAATTAATCGATCAAATGGTGCAAAAGCCAATTCACCCAACAATACTGCATCCACATCCAAATGAACGTCATTAGCATTTTTGGCAATTAAAATAACTCCTATACTAAAGAGTGCTGGAAATACCAATCCAATAGCAGTATCTTCTTTGACCAAACCCGTTTTTTGAATACGTTCTACAAGTACCACTGTAATTACTCCAGTTAAGGTAGCAAATAAAATTAATATTGGTGAATTTAAATCATGTGTAATAAAAAACCCAATAACGATACCTGGCAAAATTGAATGACTAATAGCATCGCTAATCATGGCCATTTTTCGAAGTACTAAAAACGTACCTGGAATTGCACAGGCAATCGCAACAAGACTTGCTATTAATTGTATTTCGATTTGTGCACTATTCATGAGTATGCGACTGTTGGTTGTATAAGTTTTCCGCTTTCTTAAAGCCCTTTTCTGTCAATGACCACATATTTCCTTGTAAAATTACAAAATCTAGCTCCACCAATTTTTGAAGGGATTTTTTTGTAAATCCTTGGAAATTATTTAAAATTTTAATCGTGTGTGGATGCGAAATATCCTCATGATCTTCAGCAATATTGTGCATAAAAGCAAGTGTTTTATACAGTTTTAAATCACGTCTATTTTTACTAATTCTGATTTGCTTAAATAACAACCCTCTGTTTGGAGAAAAAATAAATGAAAAAACAACAAATACTCCTGCCACCAAGACTATCACAGGGCCTGTTGATAAATTATTCTGACTAGCACTAATTGCCGTTCCAAAGACACCTGCAAAAGCACCGAAAATCGCGGCTAAAAACACCATAACACCTAAACTGTTTGTCCATTGTCTAGCCGCAGCGGCTGGAGCTAAGAGCATAGCACTCATTAGGACAACTCCAACTGTTTGAAGGCCTAATACAATAGCTAATACAATAAACGAAGTAATCAATATGTCAATAAATCTAGTGTTAAATCCTAATGTTTTTGTATAGTCCGCATCGAAAAGTAGAATTTTAAACTCTTTCCAAAATAAGAGTAAAACAACTAAACAAGCACTAGTAGCAATAGCCATCATCCATACATCGCTTTCAAGCAGCGTAGCTGCTTGGCCAAATAAGTATTTGTCTAAACCTGCTTGATTTGCGTTTGGCTGTTTTTGAATATATGTGAGCAATAACATTCCAAAACCAAAAAACAACGAAAGTATAAGCCCTAACGCAGTGTCTGATTTTAAATGTGTTTTAGAAACTATTCCACGAATCCAAAAAGTACCAATCATACCGCTAACTAAAGCTCCAATAAGAAGGACATTACTGTCTTTTGCTCCGGTTATCAGAAAAGCAATGGCGATTCCGGGTAATGCCGCATGCGAAATTGCATCTCCCAATAAACTCTGTTTTCTGAGTACAGCAAAACTTCCGAGCATTCCACAAACAGCGCCCAGTATAGCCGTCCCTAGCGTAATAGTTCGTAAGGTATAGTCTGAAAAAACCATAGAAAAGTAGTCGCCTAAATCCATTACTCTTGAATACTTACTTTATAATTAATACCGTAGGTTTTAGTCAAATTATCGTCATTAAAGATATCTTTTACGGGTCCTGTAGCGATTTTTTTAACGTTTAAAAAAGTAACCCAGTCAAAATATTCCGGTACCGTTTGTAAATCGTGATGCACTACAATAACTGTTTTATTTTGTTTTCGTAATTCTTTTAAAATATTAATAATCGTAACTTCTGTTGTAGCATCTACTCCTTGAAAAGGTTCATCCATAAAATAGATGGAAGCATCTTGTACCAAAGCCCGAGCTAAAAAAATACGCTGCTGTTGTCCTCCAGACAACTGACTTATTTGACGATTCTTAAACGAAAGCATTCCTACTTTTTCCAACGCCTCTAACGACGCTTTCTTTTGTTTTTGTCTAGGTCTTCTAATCCAGCCTAAACTCCCATAAGTCCCCATCATTACGACGTCAATAGCCGTAGTTGGAAAATCCCAATCTACACTTCCTTTTTGTGGAACATAAGCAACTAAAGATCGCTGCTTTTTATATGGTTTTCCATAAATTTCAACGCTTCCAGCAAGTGGATCTAAAATCCCTAAGATCGCTTTTATCAAGGTTGATTTTCCAGCACCATTTGGACCAACAATCGCCATTAACACTCCTTCTGGAATCTCCAAATCGATATCCCATAAAACAGGTTTGTAATTATATGCAACCGTTAAATCATCCACTTTTACTGCTATCTTATTCATTATTTTAAGGCATTAACAATTGTATTTACATTGTATTCAAACATACCAATATAGGTTCCTTCAATAGTTCCCGCATTTCCAAGAGCATCTGAGTACAGTGTCCCTCCAATTTCAACCTTGTGGTTTTTAGAATTCACGGCCGCCTGCAATGCTTCAATCGTTCTTTTTGGAACAGAACTTTCTACAAAAATAGCTTTTACTTTTTTCTCTATAATAAAACCAGACAGCCTCTGAACATCTTGAACGCCAGCTTCCGTTGCCGTTGAAAGCCCTTGGAGCCCAACGACTTCAAATCCAAAAGATTTACCAAAATAATTAAAGGCATCATGCGCCGTCACCAAAACTCTCTTCTCTTTTGGCAAGGTACTTATAGTCGCTTTTATTTTATTTTTAACAGCTTGTAATTTAGATAAATATGACTTCCAATTCGTATCAAAAGAAGTCGCATTTTCTGGATTTAATTCTTGTAACTTTTTCGAAACATAACCTCCTGCTTCTATCCAGTAATCAATATTAAACCAAATATGCGGATCATAATTACTTTTAAAATAATCAGAATCGATTAAAGTGTTTTTATCCAAAACCTCAGCAATTGCATAGGTTTTTATATTTTGATACTGCATTTGTTCAAATACCTCAACCAATTTACCTTCCAAATGTAATCCGTTATAAAAAATAGCATCCGCATTGATAAGTTTCGAAACATCTCCTTCACTAGCCTTATATAAGTGCGGATCAACACCACTTCCCATTAAACCTTGAACTTGAATTGCATCACCACCAATGTTCTTTACCAAATCGGTAATCATAGATGTGGTAGTTACAACGGTAAGTTTCCCATCCTCTTTTCTCGTACTTTCTTTACAACTAATAATGCTAAGTGAAAGTAATAGTATATAACTATATTTCTTCATGCTAAAAATTCTAATTTACTTCTTTTACAAATAAGTTCTTCGTTATTTGACTGGAAAGAGAACGGGTTAAAGTATCAACAACAACAGTCATAGAATTATCAAAAACCTCCTTGTGAATGACTTTGATTTCACTCCCTAATTTTATGTTAGAATTATCTAAAAACTGCAAAAACAAAGAAGACGAATCTCGAACTCCAACGAGAACGCAGGTTGAGCCTTTTTCAATGTTGAACAGAGGTTCACTGCTTTCGTGATTAATGTTTCCGTTTTCATCTGGAATAGGATCACCATGGGGGTCATGCGTTGGATGATCTAAAAAAGCTTCCAATCTCTCGGTAAGTTTTTCTGATTTTACATGCTCTAATTGTTCGGCAATATCGTGAACTTCATCCCATGAAAAATTTAATTTTTCCACCAAGAAAACTTCCCATAACCGATGGTTTCTAACAATATACACTGCTGTGGATCTTCCAAAATCTGTTAATGATACTCCTTGATACTTTTTGTAGTCTACCAATTTTTTATCATTCAACTTTTTTATCATATCTGTTACAGAAGACGCTTTCGTCTCTAATTTCTGAGCTATTTCATTAGTACTAACAGCACTTTCCTTCTTTACAGATAAACTGAAAATTGCCTTTAGATAATTCTCTTCAGTATATGATAATTCGATTTTCATACTGCAAATGTATCAATTTTTACTCGAATAAAACATTTATTTAGATGCGTCTAAAAATAATAATATGTTTCCCTAAAATTTAATCTGGACGAAGCTCAAACTAACAATTCTTATCCTCTTTTTTTCCTATAGCGTTTTTACGCAAAAGATCGTCCAAATCAAACAAAATTCTCCTCAACAGTTCCAAAAGGAAGCTTGCAAATAGAAATGGGGTCGGTAGCACAAAAGTTGGAGCGTAATTCTATCAATACCTTCGCTGGCTCTTCTGCGCTATTGAGATATGGAATTACAAAAGGATTAGAATTGAGAACCTTTATAAAGATTTTAATATCTCCGGATTTAGCGATTTAGAATTGGGTGTAAAAGTTTCGTCATTTAAACAAGATAGCATACATCCAGAAATTACTTTTTTATCACATGTTATAATTCCAAGTGCCAAAGATGGACTATCAATTCAAAAAGTAAGGTTGCTAAATAAATTATCGATTGCCCATAACTTCTCTAATAAAATTGGTTTGGGCTATAGCATCGGCTATGACTATCTGCGTGAAATTATGAATTTTACATATTCTGTAGCCATTGGCTTTTCACTAGGAGAAAATTTTGGTGCATATATAGAGCCGTATGGAGTTTATGCAGAACAAGGTTTTTTTGAAAGTTGCTCTGATACAAACTTAACGTATTTCACAAGCTACAATTTTCAATTGGATCTATCTTACGGTCTAGGCCTTAATAATGATAGGTAGTATTTTCTACTAGATTTAGTTGGAACATCCCACATCTATTTGGACCAAATTAAATACTTGAAGTCAATAAATAGATTCGCTTGCTTCCATGTAATTTGTTTTGCCATCCCTATCAAAAAGAAGACCAAATAATTTATTTTAGGGTCAGAGCAACCCCTTCGAATATCAACCCTTCAAAACCAGTTTTTATAAAGTTTCTAATATTTTGATGTCCCGAGCCATTAGGATCATTAAGTATCTCGTCAAAATAATATTGACCAAAACAAGCCAGCGTTTCTTTTTTCGTCAAATTTTGCGCTACTGCAAAAGCAAACAATTTACAAGACCCAGAATTTTGTCCAGACTCATTTCTTAAGTCGCCATTCGTAAATACTGTTGGTGTAAAATTATAATTGGTTTCTATTGTGCGTATCGTTTCTGAAAATTCAATTTCAGTTTGCGTATTTTTTAGTTTTGATTTGAAATCTTTTAGGTTCATTTTTGGATATTATATAATTGATTTGACGGTTTCTTTTAGTTCTGGTAAAACATTTTTCTCAAAACTGATTGTTTTTGGTAACCAAAATCGATTTCTGTAAAAGGGATGGGGTAAAACAAAATATTCTGGGTAATTATCTGCGATCTCGGTATGTGTTCTTTTTGCGTTTTCTTTTAAATAATATTTTTGTGTGTATATCCCAATAAAAGTAATCAATTTTAAGTTTGGCATTTTATGCAATAATAGATCGCCCCCTTGAGGAGCGCATTATTTTCTTGGAGGCAAATCTCTACTTTTTCCTTTACCCCGATAGCAAAACTACAGGGGGACTAGCGCAAAACTATCTATATCATAAAATTCTTCTGCTGAAACATCAAGCCATTTTCTAAATTGTTTTCCTCTAGTATCATCCCAAGTAATTCCCGATGCGTGTACTTTTGTTCCGGCAGCTTGACCAATAATAACCATTTTTGAATTTTTACTCTCAGGTACAACAGGTCGTGGACCAAGAGCAAGATGCTCTTCGCAAATTCTACATTGATTGATGTTTTTGCGTAAATTTTTCATTTACTTCTTTCCTCCAACCACAATTACAATCTCTCCTTTGGGTGGTTTTTTGGTATAATAAGCCAACACTTCTGTCGCTGTTCCTCTAATGGTCTCTTCAAACATTTTGGTCAATTCTCTAGAAACAGATACTTGTCTGTCTGAACCAAAATACTCAGCAAAATGCGCTAAAGTTTTCAATAGTTTGTGAGGTGACTCATAAAAAATGATGGTTCTCGTTTCTTCAGCCAATAATGTTAATCGGGTCTGACGCCCTTTTTTTACCGGTAAAAACCCCTCAAAAACAAATTTATCATTTGGTAACCCGCTATTCACCAAAGCAGGTACAAATGCTGTTGCTCCGGGTAAACAATCTACTTCAATACCGTTTTCTATGCAAGCACGCGTTAATAAAAAGCCAGGATCAGAAATGGCCGGAGTTCCAGCATCAGAAATCAAAGCAATAGTTTCGCCACCTTGAATGCGCTGTATAATGCGTTCAACCATTCTATGCTCATTATGCATATGGTGACTTTGCATATGGGTAGAAATTTCGAAATGCTTTAATAATTTACCTGAAGTTCGCGTGTCTTCAGCCAAAATTAAATCGACTTCCTTCAACACCTTAATGGCTCTAAAAGTGATATCTTCTAAATTGCCAATAGGAGTAGGTACTAAATATAATTTTGACATGCCGAACAGAATAAAATTAAAAAGACAAAGTTACAAAAGAGAATCTATACGCTTACAATGAATCTATCTCAGTTCAAAAGACCAAAGCCCTTTTTTATTTCCACTCAAAATCTCCAGTTTCAATACTCCAGTTATTTCCGAAAAAACCAGCGCACTTTACGTTTGCACCTCCTTCGACCAATACGGAATTATCAAACAATAGGACATCTGGAAAAGCACTTCCATTTGCCAAATAATGATTCATGTAAGCAGCCTTCATTCCTTTGTTTCCAGTGGCTGTAACAACTCCAATACTTGCGATATCACTATCTGCTCTAGGAACAATAAAATACAGACCCCATTGATTTCCTTTAAGCTTTTTACTTCCAAAAACAACTTCATTATTGCTTACCTGAATAGGACTGCTATTTAATAAAAGGTTCCACGCGCAATTATTATCTTTATTTCCATAAAAAACCACATTTCTATCTAGATATTTTTCTAAAGAAAAATCTATATCTTTTACAATCTCTATCTTTCCATTTGCTCTATACCAAAAAGTTTCTGCGTCGAATCTTGCGCGATTATAGTACCATTCATTTTCAGGTTTCGATCCTTTTGAGGCATAAACTAACAACACATTATTTCGAAATGCGTCCTTAAAACCGCCATTTCTATGTGGTCCTTTTTCCTGTGGTGATGGTTTTGCGACGGCAGTCCAATTCTCATTTTCCAATTTAAAGTACGCAGTCCCTTTTTTACTAATAGGAATAGGGTTTCCATTAATATTAATAGAATTGATGGAACCTCCTAATACGGTCATATCAACTTCTAATAAGGATACGTTGCTTGTTTTAATCTCAATTCCATTTTCTCTATTAAATTCAAAGGAGCTCACCTCGAATGGTTTTTGCTGTTGATGAATATTTATAAAGTGGGAGCCAGAAGACACCCCTGGTGACCCCGTATAGAATTCATATTTTTTTATGTCTTTATCTTCTTTTATAGTTCGTTGTTTAAAAAAATCAAAAATTGGTTTCCAATCTACCGAATGATTACCATACCAATGTGTTCCTTCAGGGTATTCATAATACGTAAAATCATTATGAAACGTGCCCAATCGCTCTCTCATATCGCGAGCAATAGAAGTTGGAACAACATTATCTTTTTCTCCATGAAGAACATAAACTCCTTGATGTAAATAATTGCGAATTAAGCCCAGTGTTCTGCTTGGGGTTCCCGCTCTATTTATCATATTTTCAACAGGTGTAGGAATAGATTCCATTTTTAAACGTTCAACTACTTTTGGTGTCATACCAAATTTCGAAAGCTGTTCTTGAGGCATCTTTAAACGACTTTTAATAAATCCATTTCGATATAATAATAAATCTGGGTAACCCGCACATGGAGCGATAGCAGCAAAATGATCGGGATAGGTTGCTCCCAAATACCATGTTCCATGGCCTCCCATAGAATGACCCGTTAAATAAATGTGTTTTTCATTTGGCTCAAATAAATTTTTTGCTTCTTCCAAAACTTCTAGAGCATCCAATCGTCCCCAATCTTCCCAAGCAAATCCAAAGGGTCGACGATTTGTTGGTGCAATTAAATTACCCCAATCCTTTTTCTTGTATGCATTTGCTTGATTCACAGCTTCGACCGACGCTCCATGAACAGACAAAAACAAGGCTTGTTCTTTTGATTCCTTATCGGTAGAAGGGGCCACACTATAATATTGAACACTGCCATCTATTTTACTTATTAAAGTCCTCTTATGATGCTGATATTTTGATTTTACATTGATTGTTAATTTTTGAGTAGCTATTAATTTCCCGCTTGAATTTTCTAATTTTAAGTTTAAAGCTAACTTTTCCTGATTATCAGACGTTGCAACCGCACTAATATTAAAAGGAACTTTCTGCACACTCATAGGCGCAATTGCTGGCAAATCTGTTTTTATTTCATTCGCTAAAGAATTAGATTTAATACTGTAATTGCGCAACCAATTATTCGTTGTATTAATAATTCGAATCGCTCCTTTATAATTCTTTTGCTCCTCTACCAATAAATCAGGTAAGGTTAAATCTCGAGATGTAAACTGAATTGGAGCAGTGGCTTTTATGATACGCGCCCTAATTTTCGGAAATCTTCCAACCTTTAAAACAAAAATATTCGTTCCCTTTTTTAAGGTTACTGGAATTAAATTCCAGCCAAAATCATAATGATCTCCTTCATGAGGTAATCCATTAATTGTTAATAAAGAATGACCAGAAGCCTCAAAAAGCAAGGTTTTGCTGGCGGTAGATTTATACTCGAGATATACGTAACTCGATCTTAAACTAGGGTCACTCAGGCTATTGGTGTCATCTGCCTTTATCCCATTCCATATCAATTCTTCGCCATAAGAATTGATTCCAAATACGTCTCCATTAGTCACTCTTAATTCTGAATTCATCAAAAATTCATTAAACACAAGATCTTTTGGAAAAGAAGATGAATTAAACTCAAAATTCTGAACCTTTAAGGTTAAGCCTTTTTTAAAGACATGAATTACATCCCCCTCTTTAACTTCATTAACCTTTTCTTTTCCAAAATACTCAACAATGTTTCCAGTTTTTTGTTGCGAAAACACGATTGTTGATAGGAATAAAAGAATGGTAATTACAGCGTTCAATTTATTTTTCATCGTCTATATTTTATATAGGATAAAATTAAAGATTTTTAATCTCTTTTCAATTAATATCGACTAACAACCATTTATATCTATTAAAAACCCTCATTATTTAAAATTTCCGCTTCGCTAGAGATGTTATGATCAATACCAAAAATTTAATTGAAAATAGTTTAACTCCATTGGATTTCACTAAATTTGCACCTTAATTTTCAAGGAAGACAATGTATAGAAGTCATACGAACGGAGAATTGCGTTTATCGCATATAAATAAAGAAGTTACACTATCTGGTTGGGTACAAAAAGTACGTGATAAAGGGTTCATGATTTGGGTAGATTTACGTGATCGTTACGGAATTACGCAACTAATGTTGGATACTGATCGCACAGATACTGCCGTTTTAGAAACTGCAAAAACTTTAGGCCGCGAGTTTGTGATTCAGATTAAAGGAACTGTCATCGAGCGTCAGTCTAAAAACCCAAATATTCCAACCGGAGAAATTGAGATTTTAGTTTCTGAGTTAACTATTTTAAACGAAGCAAAAACACCTCCATTTACCATTGAAGATAAAACAGATGGTGGTGAAGAGTTGCGGATGCAATATCGTTATTTAGATATTCGTAGAAACCCCGTTAAAAATGCACTTATCTTTCGTTCTAAGGTAGCACAAGAAGTGCGTAATTTCTTGTCGAATGAAGAATTTATAGAAGTTGAAACACCCTATTTAATCAAATCTACTCCAGAAGGCGCACGTGATTTTGTGGTGCCCAGTAGAATGAATGAAGGTCAATTTTACGCCTTGCCGCAATCGCCTCAAACCTTTAAACAACTTTTGATGATTGGTGGAATGGATAAATATTTTCAGATTGTAAAATGTTTTAGAGATGAAGATTTAAGAGCAGACAGACAGCCAGAGTTTACTCAGATTGATTGTGAAATGGCTTTTGTTGAGCAAGAAGATATCTTGAATGTTTTTGAAGGTTTAACACGTCACTTACTTAAGGAGATAAACGGAGTTGAAGTCGAAAAATTCCCAAGAATGCTTTACGACGATGCCATGCGTTTGTATGGTAACGACAAACCGGATATTCGTTTTGGGATGGAATTTGGTCACTTGAATGAAGTTTCACAACATAAAGAATTTGGAGTATTTAATAATGCTGAATTGGTAATTGGCATTGCTGTTCCTGGTGGAAATACTTATACAAGAAAAGAAATTGACACGATTATAAAATGGGTAAAACGTCCGCAAGTTGGTGCTTTAGGAATGATTTATTCTCGTTGTAATGACGATGGGTCATTTAAATCTTCTGTAGATAAATTTTATGATCATGAAGATTTGGCAAAATGGGCTAAAGTTACGGGTGCAAAACCAGGAGATTTAGTTTGTGTTTTGTCTGGTGATACAAATAAAGTAAGAGCGCAGTTAAGTGCTTTGCGAATGGAGTTGGCAGAACGATTGGGCTTGCGCAAGCCCAATGAATTTGCTCCGCTTTGGGTAATCGATTTCCCTTTGTTAGAATTAGATGAAGAAACGGGTCATTACCATGCAATGCACCATCCGTTTACGTCACCAAAACCGGGACAATTAGAGTTGTTAGAAACAAACCCTGGAGATGTAAAAGCAAACGCTTACGATTTAGTCTTGAACGGAAATGAAATTGGCGGTGGTTCGATTAGAATTCACGATAAACAAATTCAAGCAACCATGTTAAAGCATTTAGGTTTTTCTGATGAAGAAGCAAAAGCACAATTTGGTTTCTTAATGGATGCCTTTGAATACGGCGCACCTCCGCATGGTGGTTTGGCATTTGGATTGGATAGATTGGTTGCTATTTTAGGCGGACAAGAAACCATTCGCGACTTTATTGCCTTCCCAAAAAACAATTCTGGGAGAGATGTAATGATTGATGCCCCTGCTCCAATAGACGATGATCAGTTAACAGCGTTGAGTTTAAAACTTAACTTAAAATCATAATATATTAAATCCTGCGAATTGCAAGATTTTTTAATTGTATCGCATGCAGAAAAAAACATTTTTAAAGCAAATCCTAATCTGGAGAGCAAAACATATTTCACATAGAAAATTTGTTTATATCTTAAGTATTCTTGTCGGGATTACATCTGGAATGGCAGCCGTTGTTTTAAAAAACTTAACCCACTTTATACAACATTTATTACAAGGGAACTTAATAAAATATTACCCTCACGCATTCTACTTCTTATTCCCAATACTGGGGCTAACTTTAGTTTATTTTATCGCTAAATATATTGTTAGAAATAAAGTGAGTCATGGAATCCCTTCAACTCTTTATGCTATTTCTAAACGAAAAGGAATTATTAAAAGATTTCAAATGTTTGGTTCTTTACTTACGGCGCCAATAACAATTGGTTTTGGAGGCTCTGTTGGGCTCGAGGGACCAACAGTAGCAACTGGAGCGGCAATAAGTTCTAATATTTCAAGAATGTTTCATATGAATCAAACAACAAGGAACTTGTTGATTGGTTGTGCAGCAGCAGGTGCATTGTCATCTATTTTTAAAGCCCCTATTGCAGCAATTATATTTGCCATTGAAGTATTTAGTTTAGATTTAACAATCGCCTCAATGTTGCCGCTATTATTTGCTTCAATTTCGGCAATTTTGACATCTTATTTTTTCTTTGGAAATGATGTATTATTACCCTTTAAAATTGAAGATAAGTTTATCATTTCCGACGTTCCTTTTTATGTTCTTTTAGGAGTAGTTTCAGCTTTTACATCTATCTACTTTACGGAGGTTTATGAACGCATTCAAAAGTTTTTTGACCGGTTACATACGCCGTTTAAAAGAATTCTTTTTGGAGGTATCTCTATCGGTATTTTGGTTTATTTTATTCCTCCGCTTTATGGTGAAGGGTTCGACGTTATAAACAACTTATTAGTTGGCAATCCAGAAAAAGCATTGGAAAACAATTTTTTAAATCTTGACTTATCAAATATCTGGGTTGTAATTATGCTTTTAGCGGGCTTGGTGTTTTTTAAAATTATTGCAAGTGCGTTAACTTTTGGTGCTGGAGGTGTTGGAGGTATATTTGCTCCAACGCTGTTTATGGGCAGCGTAATGGGAAATTGTGTCGCCAAATTCATCAATAATATTGGTTTAGGAGTTCAAGTTTCAGAATCTAATTTTACGCTAGTTGGGATGACTGGATTAATGGCTGGTGTATTGCATGCTCCACTTACAGCAATCTTTTTGATTGCTGAGGTTACAGGGGGCTACGAACTCTTTATTCCGCTAATGCTGACTGCTGCGATTTCTTTTGGAATCACCAAAATTTTTCATCCACACTCTGTATATTCAATGGAACTGGGAAGAAAAGGCGAGTTGATTACCCATAATAAAGACCACGCGGTTTTAACCTTAATGGATATAGGGAAGGTTGTCGAAACTAATTTTGTTCCAGTTTATTTAAAAATGACATTGGGAGAAATAATTCACAAAGCAGTTGTACAATCGAATCGAAATATTTTTCCTGTGATTGAAAAAGAAACCAATAATTTTAAGGGAATTATTTTGTTAGATGATATAAGAACAATCATGTTTGATCAAACACTTTATAATGAGGTAAAAGCGGTTGATGTAATGGTGAGCCCTCCTGCAATTATTAACTTAGATAAAGATATAATGACCGACATTATGAAAAAATTTCAAGATAGTAGCGCTTGGAATTTACCTGTTATGAAGAACGGAACTTATATTGGATTTATCTCTAAATCTAAATTATTAACGGTTTATAGAAGAAAGCTAATTGAAGTAACGAGTTAAGTTGTGAGCTGTTTTTTTACTCATTTTATGATTTTCAATTTTATGCTGATAACCTTGGTTTTGATTAAGGCTATCGTTAATTTTGATAATCTTATTAAAATAAATCAATTATGATATCAGAAAACATAGAGATTTCACTAAATTCTCAATTAAAACTTGAAGCAAACGCTTCGATGCAATATTTAGCGATGGCCTCTTGGGCAGAAATAAATGGTTATAACGGTGTTGCAAGTTTTTTTTACAATCAGTCTGAAGAAGAAAAAACACACATGCTTAAATTGATAAAATTTGTAAATGAACGTGGAGGAACTGCTGTAATTCCATCTTTAGAAAAACCTGAAAGCGAATATGAATCGCTTCAAGATCTTTTCACAGCATTTTTAAACAGTGAAGAAAACGTTACTAACAGTGTAAATCAAATTGTATTTGAATGTTTAGAAGCTAAAGATTATACAGTTCATAATTTTATGCAATGGTACGTTGCAGAGCAAACAGAAGAAGAAGCAATTGCTAGAACTATCTTAGATAAATTACGCATTATAGGATCCGATAAAGGAGGTTTATACTTGTTTGATAGAGATATTAAAAACCTTGATGTTAAAAATTCAGATAGTTAGTATTCATATGGTTTAAATCATCTACATTCGTGCTTATTTTAATTAAATCTGAATAAGTGCGACGGTGATGATCAAAAATTATTTAGAGCAAATAGCGAAGAATCCTGTTTGGGCGACGTGTACTTTTGAATGTGGAAATAAGAAAAAGTGCTGCAAAAAATATAAGAAGAAAGGGAAACAGCAATGTAAAAAATGCCCTAAAATATTTGTTTAAATCTTAAATCCTGTATTTACAGGATTTTTTTATGAGTGATTTTAAAGTTGAAAATATTTAAGAAGCATCTTATAGATTCTCAATTGTTATGAATCTAAACTGCTAGAGATTTATTACTTTTATTCCAATGAAGTTAAAGTTGAAGCGTATTATTACAAAATTTTTGATTTGGAAATACAAACATATTTCTGAACGGAATTTTATTTATGCAATGAGTATTCTTATTGGTTTATTAGCTGGAATAGGAACACTAAAGAACATGACACATTTTATTCAATTACTTTTAGAAGGGAAAATTATTGAAGATTATCAAGTCACTTTATATTTTGTTTTTCCGACCATTGGTTTATTGCTGGTTTACATTTATCAAAAATATATTCTAAAAAGAAAAATAAGTCATGGAATTACTTCAGTACTACATTCTATCTCAAAGCGAAATGGAATTATCAAACCTTTTAAAATCTATGCACCCTTAATTGTCGCTCCAATCACCGCAGGTTTTGGAGGATCTGTCGGATTACAGGGGCCAGCCTTAACAGTTGCTTCAGCCATTGGATCCAATATTTCACAAGTATTCCATATCAATGCAAAAACGCGTTTACTTTTAATAGGATGTGCAACGGCCGCAGCAATGGCATCTATGTTTAAGGCTCCAATTGCGGCTATTGTATTTGCCGTAGAAATATTTAGTTTAGATCTTGCCTTTGTATCGCTAATTCCACTTTTATTGGCCTCTATTTCAGCCATTATTATGTCTTATTTGTTTTTAGGAACCGATGTGCTTTTTAGATTCGATTTACAGGATAAATTTATAGTAAACGACCTTTTATTTTACGTGCTTTTAGGTTTAATGACGGGGGTTGCTTCGGTGTATTTTACCAAAATGTATTTTTTTATCAACAACCTGTTTAAAAAAATTAAAACACCTATTCAAAGACTTGTTATTGGTGGAGCAAGCATTGGAATCATGCTTTATTTCATACCGCCTCTCTACGGTGAGGGTTATAGTCTGATAAATAATCTTTTGCTCGGTGATCATTTAACTGCTCTAGGGGAAAATCCGTTTAACGAATACATGGATAATATTTGGGTTGTAATCACTTTACTATTGGGTGTCATCGTATTTAAGGCAATAGCAATGACAGCAACCTTTGCAGCAGGTGGATTTGGAGGGATTTTTATTCCTACACTATTCATGGGAAGTGCCCTTGGGAATGTTATTGCCAAAGTCATTAATAATATTGGATTAAATTTTTCGGTTTCAGAGTCAAATTTCACTTTGGTAGGAATGACAGGTTTGATGGCTGGGGTTCTACATGCACCTCTTACAGCAATATTCTTAATTGCTGAAATAACTGGAGGGTACGAATTGTTTGTTCCGTTAATGATTGTAGCAGCGATTTCATTTGCCTTTACAAAATATTTCGTCCCCAATTCTATCTATACTTCTGAATTAGCAAAGAAAGGACAACTAATCACACACAATAAAGACAGCCATGTTCTGATGATAATGGAGATTGATAAAATCATTGAACAGAACTTTATCTCTTTAAATCCAGAAATGGCATTAGGCCAAATTGTTCAAAATGCTGTAGCAAAATCATCCCGAAATCATTTCCCCGTTGTAAATGACGAAAACGAATTTTTAGGAATTTTACTTTTAGATGATATTAGAAATATAATGTTTGACTCTGAAATGTATGACAAAGTAACCGTTAAAAAATTAATGCATGCCGCAGTTGATGTTATTAATTATGATATCGATTCTGTTTCCGATATCATGCAAAAATTTAAATATACAGGAGCCTGGAATTTACCTGTGACCAAAAATGGTAAATATTTTGGATTTATTTCTAAATCAAAACTACTGACTGCATATAGACGAAAACTCGTTGAAGTAACCAATTAATAAATACAGCCTATTATGAAATACATTATTTCCATTTTAACCATGTTAGCTTTTACGAGTATAGGCATTGGTTTTTTTACAGAAAATGAATATTCTCAAAAATTTATAGGGTTTGGGGTCCTTGGCCTTTTCTTAGTTGTAATTCCTCTTTTCACTTATTATCGCTGGAAAGATAAAGATGTAAAAGACTATTTAATAACCAAAGAGAATATTGACAAGATGCGAGATAAAAATCTTTAATTCAAATTTCTTTTCTCAACAAAAAATTTAGTCATTAACTTCCCACATTCTTCACTCAATACACCTCTAACAACTTTCGTCTTTGGATGCAGTGTTGTTTGCATTTTTTGATAACCCCTGTGAATATCATTAGCACCAAAAACTATTTTCCCTATTTGCGTCCAATAAGAGGCTCCAGCACACATTTGACAAGGCTCTAAAGTAACATACAAGGTGCAATCTTTTAAATACTTCCCGCCCAAATAATCTGACGCAGAAGTAAACGCTTGCATTTCGGCATGCGCGGTCACATCATTTAATGTTTCGGTGAGATTGTGTGCTCTCGCAATAATTTGATCTTTACAAACAATGACAGCCCCAACAGGAATTTCTCCCTTATCAAAGGCTGTTTCCGCTTCCACTAGCGCACGTTTCATAAAATAAGTATCGTCGAACGGATTTTGCATACAACAAAGATAGTCGTAGTTTTGTACTATCCCAATTAAATCTCAAAACGATGGATATAAATCGTTTCTTTTTTGCTAATACTTCGTTCAAAAGTAAAACCATAACTAATGCTATGCTTTTATTTTTTGCCTTGTCTAATCAAAAAATAATTCAATTTATGAATCCGTCATTTTAAAATCATTTGGAAATATTGAAAAAAAATTTACTTCAACATATTAACAATCCTATCGATTTAAAAAAGCTTTCGCCCTCAGAATTGCCCCAAGTTGCCCAAGAATTACGTGATTTTATCATTAATATTGTAGCAACCAAAGAAGGCCATTTAGGGGCAAGTTTAGGCGTTGTTGAATTAACAATTGCGCTCCATTATATTTTTGATACGCCCACCGATAAATTAATTTGGGATGTAGGTCATCAAGCATACGGACATAAAATAATAACGGGTCGAAAATCCAATTTTCACACAAATAGACAATTAAATGGAATCTCTGGGTTCCCGAAACGTAGCGAAAGTGGCTATGATGCATTTGGCGTTGGTCATAGTTCTACTTCTATTTCGGCCGCGTTGGGTATGGCAATTGCCTCTAAATTAAAAGGAGATCTTGAAAAACAACATATAGCAGTCATAGGGGATGCCTCCATTGCATCAGGAATGGCTTTTGAAGGACTAAACCATGCTGGAGTTACCGACGCGAATTTATTGATAATTTTAAATGATAACACCATGGGAATTGACCCTAGTGTTGGTGCGTTAAAAGAATATTTTTCTAATGTAAAAGCAGGAAAATCGGTTCGCAAAAATAATATTATTGAAGCCTTGAACTTTAATTATTCAGGCCCAATTGATGGTCATAATATGAATGCTTTATTGGCTGAACTAAATCGATTAAAATCTGTTAAAGGGCCAAAATTCTTACATATAATTACAACCAAAGGAAAAGGTCTAGAAAAAGCCGAAAAAGATCAAGTTACTTATCACGCCCCTGGCAAATTTAATGCCAAAACTGGTGATAGAGTGCTAAAATTGCAAGATAATCTACCTCCAAAATATCAAGATGTTTTTGGGTATACTATTGTAGAATTAGCCGAACAAAATGAAAAAATAGTTGGAATTACACCAGCCATGCCCACAGGTAGTTCATTAAAATATATGTTGGAGAAATTTCCAGACAGAGCCTTTGATGTGGGAATTGCAGAACAGCATGCTGTCACCTTATCTGCAGGATTAGCAGCAGAAGGAATGATTCCGTTTTGCAATATTTATTCTACTTTTTTACAACGTGCATATGATCAAATCATTCATGATGTTGCATTGCAAAATTTACCGGTAGTTTTTTGCATAGATAGAGCAGGATTAGTAGGAGAAGATGGCGCTACTCATCATGGGATATTTGATATTGCCTATTTAAGATTGATTCCGAATTTGACTATTTTTTGTCCGATGAACGAACGAGAACTTCGCGATATTTTATATACGGTTCAACTCAATAATGAATCCCCAATTGCCATTAGATATCCCCGTGGTCGAGGAACTACCACCCAATGGAAATCTCCCTTTTCAAAATTACCTATCGGGAAAGGAAAACGACTTTCAAATGGGAAAAAAGTGGCTGTTCTTACAATTGGACCCATTGGGAATTTAATTTCTGAAATAGAAAGCGAAATTTCATTAAAAGTCATTTCACATTTCAATATGAGATTTGTAAAGCCTTTAGACCAAGGACTCTTACATGATATATTTCAAGAGTTTGATGCGATCATAACCATAGAGGATGGAACCATTAAGGGCGGTTTTGGAAGTGCTATATTAGAATTTTCCAATTCCAATAACTTCCAAAACAAAAACATTAAACTTATTGGAGTTCCAGATCACTTCATTGAACATGGAACTATTCTAGAACTGCATCAAATTGCCGGAATAGATAAAGAGTCTATTAAAAATGAAATTGAAAAATTACTTTAAAGTACTTCGCCTTTTATTTTCTTGTTCAATAAAATCGCATAACCATCAGACATAGAAGAAATAAAACTACACACCGAAAATATTCGATCATATAATGACTCCTTTTCAATTTGATAATTTTCTGGCAATAATCGAATTACTAATTTATCGTAATTAGACGCTTTATTTTCAAACTTATTATTTACTGCAATAATAAAAACTCCTAATAAATCAGACAAAATTCTATAACCCGCAACTTCCTTTTCTACAACCTCCTTACTTCGATATATTTTTTCAACACTTATTTTAAGAATATCATTAATCTGAGCTTCATACTTGCATTTATCTAATAAAGATTTATGGAAATCTCCTTGCAGAATAGCGGTTTCATTTGCTAAAAATACTTGAACTGCTTCATTAATAAGATTGCCAATTGCCAAAGCTCTTAAATAACCCAATCGATCCTTTTTAGTTGTTAATTGATAATATTTTTCAGAATTAATAGTATCTCTAACTAAGTTTATCAAATATTCTAAGGCAAATTCCTCTTCAATTAACCCCATATTTATTCCGTCCTCAAAATCAATAATGGTATAACAAATGTCATCTGCTGCTTCAACTAAAAATGCCAAAGGATGTCTATTGTATGCCAAATCCTTGTCATTTCTTAATTTGGAGATTCCCAAATCATTCACCACATCAATGAACGAAGAAACATCCGATTGAAATATCCCGAATTTCTTATCAACTATGTGGTTGGATGGCTTTTTAGGCATTGATTCTTTTGGATATTTCATGAAAGCCCCCAAAGTCGCATAAGACAATCTCAAGCCTCCTACAACACCTTCTCTGCTTTCGGTTAAGATTTTAAAACCATTCGCATTTCCTTCAAAATCTATCAAGTCTTGCCATTCTTTTAAAGTCAATTGATCTTTATACTTTTGTCCGTCTCCTGTTTTAAAATATTCGCCAATCGCCTTTTCTCCAGAATGACCAAAAGGGGGATTCCCTATATCATGCGCCAAGGCTGCAGCCCCTGCAATCGCACCAAAATCATTGGCATGATATCCTTTTACCTTTAACTCTGGATATTTCAGCAACAATTCTTTACCAACTATTCTCCCTAAAGAACGGGCAACAACGCTTACTTCTAAACTATGTGTTAAGCGCGTGTGAACAAAATCAGTTTTAGAAAGCGGAACCACTTGCGTTTTATCTTGTAGACTTCTAAAAGTATCAGAGAATATTATTCTATCAAAGTCAACTTCAAAGCCTAATCTTGTTTCATCCTGTTCGCTTCTAAGCCTTTTGGTAGTATCGCCAAATCGCTTTAAAGAAAGTAATTTTTCCCAGTTCATACAGTGAATTTAATTCATGCAATATAACGGTTTTTAAGAAAGGGTTAGATGAAATATTGTTAACAATGCCGAAACATAATAATCACATTAAATTAATCCGAACTTAACATTGTCTTTACATCTATTCTAGATATTTGCATCGAAATTTGAGAATCAAAAGTATGATATTACGTAAAAAATTAGTGTTACTCATCACCCTTACTGCTTGCATTGGTGCAATGGCTCAACAAAAGGTAGCCCTAAAGGGTTCAGTTTTAGATGGCGAAATGAATAATGAACCCTTACCCTTTGCAACTATTTTTATAAAAGGAACAGCAGTTGGTGCCACTACAGATTTTGATGGGAACTATTCGCTTTTGGCAGAAAAAGGGGCACACACTTTAGTCTTTAGTTTTATTGGTTATGAAAGTATTGAACTCCAAAATATTATTTTAGATGTAGAAACAGTCAACGTAAAAGATGTCATTCTAAACGCCAGCGAAGGTCTTTCATTAGACGAAATTGTAATTCAAGCTTCAGTTAAAAAAGAGTCTGAAAGTGCTTTGTTAGTTATGCAACAAAAAGCAATTGTTATTCAAGAAAGTATAGGTTCTGAAAGATTAACTAAACTGGGAATTACAAATGCTGCAGTAGCCACTTCAAAAATTTCTGGGGTTACTAAAAATGAAGCATCCGGAGATATTTACATAAGAGGTTTAGGAGATCGTTATTTATCTACAACAATGAACGGACTCCCAATTCCGTCTGACGATGTAGAAAAGAAAAATATTGATCTTAACTTATTTTCCGCAAACATTATTGAGAATGTAGGGATTACCAAAACTTACTCGACCGAAAGTTATGCAGATCAAGCGTCTGGTACTATTAATATCAATAGTAAAAAATACAATAAAAAACTGTTTAGCATTGGAGCACAAATGGGGTCAAACTCAAATGTTATAAAAAGTGCTGTTTGGAGTAGTTTCAAAACATCTCCAAATATGTCAAATACTACTTTAGGATTTCATACACAAGAATTGGCCTTGATAGATGCCATTACATTACAACCCTGGAATACAGATACCGGAAGTACCCCAATTGATTTTAAATTTAATCTTGTTGGAGGTACAAAATTTAAAGTGTTTGGCAAAAAACTTTCCATGTTTACAACAGTATCCCACAGTTCAAATCATGATTACCAACAAGGAATCTTTAAACAATATCGATCTAATGTTTTGGATGAATCCTTTACGGATGCGAAATATTTTCGAACAAATATTAATACAACAGGGCTCATCGATTTAAAATATCAATTAAATTCTGATCACAAAATTAGTTATAATACGCTCTTTGTAAACAAAACGAGTGACCAAGTATATGAAGCTGGGCGAAATGAAGAGGGATATGTATTCGATCAAGATCCTTCAGAATATGGTGCTTTTGTTAGAGATCAAAATTTAAAACAAACAAGAATGTCTGTCAACCAATTGATTGGAAAACATAATCTGTCAAATAACAATACGCTAGAATGGGCAACTGGTTATAATTATGTTTGGGCAGGAGAACCAAACCGTATCCGAAATGAAGTAAACATTCTTGATGAAAATACAGTACAGTTTGCCCATGTGGGAGATTTTCAACAAAGAAAATCAAATCAAAAAATTGTTGATACCGAATATAACGGATTTGTTAAAGATCAATTTGTCTTCAAACCCGAAAGTAATCAACCTATAAAATTAAATGTTGGATTCAACTTTAGGCAAAAAGAGCGTGACTTTAGTTCTCTTTCAATCGGGGTTAGAGCCAAAGGAGTTCAAACTCCGTCGATAAACGATGTAAGTGCGGCATTTACACAAGGTAATTTTGACAATGGTACTTTAACTTTAAGAGAAAGAACTCCTGATTTATACTTAGCCAATTTAGACGCTTATGCTGGATACGCAAATGTTGATTTTGGGTTTTCAAAACTAACGGGTAATTTTGGAGTTCGCTACGAAACAGATAAAATAAATGTACTTTGGAACGTTGCAAATTATGTAGGTAGAAATGGGTCTTTAACAAATAACTACACTAATATATTGCCAAGTTTAAACCTAAAATATAGTTTAGGCGATAAAACTGCTATCCGTTTTGCTGCTAGTAAAACTTTAACTTTACCAGAATTTAAAGAATTAGCCCCTTTTGAATATGTTTCTCCTACTGGAAGAGTTACTGCAGGAAATCCAGAATTAAAGGAATCTACAAATTATAATTTAGACGTTAAATGGGAACTATTTCCATCCGCAAAAGAATTAATCTCTTTTTCTGGGTTTTACAAGGCAATCTTAGATCCAATCAACTTAGCCCAAGCAAGAGGTTCTTCTGGAAACTTTACTTATGACAATACCGGTAAACAAGCAGCGGTTATTGGATTGGAATTTGAAACTAGATGGAATATTCTTAAAGAAGAATACAATACGTTAAACTTCAATTTTAACGCAACCAAAATGTGGTTCAATCAAGATTTATACAATGAATTTCAATACAACGGAGTTTCTGAATCTAAACTACAAGGTGCATCTGACCTTATCTTAAATGCGGCATTGAATTATTCAAATAATAAAGTTAATGAATTTGGCGCTTCATTAAGCGGAAACTATTCTTCTGATAAAATATTCGCATTGGGCGCACCAGAAGATTTTTCCAGTAGCGACATTCTATATAACGATGAAATCATTGAAAAAGGGTTCTTTACTTTAGACATTGTTTTAAGAAAAAAAATTAACGAAAATTTCTCTATGAATTTAAAAGGATTGAATCTAATAAATCCTGCCATTAAACAAACACAGAATGTTAAAGATATTCCAACTCAAGTTGAAACTACAGAAACCGTAAGTTCCTATAAGAAAGGAATTGATTTTAATCTTGGATTAATGTATGCGTTTTAGTTAAAATTATACCTTGATGAAAAGACCGCTAGTTCAATTTGAATAGGGTTTTTTTTCGTCCAAATTCATTGTAACAATTTTTTAACATTCACCGTATTTCTCTCCAAATTATTAATAAACAGATAACATTTACTTAAGAATAACGTGTTATTAAAAATAGTTCTTTGCATAGAAAGAAGAGAAACAAAAATTAAAACAAAAAAAATGAAAAATTTTAAAACAAAAATTATTGCTTTCCTAACAACATATATATTGTTAGTTTCAGTTGGATGTGCAAATGATGATCCAAATCCATTGGACAACCAAACAAGTGATGTCATTGAAAATTTAAAAAACGGTATTTTAGATGGTACCCTAGAGGAAGATTTTACTTTAAACCCTTCGACTATATATAAATTAACAAATTCATTTATTGTTAAAAGTGGCATTACATTTAACATTCCAGCAGGAACACAAGTTGTTGCAGATAACGGAGGTACAGATATTTATATTGCTGTATTAAAAGGCGCAAAAATTAAAATTAATGGTACAAATTCTAATCCAGTTATCATGTCATCTATAGACGGTAATGCTGGTGATTGGGGTGGATTAACTATTTGTGGAAACGCCACTACTACCGCTGGGGTAGATGCCACTGCAGAAGTTGGAGGATTCATATATGGAGGTTTAGATGACACAGATAATTCTGGAATCATTAAAAATCTTGTAATAAAAGGTACAGGTGCGCAAATTAATGCTGAATCTCAATACAATGGGATTTCATTTTATGCAGTTGGTTCTGGAACTTTGATAGAGAATATTGCCGTAATTGACGGAGCAGATGACGGAATTGAATTCTTTGGAGGAACCGTATCTGCAACCAATGTTTATTTAGAAAATAATGAAGATGATGCAATCGACTGGACGGAAGGATGGAGCGGTACTCTTGAAAATTCTTATGTATTAAATACGGCGGCTGGATTTTCAACAGTTGTTGAAGGAGATAAGGATAATAGTAATCCAAAGTTAATAAACTTAACTGCTATTTCTACTGCAGAAGGAACAGCGCTACAATTCAAAAAAGAATCTGGAGCAACTATTACCAATTTATATTTAAGTGGTTACGAAACAAACATCGATATGAAAGATGGTGGAACCCTAAGCAATGTAAAAATAGATGGTGCAGATGCAGATCTTAGTAATCCTTATAATTCTGGAACACCGGTAGATCTTTCTGGTTGGGAATTTATCAATGGTGAATTAGTACCAATTGAAATTTTAAATGGCGAAATTACTACAGACAAAACTCTAAGCGCTTCGACAAAATATGCATTAACCGGATCTTATATCGTGAAATTTGGAGCGAAACTCACCATAGAAGCAGGCACTCAAATCTATGCAGATAAAGGTGGTGTCGATGTCTATATCGCTGTATTAAAAGGAGGTCAAATTGATATTCAAGGTACCGCAAACGAACCTGTTGTTATGTCTTCAGTAAATCCGAGTCCTGCAGATTGGGGCGGATTAACAATTTGTGGGAACGCATCAACTACTGCTGGAACAGACGCTACTGCCGAGGTTGGCGGATTTATATATGGAGACACAATTGATAATGATAATTCTGGATCTATTAATTATCTGGTTATTAGAGGAACAGGGGCACAAATTAACTCAGAATCTCAATATAATGGTATCTCACTATACGCGGTTGGTTCTGGAACAACAATAAATAATATTGCTGTAATTGATGGAGCAGATGACGGAATTGAATTCTTCGGAGGAACCGTATCTGTAACTAATCTTTATTTAGAAAACAACGAAGATGATTCTATTGATTGGACAGAAGGATGGAATGGAACTGTAACCAATACTTATATTTCACACACAATCGAGGGATTCTCTACAGCATTTGAAGGAGATAAAATGAATAACAATCCAAAATTTGATAACGTTACAGCCATATCCAGCGTTGATGGAACTGCATTACAATTCAAAAAAGAATCTGGAGCAACAATAACAAACCTTTATTTAGAGGGATACACCAAAAACATCGATATGAAAGACAACGGTGCACTTAGCAACGTTAAAATTGATGATAAAGACGCCACTACGACTGATCCTTATAATACGGGAGCGGAGGTAGACATATCTGTTTGGCAATGGATTGATGCTAAATTAGAATAAAATAAATAGTTTAAATTAGTTGAGTTAGTTAAGCTAAAAGAGCGTTCACAATTGAACGCTCTTTTATAATTTATAATAGCACGGAATCCTATTTTATGGCAACATGCCCATTTTTCAATTCTGTAACTACAGCAATTCTATGTTCTTCATATACGAATTCGATAAGTTTACCTTCAGATAAAAATATCCAAGTTCCTGTTTTCTTACCATTTGTATAAAATGCTTTTGTAATCTTTACACCATCTTTATCAAATTTATTCCATTCTCCGTGTAACTTTTTATTTTTATAGTATCCTTTCTCCTTTATTTTTCCATCTTCGTAGTAAATAGTCACCTCGACCAATTCACCTTTCTGCTTATATTCTGTCTCAAATTTTTTGTTTTGTGCAAATAAAATACTTGAGCAAAAAACCATCAATAGTAAAACGACCTTCTTCATAATGTTACATTTAAATTACTCCTCTAAATTACAAGTTTATTTACAATTTAGAAACATTTACTTAACATTAATTTAACATTGTGTTTTATTCTGCTCATTTTCAGTTACTTAAAAATTAAATACTCTTAATAATTTCATAATATTAAACTTACAAACAATACATAATAAAACCTCAAATTTACAATATGGAATAGAAATTTTTAAAAGTCTCTATTTTCCATTTCAATTATCATTAGTTTTTGTCGACTTCGATTTTGAAATGTAAGAGGCTATTCATTCTATGAATAGCCTTTACTTATTTTGTGATTTTAACAGTAGTATCAATACTTGGTAAAAATTGATATTGAATAAGACGACTATCCGCATTCTTTTTTTATTATTTTTACCCAAAGATTAAAGTATACATGGGTAAAAAAAAATTATCATTACAGAATAGAGTGTTTATATCCATGGTCGTATTAATACTACTATCCTCTATTTTAATTGCTTCCGTAGCCGTTTTTCAATATAATGAACAAGCACAAGATTACAACACCGGACGCTTATTCCGTAAGGAGAATTCTATTCGAAAGCATATCAATTTTGAAATGCTAGGCAATACTAACTTTCCTATTGAGGAAGAATATTTACTTCAAATATTTAGACCCAAAATTTCAGAAATTGCGAAAGTTCATAATTTAGAAATTGAAATATTCGATCTAAACGGAAACTTAATCATTTCGTCTGATGAGAAAATAACTGCTGGTTTTATCCCTATTGATATTATTTTAGATTTAAAATCTTCTACAAATCACCGTTATGTGAGACGCTCAAATAAAGGTAATAAAGAATTTCAAGCTTCTTATACATACCTCGTCGATGATGCTTTTAAAGAAATAGGCATTTTACATTTACCCTATTTAGAAGACAGTTCTGAACAAAAAAAAGAATTGGCAGAATTTTTGTCACGACTAGGTATTGGATTTTTATTGATGTTTGCAATTGGTTTGGCACTCGCCTATTTTATTTCTAGTTACATCACGCGATCGATTAAAACTGTAAGTGATAAAATGAACGACACTAGAATAAACAAACGAAATGAAAAAATAGTTTTAAATGATGCTAGTTCAGAAATTCACAATCTGGTAGATTCTTATAATAGCATGATCGACGACTTAGAAGTAAGTGCTGTTAAATTGGCTCAAAGTGAAAGAAAAGCTGCGTGGAGAGAAATGGCCAAACAAGTAGCCCATGAAATTAAGAATCCATTGACTCCAATGCGATTGACAGTGCAAAGCTTTGAACGTAAGTTTGATGCTAAAGACCCCAAAATTGCGCAAAAAATAAAGGAATACAGTAATACGTTAATTCAGCAAATTGATGTGATGAGTGCTATCGCGTCTGCTTTTTCCGATTTTGCTAAAATGCCTACTCAAAAAAGAGAAGTAGTAAATGTAGTTTCAGTTATAAAAAGTGCCAAGGAAATATTTACGGAATCATTTATTGTATTTCATACTGATATTGATAATATTCAGGCTAATTTAGATAAAATGCAAATCATACGAATTGTAACAAATTTGATAAAAAATGCTATCCAAGCGACAGAAAAGATCGAAAATCCTCGAATTATTGTGAAAATTGTTGACCAAATTGAGTATATCGTTTTAACTGTTAAAGACAATGGAAAAGGGATTTTGAGCGAAGATAAAGACCGCGTTTTCGAACCAAAGTTTACTACAAAATCTAGCGGTATGGGATTAGGTCTTTCTATGATCAAAAATATTATTGAGGCTTATCAAGGTAACATCTCTTTTATCTCTGAATTTGAAAAAGGTACTACCTTTACAGTAAGACTGCCAAAAGACTAAGCATTATGGATTACGACAACATTCTGATTTCAAAAAAGGATACTGTTTTAACAATCAGCATCAATAGACCAAATCAATTAAATGCACTTAATATGGTCACCATATTAGAATTGCATGATGCTATCGCAGCAGCTAATTTGACAAAAGTAATAAGAGCCATTATAATTACTGGTGCCGGTTCTCGTGCTTTCATAGCTGGAGCAGATATCAAGGAATTCGTTCATTTTGATCAAGAACAAGGAGGCGTTTTAGCTAAAAACGGACATGACTTATTATTTAATTTTATTGAAAATTCAAGCATTCCTGTAATTGCCGCAATTAATGGGTTTGCTCTAGGCGGAGGCCTAGAATTGGCCCTAGCTTCTCATATTAGAGTGGCTAGTGATAACGCAAAAATGGGATTCCCTGAAGTTTCACTAGGATTGATTCCAGGCTATGGCGGCACACAAAGACTCCCTCAATTAGTAGGTAAGGGCAAAGCAATGGAAATGATCTTAACTGCCAATATGATCACGGCATTGGAAGCCAAAGAATGTGGATTGGTAAATCATGTAGTAACTCAAGAAGAATTAATGCCATTAGCGCAAAAATTAGCAAGTAAAATCGCTTTCAATTCCAATACTGCAATTGCAACTGCCATTGAAACGATAAATACCAGTTTTGATACTTCAAAAAATGGGTTTGAAGAAGAAATTTTGAACTTTGGAAAATGTTTTGAAACTTTAGACTTTAAAGAGGGAACGGCTGCTTTTTTAGAAAAAAGAAAACCTAATTTTTGAGAGTTATAATAATAACTCCATTCCCTCCAAGTGAACCATAAATTGAAGCCGCTGCTCCTTTTAGCACATTGATCGATTTTATATTTTGTATAGGCATACTTCGTAAAGCATTTATATCCGTTACCATATTATTTACAACAATAAGGGCGCCATTGCTCTCAGATATAGAACTAACTCCATGAATTAAGAATTGACCACCCATCATAGTTACTCCAGATGCTTTTGCTTTAATCATTTCATCAATATTCGTATAATTTACATGATCATTATTTTCAGCGGCAAGATGAGTAATTGCGCACATTAAATTTTTATTTGCAATTTGCTCATAGCCTGTAGCCAGTTTAATATCTTTTTCATCACCGGCAAAAACAAGATTTACATTTATAGAATCAGTGTAATTTTTTACTTTAACCATCGCGGTTTTAAACCCCCTAGCTTTGATTGTTATTTTATCTTTTAATTGGCTTTCAATACTAAAAAATCCAAAAGAATCCGTTGTTGTAAGAGTCTTACTCTTCTTTATGGAAATCTCTGTATTTTCAATAGGGAATTCATTGAATGTAATAATTTTACCATGAACCTTTTTTTTTGAGCATTTATTGCTGAAAATGTGAATAACATTAAAACGGTCAACTGAAATCTCCTTTTTTTCATAACTATAGTTTTTCCATTCTTAATGAGTTGTGGATGTAGTGATAATACCCGGTTTATTTTTTCCCTTTCCATTCTCCATAAAATTGTTCCAAAAAAGTTTCCATGTAATTATGTCTGTCTATTGCGATTCGCAACCCAGTCGTCGTATTCATTTGATCTTTAAGTAATAACAATTTTTCGTAAAAATGATTGATTGAAGGAGCGTCCGATTCTTTATACTCCTGTTTGCTCATACTTAAGTTCGGTTCAATTTCAGGATTGTACAACTGCCTGTTTTTAAAACCGCCATAACTAAAACATCTTGCAATTCCTATGGCACCTATCGCATCTAATCGATCGGCATCTTGAACTACATTTAATTCTGGAGAAGAGAAGTTAGGAAACATAGAATCAAGAGCGTTTTTATAAGAAATATAATTGATAATATTGATTACATGATCCCTTTCTGACAATGAAACACCTTGTTCTATTAAAAACTCTGCAGCCAATTTAGGGCCTATAGATTCATCTCCATTATAAAATTTGGCATCGGCAATATCATGCAGCAAAGCACCTAAAGCAACAATAAATTCATCAACATTTTCATTTACTGCAATACGCTTCGAGTTTTTATAAACACGCTCTATATGAAACCAATCGTGACCGCCTTCCGCTTTTTTCAAGGTTTTTTTTACAAAACGAATGGTGCTGTCAACTATTTTCTGCTGGTTTGAATTCATTGATAAAATTATTAATTCGTCAATTCGAATGATTTTTGATTTTATAAAAATCAAAATAGTATCGAGAACAAGATAAAACAACTTCTCGATACATTTGTTAATGTGAATACTCGAAGTGACGGAATTAGCGAAAAATAAAAAAATCCACTCAATAAGAGTGGATTTTAAATTGTTATGTACGATCCCGAATCAAGTTCGGGGTTCGTTCAGTTAATGATTCTAGTACTTCTTATAAATCCCGTTTCACTAGCAGAATTCTTCATAAGCACCTGTTAAATTTGCTGCGATCATTTGTGCAGAACGACCTTCAATATGATGACGTTCTAACATATGTACCAATTTACCATCTTTAAACAATGCAATTGCTGGAGATGACGGAGGAAATGGAATCATGAGCCCTCTTGCTTTATTTGTAGCATCAGCATCAACACCTGCAAATACAGTTGTTAAATTTGTTGGTGCTTTATCAGATTCTAAGGAAGCAATTGCTCCTGGTCTTGCAGTTCCTGCGGCACAGCCACAAACAGAATTTACCATAACTAAAGTTGTTCCTTCTTTTGCTAATGCTGCGTCTACCTCTTCGGTTGTATGTAATGATTTAAAACCTGCGCTTTCAAGTTCTTGAGCCATAGGTCTTACTAATTCTTCTGGATACATAATGTATGTTTTTTAATTTACGACAAAGATACTGTTTTTTAATCTTCTTAATACCACGAATCTTGTCACTCCATTCGTTAAATATTATGTTAATTTTTAGATTTCTTCAGTCGTTCAGAAGCTTCATTGCTTACAGAGTTTTATATTTGCCCTTCAAATAATTTTTATGGCAAATTTTACAAAGTGGGTAGGTGCAACATTAGGATGGACAGTTGGAGGACCAATTGGAGGGATTTTAGGTTTTGTTGTCGGAAGTTTTATTGATGGCTTATCAAATGGAGATGTTGAAAGTGCCCGAGAATTTAGCCGTGGAAGTACAAATTCACAATCTGGCGACTTTGAAATGAGTTTATTGATTCTGTCTTCTGTTGTGATCAAAGCAGATGGAAAAATAGACAAGCGAGAGTTACAATTTGTTCGAAATCATTTTGTTCAAATGTATGGAGCTACACGTGCCAATCATGCGTTTAAACTTTTCAGTGGAATAATTAAAAATAATCAAATCTCTCCACGTCAAGTTTGTCTACAAATAAGACAGAATATGACGCATGCTACGCGTTTACAATTGTTACACTTTTTATTCGGAATTGCAAAAGCCGATGGAAACGTAAGCCAGGAAGAGGTCGATATGATTCATAAAATAGCAGGTTATTTGAATATAAGCCAACAAGATTTCGAATCTATAAAAGCAATGTTTTACGATGGTGCAGGTAATGCTTATAAAGTATTAGAAATTGATGAGTCTGCCAGAGATGCGGACGTTAAAAAAGCCCATAGAAGATTGGTGAAAAAACACCATCCTGATAAATTACAACATTTAGGAGAAGAACACTTAAAAGGCGCTCAAGAAAAGTTTCAAAAAATTCAAGTAGCTTACGAAGCAATTCAAAAAGAAAGGGGCATTTAATATGTGGCTACGTTTGCAGCCCTAAGCCTCTAAATTATGGGTAGTACAACAAAAGATCTCCCGAAGTTTTTTCTTGTATGATTTAGTTTTGAATATAAGAAATATAAAATTTCATTACATTTTTTTAAAAAGTTTATTTATAATTAGTTACGTTTTAAAAATGACGAATTGAGTGCTTTTATATAGAATTAATTTTCCTTTTCCAACACTCTTTATTTTATAGAAAAACCGTAAATTCGCAGCCTAATTGATTAGAAGGCAAGTAATGAGGGCAAAATTCAGAGAATATAAGGGCTTGAACCTTACAAATGTTGCAAAGGAAACATTGGCTTTTTGGGAAGAAAATGATATTTTTCAAAAGAGTATTTCTACACGTGACAGCAATAAACCCTTTGTGTTTTTCGAAGGGCCACCATCTGCCAATGGTTTACCTGGAATTCACCACGTTATGGGACGTGCCATTAAAGATATATTTTGCCGCTATAAAACCCTTCAAGGTTTTCAAGTAAAGAGAAAAGCAGGTTGGGATACGCATGGGTTGCCAATTGAATTGGGTGTTGAAAAAGAATTAGGAATTACCAAAGAAGATATTGGAAAAAAAATCTCTGTAGAAGAATATAATGACGCTTGTAGAAAAGCAGTTATGAAGTATACCGATGTTTGGGAAAATTTAACCAAACAAATGGGGCATTGGGTAGATATGAATGATCCATATGTAACCTACGAACCAAAATACATGGAATCCGTTTGGTGGCTATTAAAAGAGATTTATACTAAAAATTTAATGTATAAGGGCTATACAATTCAACCCTATTCTCCAAAAGCGGGTACCGGGTTGAGTTCGCATGAAATCAATCAGCCAGGAGCCTATCAAGATGTTACAGATACAACAATAGTTGCGCAATTTAAAGCGGTAAAAGAATCACTTCCAGAAATATTAAAAGATATTAAAGGAGATGTACATTTTATGGCGTGGACAACAACTCCTTGGACATTACCTTCAAATACAGCGTTGACTGTTGGTAAGAAAATCGATTATGTTTTAGTGAAATCTTTCAACCAATATACCTTTGAACCAATCAATGTAATATTGGGAAAAGCTTTGGTTGAAAAACAATTTTCAAAGAAATTCTTCGCTGTTACATCTGAAGAAGATTTAGCGGTATATAATGCAAACGATAAAAAAATTCCATACTTAATTACAAAAGAATTTAAAGGGGCCGCTATTTTAGAATCTCGATATGAGCAATTGTTACCGTATGTGTTGCCATATGAAAATCCTGAAAATGCATTTAGAGTAATTCCTGGAGATTTTGTAACAACAGAAGATGGTACAGGAATCGTGCATACAGCGCCTACATTTGGAGCCGATGATGCCTTGGTTGCAAAACAAGTAATTCCAGAAATTCCACCATTATTAGTGTTGGATGAAAATGATAATCCAGTTCCGATAGTTGATTTGCAAGGAAAATTCACGTATCACATGGGTGAATATGGTGGAAAGTATGTAAAAAATGAATATTACAATGATGGTGAGGCTCCTGAAAGATCTATAGATGTTGAAATCGCTATTAAATTAAAAGAGGAAAACAAGGCTTTTCATGTAGAAAAATACAAGCACAGTTACCCACATTGTTGGAGAACAGATAAACCAATTTTATATTATCCATTAGATTCTTGGTTCATAAAGGTTACAGAAAAGCGTGACCGAATGTTTGATTTAAACGAAGAGATAAATTGGAAACCAGCATCAACTGGAGAAGGTCGTTTTGGGAATTGGTTAAAGAATGCTAATGACTGGAACTTATCTCGTTCCCGCTATTGGGGAATTCCATTACCAATTTGGAGAACCGAAGATGGAACAGAAGAAATCATAATTGGTTCTGTTGAGGAGTTAAAAAATGAAATGAAAAGCGCTATTGAAGCAGGTGTTTTAGATAAAGATATTTATGCAGAATTTGAAGTTGGAAATATGTCTGACGACAATTATTCAAAATTAGATTTACATAAAAATATTGTTGATCAGATTATATTGATTTCACCATCAGGAAAACCAATGAATCGTGAAGCAGATTTGATTGACGTTTGGTTTGATTCTGGATCCATGCCCTATGCACAATGGCATTATCCGTTTGAAAATAAAAAATTAATAGACGATAAGAAATTCTACCCAGCCGATTTTATTGCGGAAGGAGTAGATCAGACTCGTGGATGGTTTTATACGCTACATGCCATTGGAACTTTGGTTTTCGACTCAAAAGCCTATAAAAATGTTGTCTCTAACGGTTTGGTTTTAGACAAACATGGTAAAAAAATGTCTAAGCGTTTAGGCAATGGAATAGATCCGTTTGTTACCATGGAAAAATATGGGCCTGATGCTACACGTTGGTATATGATTTCAAATGCAAATCCGTGGGATAATTTAAAATTTGATGTAGATGGAATTGATGAAGTAAGACGTAAGTTCTTTGGAACACTTTATAATACGTATTCATTCTTTAGTTTATATGCTAACATTGATGCGTTTTCCTATGGCGAAGAAGATATTGAAAATGAAAAAAGACCAGAAATAGATCGTTGGATTTTATCAGAATTGAACACGTTAATTCGCAAAGTAGAGGAAGCATTTAATGATTACGAACCAACAAAAGCCGCCAGAGTTATTCAATACTTTGTTACTGAAAATTTAAGTAACTGGTTTGTGAGATTAAGCAGAAGACGTTTTTGGAAAGGCGATTATCAACAAGATAAAATATCTGCATATCAAACTTTGTATACCTGTATATTAACAGTGACTAAATTAAGTTCACCAATTGCTCCGTTCTTTATGGATGCGTTGTACAAAGATTTAGTGAGTGTTACAGGGAAGGGAGAAGAGTCTATTCACTTAGATCGCTTCCCAGAATATAATGAAGGACTCGTTGATTCAGATTTAGAACGTAAAATGCAAAAGGCTCAGAAGATTTCTTCTATGGTGTTATCGTTGCGTAAAAAAGAAGCTATCAAAGTACGTCAACCTCTACAAAGAGTGATGATTCCTGTTTTAGACCATCAAGATAAGGAAGATATACTAGCAGTTCAAAATTTGATAATTTCTGAAGTAAATGTGAAAGAAATAGAATTGATCGATGATGCTTCTGATATCTTGGTAAAAAATATAAAACCTAATTTTAAAGTTCTTGGCCCTAAATTTGGAAAGGACATGCGATTCGTTGGTGCAGCCATTCAAAAGTTCACACAAGAAGATATTAACAAAATAGAAAAAGAGGGAACAATAACTATAAAAATTAACGATAATTTTGTAAACTTGTCAATAGATGAAGTTGAGATTTCATCACAAGATATTGAAGGCTGGCTAGTTGCCAATCAGGGAAATTTAACTGTCGCCTTAGATATTACAATAACTGAGGAGTTAAGTAAAGAAGGAAATGCTCGAGAATTGATTAATAGAGTACAAAACCTTCGAAAAAACTCAGGCTTTAATGTCACGGACAAAATAAAATTGAGTATTAAAAATAATTCAATTCTAGAACAAGCAGTGCAATCAAACGAGTCTTATATTAAGACTGAAACCTTAACTGAGAAACTAATCTTTGTTGATGAATTGTTGAATGGAACAGAAATTATATTTGATAATGTTGAAACATTAATATTAATAGAAAAAATTTAAGAAGATGAGTGAAATCCCAAATAAATATTCGGATACTGATTTAGATGAATTTAAAGAAATCATTTTGGAAAAAATTGCTCATGCGCAAGAAGATTTGGAACTACTTAAAGGATCATTTAAGAATGATAGAAATAACGGTACAGAAGATACGTCTCCTACATTTAAGGCTTTTGAAGAAGGCTCTGAAACAATGAGTAAAGAGGCCAACGTACAATTAGCCATTAGACAAGAAAAGTTTATTCGCGATTTAAATAATGCGCTATTACGTATTAAAAACAAAACGTATGGTATTTGTCGTGTAACAGGAAAATTAATTCAAAAGCAGCGTTTAAGATTAGTACCTCATGCTACATTAAGTATAGAGGCTAAAAATCTGCAATAATAACATACAACTCATTGAAAAAAGCAATATTTATTGTTTTTATTGTTTTACTGATTGATCAAATCGTAAAAATTTACATAAAAACAAACATGGTTTATGGTGATACCATAAACATACTTGGACTTGACTGGGCTCGAATTCATTTTGTAGAAAATTACGGAATGGCATGGGGAACGGAATTTGGCGGAAAAACAGGAAAATTATTTCTTACATTTTTTAGAGTTACAGCAGTTATTGGAATTATCTATTGGCTTATGACTTCCATAAAAAAAGGAGCCTCTCAATTATTGTTATTTGCTATTCCTTTAATCTTAGCCGGAGCGATTGGAAATATTATTGATTCTGTTTTTTATGGTATCCTATTCGATGCTCCAAGAGGAACTGTCGCTACGATGTTCGCTGAAGTAGGCTATGCGCCTATATTTCACGGAAGAGTTGTAGATATGTTTTATTTCCCATTTATAGAACATGGAACTTTTCCTTCATGGATTCCTTTTATTGGAGACACTCATTTTACATTTTTCAATGGAATTTTTAATGTCGCTGACTTTGCTATATCTGTTGGAGTAGGTATTTTAATTGTTTTCAATAAAAAAATATTTCCTAAAGAAACGACCTCAGAAGATGCGTCTGCACCAACTGAGACTGCTTAAGAGCATTAATAAATTGCTCTAAATGATCTAATTCAACATGATCCATTAAGACGATTTTATACCATGTGTGATTGCTGTTGTGAGTATCTGGAACTAAATCGAATTTTTTTGCAATCTCTTTAGGGATTCCTTTAGATTTCATAGTTACTATATTCATGTTTGCATGTCTATAATAACCTATTTTTAAAGCGTCTAATTGTTCGCACAACCATTTTGTTCTCATTAGAATAATGCTGATTTTCTCGAACCATTTATGCGGTCCATAACTAAAAAGAATCATCCATACAGCAAGTGCATTTGCTCCAGACCGACTCCCACAAAGTGTTAAATCCATTCCGTTTACATAGTGAGCTTCTTTTGTTAAAACATTTTCAATTAAATTTTTCCTACACATAAATATACCCGTTCCATAAGGTGCTTGTGGCATTTTGTGGGCATCAATGGCAATAGAATCTATATGTTGATTGTCAAAATCTATAGAGATCTCTCCCTTACTAAAAGGATAAATAAATCCGCCGAAAGCACCATCAATATGAATTTTAAAATCAACTTTCAAATCTGTTAAAACGGTAGCAAACAAATTAGGGTCATCTACAGACCCAAACATCGTAGTCGCCATATTTGAAACAACAATAAAATATTTTTTGCCGTTCTCTTTTGCTGTCGTCACATAGTTTATTAAAACTTTCTTATCTATTATTCTAGTTTCAAAATCAACAGGCACAGCAATAAGATCAATGCCTAATAGATTAGCTCCTTTAGGAATTGAATAATGCGTGTCTTCTGAAGCAACTATTGATATCTCACTAAAACTTGCTTCTAATTTATTTACAAAATGATTTCTATATATCCATAGTGCTTGAATGTTGGCTTCTGTTCCTCCAGTTGCCACATAACCATCAAAAGCATCTGGTTCACTTTTAAAAATATCGACAGCAAGCACATTTAATAATTCTTTTTCAAGTTCATGTGTTCCACGAAAAGCCCCTTCAGATTTACCTAAAGTATGACAGCCAATATGATTCGGGTTTGCAACATAGGTGCGCAAAAGCGGAGTATCTTTTAGAAAGGGGGCATCTCCATAGAATACTTTTTCATTTAATTTAGAGGCTGGATAGCCCAGCGCAATATCATTAGAGAAATTTATATTTTTTAGTAATGAAGCATCTATTTTTTCGGCTAAGTCTTTTGAAGAATATTTTTTTCAGTAACGCATAATTATATTTTTATCAAAAATATGCTATATATTTTTGTAAAGTATAATTTATTCGTCAAATAAGAATGTTTCTTTGCGTTATATTAAAACTATTGGGTATTTTCGTTCTATGCTACCAACTTTAAAAATTCAAATAAAAACCCTGCCTACTAAACCTGGAGTATATCAATACTACGACAAGGATGATAAATTATTATATATCGGGAAAGCAAAGAATTTAAAGAAGCGTGTTTCATCTTATTTTACAAAAACACATGCTCATGGAAAAACACGTGTGTTGGTTAAAAAAATTAATAGCATCAAACACATTGTTGTCAATACAGAAACGGATGCATTATTACTGGAAAACAATCTTATAAAAAAATACCAACCAAGGTATAATGTAATGCTCAAAGATGACAAAACCTACCCTTGGATTTGCATAAAAAAAGAGCGCTTCCCAAGAATATTTTTAACAAGAAACGTCATCAAAGATGGATCTGAATATTATGGCCCTTACACTTCAATTAAAACCGTACGCGTTCTATTAGATTTAATAAAAGAACTATATCCATTGAGAACCTGCAACTTCTTTTTAAGCGAAAAAAATATTTCCATCGGCAAATACAAATTGTGTTTGGAGTACCACTTAGGTAATTGCAGAGCGCCTTGCGAGGGCAAACAAGAAGAAGAAGAGTACACGATAGGTATTACTGAAATTCGTCAAATCATAAAGGGAAATTTTAAAGAGTCATTGCAGACGCTCACGGTTCTCATGCATAAATTTGCTACCTCAATGGAGTTTGAGCAAGCGCAAAAAATAAAAGATAAAATAGAACAACTTTCAAACTATCAAGCGAGATCGACCGTAGTAAATCCTTCAATTAATAATGTAGATATATTTTCTATTATTTCTGATGAAAGTTACGGGTATGTGAATTTCTTTAAAATAATGAACGGTTCTATAATACAATCGCACACAGCAGAGATTAAAAAGAAATTGGATGAGTCCGACAAGGAATTATTGGAACTTGCTATTGTAGACATTAGACAACGATTTACTTCAACATCTAAAGAAATTTATGTTCCGTTTGAAGTTAATATTGGAGATCGTATAAAAGTTACGGTGCCTAAATTAGGAGATAAAAAAAGGATCGTAGATTTATCATTAAGAAACGCCAAATACTTCAGACAGGAACAATTCAAACAAATTAAAATTGTAGATCCTGATCGTCATATTAAAAGAATTATGACGCAAATGCAAAAAGATTTGCGTCTTTCAAAAGAACCGAGGCATATTGAATGTTTTGACAATTCAAATATTCAAGGAACACATCCAGTTGCCGCTTGTGTTGTATTTAGAAATGGGAAACCTAGTAAAAAAGAATACAGAAATTTTAATATTAAAACGGTTGAAGGGCCCGATGATTTTGCTTCCATGGAAGAAGTTGTCTACCGACGTTATAAGCGATTAATTTCAGAAGGTCAAGACTTACCTCAACTGATTGTTATTGATGGCGGAAAAGGTCAATTATCATCTGCCTTAAAAAGTTTAGATATTCTAGGTTTACGCAAAAAGATTGCTATTATAGGAATTGCAAAAAGATTGGAAGAAATATATTATCCAAATGATCCAATTCCTTTATATTTGGATAAGAAATCTGAATCGTTGAAAATTATTCAACAATTAAGAAATGAAGCGCACCGTTTTGGGATTGCACATCACAGGAATAAGCGAAGTAAAAATGCTATTCAGACCGAACTCGAACAAATTTCTGGAATTGGTCAACAAACAATTGTAACATTATTACAGCATTTTCGGTCTACAAAAAGAGTTATGATAGCAACCAAAGAAGAATTATCTGTTGTCATTGGTGAATCAAGAGCAACAAAATTGTACAATTACTATCATACATGAAAAAGAACCTCGTATTCCTTTTATTTCTTTCATCCTTTTTGATGTACTCACAGGAAACTGTAAGCACAAAAAAAGATTTGAAGGTTGGACTTGTACTATCTGGAGGTGGTGCAAAAGGGTTTGCTCATATTGCTGTTTTAAAGGTATTGGAAGAAGCAGGTGTAAGAGTTGATTATATTAGCGGCACAAGTATAGGCGCAATTATAGGTTCATTGTATGCTTCTGGATACAGCGCTAGACAATTAGATTCTTTGATAAAGAATATCAATTTTGAAAAAATTATACAAGATGATATTCCAAGGAAATCAAAACCATTTTATGAAAAACAAAGTGGCGAAAAATACGCATTAGTTTTACCCGTTTCAAATAAAAAAATTGAATTACCAATAGCGCTCTCAAAGGGACAAAACGTTTTGAATCTTTTAACCGAATTATTACATCATGTAGATACTATTTCTAATTTTAACAATCTACCTATCCCCTTTTTATGCGTGGCAACCGACATAGAAACTGGAGAGAAAGTAATTCTAAATAATGGCTTTTTACCGAGAGCAGTGCAAGCGAGCGGAGCTTTCCCTACACTTCTCACGCCAGTTGAAATTGATAATAGATTACTTGTAGATGGCGGAATTGTAGATAATTTTCCTGTAGACGAAATTGAAAAAATGCATCCAGACATCATCATTGGGATCAATTTAGGGAATGAATATGATAAAAAAGAATATCTTAATTCTGCTTTAAAAATCATAAACCAAATTGTGAGTTTTCAAATTTATGCCAATTATGAGGAACAAATAGCAAAAACAGATCTCCATATTCATCCAGATATGACAGGATATGGCGTAACATCATTCAATAATTATGATGAAATATACGAAATTGGCGAAAAGGCTGCTCGTGAACAATTTGAATCACTTCAAAAAATTGCTGCACAACAAAGTACTATTAGACCGGCAATAAAAATAAAACCGCATGCAAACCAAATCCATATAAAATCCATTGAAATAGTTGGAAATCAAAATTATACTAAACGCTATATAAAAGGAAAAATGCAAATAGATATTGGAGAATCTATATCTCATTCAGAATTTTTACAAGGTATTAACAATCTTTCAGCCACAGGAAATTTTTCTAAAATTCAATATCAAATCTTGGATGACAATTATGGAAAAAGTATTATTAAACTAAAACTTACGCAAGATCCTGACTTTACCCACATAAAATTAGCTGCTCATTATGACAATCTTTATAGGTCTGCCGTTCTGGTAAATTTAACCACTAAACATCTCCTGGCAAAAAATGACATAACCTCCGCCGATTTAATATTAGGTGATAATATTAGATATAATTTTGATTATTATATAGATAATGGCTCCAATTGGAGTACAGGATTTAACTCTAGATATAATACTTTTAAAACTAATATAACTCTAGATTGGATAGAGGATGATATTAATAAAATAGAGTTGAAATACCGAGACTTTTCTAATACACTTTATTTTCAAACTATTTTTAATAGAAGTTATGCTTTAGGAATTGGAATAGAACATAAAAATATAAGGGCTTATACTGAAACATTTACATCTACAAACTCTAATGAAGAAGGTAGAAATTTCTTCGATAAATCTAATTATTATAATTTTATATCTTATTTAAAATTTGACACGTACGATAAAAAGTACTTTCAAAAATATGGGCTTCATTTAGATGTCAATTTTAGATGGTATTTATTCTCCAATGACTATAACAATAATTTCAATTCCTTCTCTCAACTTTTTGGAGAATTTGGATATGCGCATACGTTCTTTGATAAATTAACGTTTCATTTTATTACCCAAGCTGGAATTAAAATTGGAAATAATGATAATGATGTTTTAGATTTTCATTTAGGAGGATTAGGGGATAATTTTATAAATACTTTCATTCCGTTTTATGGTTACAAATTTGGCTCACTTTCTGGAGAGGGATACCTACTGTCTACTTTAAAAGGAAGGTTTAAACTATTTAAAAACCACTATTTCTTATGGGCGGCAAGTGCAGCCAGAGTAGAAAAAGATTTATTTAATGAAGGTATGCTTTTTGAAAACATAAAGTTAGGGTTTGGATTGGGTTATGGTATCGATTCTTTTGTTGGTCCTGTAGAACTCAATTTAACCTATTCACCAGATACCAATGAAAATTATTGGTTCTTCAATTTGGGCTATTGGTTTTAAATTAGGTCCTTAAAAGTTATCGTTATCATAACTTCACCTTAACATTAATTTAACATTAAAATTGATTCTTTGCAGCGACAAAAACTAATAGATACTAACATGACTAAATTCGATATTACCCTTGTAATAACCACCCTGCTATTGCTCATAACTATCAACAGTAATTCTCAAAAAAATAGTGATACAAAATTTGGAAAAGGCATGGTAAACTATGTTGCAAAAGATAGTTCATGGAGTGTTAAGTTTGCTCCTAGGGTACAAATGCTATCTTCCACAAACTGGAATTATGAAGGAAACGAATTAGGCAAAGGCACTACAAGTTTTTTAATTCGTAGAGCTCGCTTTAAGTTTGATGGTTATGCCTACACTCCAAAACTTATTTACAAATTTGAATTAGGACTCTCTAATCGAGATCTTGCAGGTGCTTCCATTTATACTGGAAATGCGCCTAGATATATCTTAGATGCAGTAGTTATGTGGAATTTCTACAAAAACTTTGTTCTTTGGGCAGGTCAAACAAAACTTCCCGGAAATAGAGAACGCGTAATCTCTTCTGCAAATCTCCAATTGGTAGATAGATCCCTTCTAAACTCAAATTTTACTATTGATAGAGATTTGGGACTTCAATTGAGACACCACTTTAATTTAACAGACAAATTTGTGGTTAGAGAAATACTTTCTGTAGCGCAAGGTGAAGGTAGAAATATAACAACAGAAAATTTAGGAGGACATCAATTTACAAGCCGCCTTGAATTTTTACCCTTTGGAGCTTTTAAAAATAAAGGGGATTATTCAGGGAGTTCTTTAGAAAGAGAATCTACCGTAAAATTGAATGTTGCAATAGGTTTAGACCACAATAATAATGCTGTAAAAACTAGAAGTAATCAAGGTAACTATATGGTTACTGATGAAGGGTTTTATAAAACAGACATCAACACAGTGTTTATCGATGCTATCTTGAAATATGGAGGGTTTTCATTTATGGCAGAATACGCAAAGAGAACGGCCGACGATGCCGTAGCGAAAAATTTTGATGGAACAGCAACTGGTTTAGTTGTTAATGAAGGTACTGGATTCAATGTACAGTCTGGATATTTATTTCCAAAAAACTGGGAACTTTCTGGAAGGTTTTCGTCAATAGATATTGATCATAAAGATTTAAAAAATCAATACACTCTTGGTTTCTCTAAATACTTTGCAGGTCATAAACTAAAAGTTCAATCCGATTTAAGTTATTTAGAACTTGATCACCTAGGTGATAATTTAATGTATAGACTTCAATTTGAAATTCACTTTTAGATCAAAAAAATAACATTACCGTAACATTGGAAATTAATTTTACTATTATTTTTACATCTTAAAGCAGAAACACATATGGATAATGTTTACCTCTTAATGATTGTGGCACTTGCTGTCCTTGCTATTGCTGATTTGGTCGTTGGAGTGAGTAACGATGCTGTTAACTTTTTAAATTCAGCCATTGGATCGAAAGCCGTTTCATTTAGAACCATTATGATTGTTGCAAGTATTGGTATTGCTTGTGGAGCGATTTTTTCAAGTGGTATGATGGAGGTTGCACGAAAAGGAATTTTCAATCCATCTATGTTCATGTTTAATGACATTATGATCATTTTTATGGCCGTAATGATTACCGATATTTTATTGCTAGATTTCTTTAATACGTTGGGCATGCCAACATCTACCACCGTTTCAATTGTATTTGAATTATTAGGAGCAGCCGTTGCGGTTGCACTGATTAAAATTGGAGTGGCTGGAGGAAGTTTTTCTGAAGTTGTCAATTATATAAACACTTCAAAAGCAACTGAAATTATTCTCGGAATTTTATTATCTGTAGTCGTCGCATTTTCTGTAGGTGCTTTAGTACAATATCTTTCCCGTCTGCTTTTATCTTTTAATTTTGAAAAGAAAACTAGCTGGGTAGGCGCCTTGTTTGGCGGTGTCGCTTTAACTGCAATGGTATACTTCATTTTAATGAAAGGTATTAAAGGAGCCGAAATTGCTAAAGAAAAATTTGAATTTATTGGCGGTGTTTCTATAAAAGATTTTCTAGAAACTAATGTTCTTTCAATTATTGCTATCAGTTTTGTATTGTGGTCATTATTATCGTACGTATTTATTACTGTATTAAAAGTAAATATTTATAAATTAATAATTATTGTTGGAACCTTTGCCTTGGCGTTAGCCTTTGCTGGGAATGATTTAGTGAACTTTATAGGTGTTCCGATTGCTGCATACAATGCCTTCGTTGCCTGGTCTGCCTCTGGAGTTCCTGCAACGCAATTCTCTATGGAAGTTTTAGCAGAAAAAGTTCCTACTAATAATTGGTTATTATTTATTGCGGGAATGATTATGGTTTTGACACTTTGGTTTTCTAATAAGGCCAAGGGGGTCGTTAAAACATCATTAGATTTATCGTCACAAGGAGAAACTAAAGAGCGTTTTCAGCCAAATTTCTTATCAAGAGGATTGGTAAGAGGAGCTATGTCTATTTCAAAATACACCTCTTTAATAACTCCTAAATCTTTTCAAAAAAAAATTAATAAACAATTCGAAAAACCTACTATTGAATTGGTACAAGGAAAAACTCATGAGTTACCTGCCTTTGATATGGTGAGAGCTGCTGTTAATTTAATGGTTGCCGGCGTTTTAATTTCAATTGCAACTTCATACAAATTACCATTATCAACAACGTATGTAACATTTATGGTTGCCATGGGAACTTCATTAGCAGATAGAGCCTGGGGAAGCGAAAGTGCCGTTTATAGAGTTGCAGGAGTTTTAAATGTAATTGGTGGTTGGTTCGGAACTGCAGTTACAGCATTTATAGCAGCTGCTATTGCCGCTATTTTAATCAGCTGGAATAAGGAAGTAATGATTCCTATTTTATTGTTACTAGCGGTCCTTTTATTGGTGCGTAATTCTATTAATCATATTAATAAATCAAAAGAAGCCAAAGCTGAAGATAATTTAATAAGAGTAGAAAGCAAATCTGTTCAAGGAGTTATTGAAGAAAGTGCAGATACCATTTCTAAGGTCTTAAAAAGAGTTAGTAAAATTAATGAAGACACTATCAATGGATTAATCAATCAAGATTTAGCATTGCTTAAAAAAGGTCGTAAAACTGTTGTTAAATTAGAGGATGAGATCGAAGACTTACAGAATAACATATTCTACTTTATCAAAAATTTAGATGAAACTTCAGTAAGCGCCAGTACTTTTTATATGGATGTTATTGGCGATTTACAAGATATAGCCCAATCGGTTGGATTTATTTCAAAAGTAAGTCACAAACATATTAATAACAATCATAAAGGGTTAAAAAAGAATCAATCGAAAGAATTGAAACAAATTGATAAAGATTTAAATGCTTTATTCGTGAAGACTAGAGCCGCTTTTGATTTACGTGCTTTCGATCAAATTTCAAATTTACTAGAAGAAAAACAGTCATTGTTAGACACTGTTTCGGTGTATGCCCAAACACAAGTAGAGCGCACCCGAACTACAGAATCTAGTCCAAAGAATACAACGTTATATTTTAGTATTTTATTGGAAACAGAAGACTTGATTAAGGCAACAATTAGTCTTTTAGAATTATATGCTGCTAAAAAGTAAGTGCCTAAAATAAAGTTAAAAGCCTCGACTCCCTAAAGTCGAGGCTTTTTTTATACATAATTGATTGAAATTATGTAGCCTTATCTTAGGACGGATCACTTGAAAATGGAGATACACTGAAGCAATTGTTGGCCAGAAGCAGATATCTACTCTTCAAAAATACTAGCAAATGGACACAAAGTCAAAATCAAAGAGCCTAAATATTATTTCAACGCTATCCTGATTTAAAAAAAAATATGAATTATCACAAACTTTATCATGGATCTTTGAAAACACAAAGGATAAAACTATTGGTTCTTCACGAATCGTTGATAATGAATTTAAATATTGACTGATATATGCATCATTTCTAATTATAAAATAAGGTATTTCATCCTTTCCAATTTGTTTGTTCTTAGAGTATTTTTCTAAAAACCCTTTGAGTTTTCTTTCAGAAAAAAATAAAAGTTTACACTAATAAATAGCATCAATATCCAATAATTATGTACAAAGCCAATTTCCTTTTTTTTAGGAGTAAGGATCGGTCTTTATTTACAGCAACTGATGCTCTTGCAAAATGCACTTACTTTTTACCCACTTGCAAAAAGCTAAATATATTCATTCCTAAATTGACCTTACTTTTAACAACATCACTAGTCATTCTGAAATCATAAATAAATCAGGACTTTCTTTCTTTTCTTTAATGTAGATTTCAGGTGTGTTTTCTATTGGCATCTGGATTTTTTTAAATATCATGATTTGTTTATATCCTTCTTCTCCGAAATCTAGCACTGATCACTCAGAGCCATTACCTTATCGGACTCCTTCAGGTAAATAAGATCGATTACCCGTGAGTTCGAGGTGCTTTCCTCGCAAATATCCTCCTACTTTTTGTATTCGTCTATGGGTGAATTTGCCACCGCACATACGGTCTCTGATCTAGCCCAAACATGAACGGCATGTGCAGTTACATCATGACCTGATTTTGAATTGTATGTTGATGCCAAAAGATCATTTTCACAATCTATTATTTGCTTAGAGGCAGCATTGTCATTTGTTGTAAAGCCTGTACTTACAATTCCAGTAACTGCTTCGGCTCCAGTAATCAAAAATTCTCTCCGAAAAACCCCTTTCTCTTTCTCAATATTTTTCTAATTAAATTAACTTTCACTAAATCTTCTCGGAAATATGCATTAACAACAACAACTATGGACTAACCCTTCAAAAATATGGAAATACGTAGATGATACTTTAATACCCAAAGGCCAATGCACCTCCATCTACCGAGAAATCTTGACCTGTAATATACTTCGAAGTTGGTGCTACTAAATACCAAACCATGGAAGCAATATCTTCGGGAGTACCATATTTATGCAATGGCATTTTGCTTAATATTTTTTTCTCTCTATCTGCATCTAAAACCTGATCTACCATGTTTGTTTTAATCCATCCAGGAGAAACCGAATTTACCAATACATTCTCATTAGCCCATTCTACAGACAAACCTCTCGTTAATCCTAAGAGTGCTGTTTTTGAAACTGCATACGGCACCACATCATTAAAGCCTAAATAGGCAGCCATTGAAGTTATATTCACAATTCTTCCTGCTTTTTTGGCTTTCGCTACATATTGAAAAGCAAATCTTGAAACGTTCATGGCAGCCTTTACATTTACCTCCTGAACTTCATCCCATTTTTCCAGTTCCAAATCGATCATTTTTTGTTTGGAAGTAATTCCTGCGTTGTTTACAACGAAATCCAATCCATCAATTCCGATAGTATCAACCTTCTCTTTAAGATCCTTTTGATCTGTAATATTTACTTTGAGATGATGCAAGTTCTCAATTTCTTCTTCGCTACTTTTAAACTTCCCGGTTCTGCTCAATGCAAAAACTGTTGCTCCAGCCTTCGCCAACATAATTGCAATAGCCTTACCTATCCCAGACGAACCTCCTGTCACAATCCCTCGCTGTCCTTCAAGGCTAAAATTATTCGTTGCTAATTCTTCAAATGTATTCTTCAAATCTCTAATTTTTTTAATTTGTCTTTAATAAAACTGAATCCCCATCCATCTCCTGTTCGAGGATAGGTATAGCCATCCTTTACTTCCAATTGATTGTCTATCAATCCGTCTATCCAGTCAAAAGATTCCACTGCGTATCCATTTTCTATAGTACAAAGTAATGGAACATCATAGTCTTTATAATAATGTGGTAGCGTAGGAATTCCAGATTCTGAAGCAATTTTTGCGGATTCAATCCATTTCTCCACACTCCCAATCCTTAACAAGTCTGGCTGCCATAAGTCTAAAGACTTTTCTTTGATCAAAGTAGTGAGGGCTTCAAAATTATATTCTCGTTCTCCCATAGCGATCTTAATATTGGTCTGCTTCTTCAGTTCCTGATAAGAAGTATAATCACGATGATTAAAAGGTTCTTCAAACCATTCAATTCCGATTCCTGCAGCAGCTTTAGAAAGCACTAAAGCATCCTCTAAATTCATTCCCTGATTTGCATCCATCATGATTCGAATAGCATCACCAACGGCCGCTCTTACTTTTTGCAAACGTTCTATGTCTCTGGCGACATTTTTAGACCCCACCTTTATTTTTACCGATTTAAAGCCTCTTGCTTTATAATTGGTCACCTCTTCTATCAATTCCTCATCAGAATAGGAAAGCCAGCCTCCAGAACCATAGATTTCCACTTTCTGAGGTGTTCCTCCTAATAATTCTAAAACCGATTTAGAGACTAATTTCCCTCTGGCATCCCACATGGCAATGTTTAGTTATTGCAATAGCCCACTTTAACAAACCATCATTTCCAAAATATTCACTTTCAATCTCCCAATCACGATATAATTTTTTCGTTTCTGAAACGTCATATCCACGGGTCAAGACAAATGATTTTATATCCGTCAAGGCCCCTTTGATAGCATTGGACGAATAATGAAAAGACAACAAATAGCCTTCTCCTTTTGTGCCATTTTGTAATGCAATTTCAACAATGATAAATTTGATTGCTGGGATAGAATGTGTAGCATCTGCAATATTCGCGCTCAGCGGACTCTCGGCTTCATAAAAAGTAATATCCTTTATTTGGTTATTCATACATTTTCATTTATTAAAATTTTGTATTATTGTTTTCAACAATTATATCATCTACGAAAACACCCACCTTAGGAACCTGCTAATAGTTTATTTTCACTCTTAACAGTTTACACGATACTTCTTCAATATTCAATGTACTAACTCATATGCGATTCAATTCTGTCCAACCCTCCACTTCTCAAGTATTCTATTATTTACGTATTGACAAAGTATTCATTTTAAACACTCTACTTCCATACTAATCTTTTATTTCACTTAACTCTACTGACCCACCATTTATATTTGTTTTAGTGTTCGTGAGGTGCTTCGCAGTTTTCTTGATAAAAAGTTACAAAAATCAAGACTAGATTATACTTTCTTTGAATGCTACATTTTAAATACTTTCGAACCCAGACCGCTCCGCTCTTTGGATTCTCAGACGCTTATTAAAACTTGAATTATTGCTGAAATTATAAGTATGTCAAAAGGATATATCAAGTTTCATTAGATCCTCATTATGATTTATATACTATTTTAATTATTTATACAGCGTTCATAATTAACTCAACACCGTTGTAGTGCCACTGCCATTTTCTAGATTGATATCCATATTTGGCTTATTTGTCTTCCATGCACCCGCTGTAAAGTCAGGCACTTTAATAGAACTTGAATTATTCAATACAGACCATTCCGATAACTCAACAACAGCGCTCAATGCCGCTGCATCATACACATCCTGATCGAGTGGCAACCCACTTCGTAAACAATCAATAATATGCCAGACATTGATCAAATCCGATCCGCCATGGCCACTTTTTATATCGGCTCCTAAACCTCTTCTAAAATCTTCGAATTTATGTAACAGTCCAGGTTTAAATTTTTCCATCAATTCGTCATGGGTCTTTTTATCTGCCCATTTATGATTCCCAGTACTTATTCTATGAGGAGCGGGATCAAATAATACCGATCCTTTTGTTCCATAAACGCCATGAATTAAGTTATGCGGAGAAGGAGATGTAGCATCATGCTGAATATTCAATGTGCGCCCTTGCTTCGTTTTTATAAGCATCGAACTCATGTTTCCTCGATAAGCCATTTTTGCAAATTCTTCGAAAAAAGGATCATCTTTGGCCAATTCCTTTGCCTTCTCCTTCATCATAAAATCTTTGCTTTCTACCGACACCATAAAATCAAGTCGATCTCCCCGATTCACATTCATCATTTGAGCGATTGGCCCCATACCGTGTGTTGGGTAAATATTTCCTCTTCTAGAGCCATACATTCGCAACCACCACATATCCGAATACAAAGTTTTACTAAAATTATTACCCATTTTACTGGTATTATATGCGCCATCGCCATGCACAATTTCTCCAAAAAAGCCTTGTTTTGCCATATTCAAGGTTGTCATTTGAAAAGGCATGAAGGAGTAATTCTCCATCATCATACAATGCTTCTTTGTACGTTCTGACGTTTTTACCAATTCCCAACATTCGTCAATTGTTACTGCTGCTGGAACTTCTGTGATTACGTGCTTTCCCTGCTCCATAGCATATACTGCCATTTTTGCGTGCATAAACGTTGGGGTTGTAATTAATATCAAGTCTAAATCACTGCGCTCGCACATCTCTTTCCAAGCCTCATCTGAACCTGAATAGAATTCAGGCCTGTGATCTGTCTCTTCTAATGTCTTTTTAATTTTTTCGAAGCGCTCCGGCAGCACATCTGATGCAGCCTTAATTTCTACATCTGACACCCGAGATATTGTTCCCGCATGATGCGAACCACGATTTCCCGTACCTATAATTCCAATTCTAACCGTATCAATTTTTGGCGCCGCATACCCCGACATATTAAAATGCTGTTGATGCCTTTTTTGATACTTTTCAATACGCTTCGGCAAATTATTAAAGTCCTGTTCATCGACTACCGTTTGTGCATATAAAGTATTCGCAGCAGTTAAACTTAGTCCTGCTAAGCCCGCTATTTTAAGGAAATCTCTTCTGTTGTTTTTCATTTTTTTTCTTACTATTAGTTCTCTAACTCTAAGATTCCAAAAGAGGTAGGAATATGAAAAACAGGTTTATCAGGATTAGCCACGACCCAACTAATCCATTTTATACCGATTTTATCATCTTCTTTGCTATAATATTCGCCTCTGTATAATCCGGCTCGTAAAATTCCGTCGTCATTATAAATGCCTAATTCCCTAAGTGATTCTAAACTTATTGACCCTTCAACAATATAACCTCTTTTATGCTGAGACGCCTTTAATTCAATCTGATTTTTTGGCCAATTCCAATCAAAATCAATATTGTTTTTATAAAACTCTGCATCCGAATCTAGACATCTTCCTAGTGCATCCATTTCAAGAGAGTAATACGGTTTCTTTTCATCGGCCGCTTTAAAGAATATCTCAACCCTATCTGATTCAACCGCATCAAGTTCTCCTAGACCTCTTTGTGGTGTTATAATCTCATGATCTTCGACCGTATAGAGAAAATAGAAATGAGTCTTTGACCACAAAGATTTGAATGTTGTAGAAGGAAGGTTTTTAGGTAGCCAAGGATGTGAAAATTCTATCAAACTATTTGCGTTTCCCCATGCCTTGTCAGATCCTTCTCCAGTAATTATAATATTATTCTGTGTTTTCTTTACTACATAAGTCTTGTCTTGTGCAGTTAAACCGAAACTACAAAGCAGCATTAAAGTTACTAAATATTTCATGTGCTAACTTTGGTTTTGTTTAAATAAATTAATGTTTCCCCGTTTTTCTGTTCTCCCATCCACTTTTACCATCATCAATAAATATTTCATTAACTGTTCTAGATACGCGGTCATCTACCTCCTCAACTAAACGGATTCGCAATGGATTTTTCAATCTTTTTTGCCAATAAAGAACTGGACTATAAGGCGTATCTCCTTTTTCGATTTCATAGGTGAGATATGCCCATTTTTCGGCAAAGAAATTCCCCTCTAATACCGGAATTACTTGTTGCATATTTGAAGATAAAAAACTTAAGGATAATGCACGAGCCCAATAAATCCAAGGCCCACCAGTAATGTACATAAAAGGATTGAGCAATCGAGGTCTTGCTTCTAATCCAGCATTTGAGTAATCTAATTGTATCCCACTAAACCCTATTCCAGTATCTTCATTATAAAATGTAATCCACGGCGTATCGGCTTCCATATTTATGTCTGTAAGGTCTGCCATGTCTTTAATATTATAGACAATAACACTATCTCTAATTACATCATACCATGCTGCATGCGTCATCTGTTCCCTCTTAAATACAATCTCACCATTTCTAAGCGCAATAGCATCAATTCTTTTATTAATCCGCATTGTAGTTGAACTAATAAAATAAGGTAATCCGGGGTAAAACTCATAACGTACTGAGGCGTCGACCTCAGGCAATTCTCTTAAGTTATCCCACATTTCCGCTGTTGAGATAATTGGACCGGAAACATAGTTAACGTTCTTGGCGGGTTTCCAATCGGCAGTGTGCGTCCAAGGACGCGGAGGAGCCCATGTACCCGGGTTCCAATGGATAGCACCGTTCGTTTCCATTCTGTGAAATAGAGGAGCATCGGGTTTACTTTTCAATGTTATTTGATCTAAATGACCCGAGTCAGGGTGCAAACCAATGGTATAAAAATCATTCTCTATTCTAAGCCCTGGAGCTTCGCCTTGAACTTTAAGGTCTGTTTTATACATTTTTGTCAAAGCACTTTCGTTGTTATAATAAATTAAAAATACTTTACTCGATCTAGCAGGTACATTAGCCAAAAAGGCCACGCGTGCTGTAATAGTTCCATACCAAATAGGTGATTCTCTTATTGGTTTGCCATTTGCATCAGGATCTAAATCATCCTCTTTTAAAAATTTCTTAACATCATAAACTTGACTTGGTACCTCTTCAATAATATGAGTTTCTGTATCGATAGAGACCACACGAATTTCACGTTTGAGGTGTAATGCTTCATCCGGATAAAATGGAAGTAATACTTCTACAGGTTCATTTTTCCTAACGAGTCCGGCCGTTTCAGATAAAACGATTGATTTATAATTTTTCCAACTACTATTAAAAGTTTTGACGTCAGATGGCGCTGTAATTGTTTTAGTATTGGTTAGAATTACATCTTTTTCTGATGCATGAATATCTTCTTTTATTCTTACTTTGATGTTTATTTTATATTGTTTTCCTGGTTCCCATTTTACCCAACCAACAATATGAGGATTTGTATATAAAGTTCCATCTTGCGATAGACCATAGCCAGAAGGTGGGCGATTTGTTAAGGCGGGTCTATTTTTATTACTGATATCATTTGCTCTGTGCAAATCAGTAAAGCGAAGTGTTTTGCCATTTACACTAATCTCTACTTCTATTATTGACGCTTTCGGCAATTTTATATCCGCCAATAAATGATAAAAAGGAATGGCAGGACTAGGATATCCCAATTCCAATTTGTCGATTTCTAGCGCTGCAACTTTATCGATATTTCCATAACTTGAAATCGTAAAAAAGCATAAAAAAGTTAAGGTAATTACTAAATAATATTGGTTTTTTTTCATAATATTAAAATTTAATAGTCAACTATTATTTATTTAGAATTTCTTTTCTTGTGGTAATTAAATTCATACTTCTTAAAGAGTTCAATCCGTTTTCCCATGGGCCTCCAGCTCCCCAAATATAATAAGAGAAATACATGATGCTTTTTTGAAAAATGGGCAGCCAAGGTTGAAATTCGGTATAATAGTGATGCGCGTCTCCATTTTTAGGATGATTCATCCACATATGGAGAAACAAAGGTTGATCTACAGGGAACGCTCCCACGAAAGTAATATCTTCTTTCGTGTCATAACCGGCATTCCATCCTTCTTTAATATCAAATGCCTGACCGTAATATTTTTCTGGCTTCATTCTAAATTCATTAATACCACTTAATTCAGGAACCATAAAGACATCTTCTAACCAATGTTTTTCTCCCAATTCAAGTATGGGTTGTGGCCCTAACATATTGGCTTCTGGGTTTATAAAAGTCAATGCAAACCTAATTTCCAATAACGGAGAATCTCCGTAAAGCGTAAATGTCTTTTCTAAACGGTTACCGAAGTAATCTGTCCACATTTTAACTTGTACAAAGTCGCCTTCCTTTTTAATAATTTCAGAATTATATACCTGGTGGGTTTCCATACTTCCTTGACCAAGGAAATCTTCAAATCCACCATAAGGATAATACCCTCTTTTTCTAAACGATCTCTTATCATCAATGGCTTTTTTAGGCCATAGTTTAAAAAGAATATTATCGTTTCTACTCTTAATCTTATATTCAATTACCCGTGCCCCAGTTGTAAGTAATGTAACCTGAACACTATCATTTTCCATAAGATATTCATTTACACCATCTTTATCTATATCAATTTCAGATAAAGTAGGACTCCCTTTTGCTTCACCCACACCTAATTGTGAGGTATAATGAACCCCTAAGGCTGATGTTTTAACTTTGTAGTTGCCTGCTCTTAAATCTAAATCAAATAATAGATCTTTAAAAGAGCCTGTTGTTGCATTGCAAATTTGTGAAGTTTTAAAAACTATCTTCTTTTCATTTTTGATATTTACAACCTCAATATTTACAGGGAAAGAAGATTTGTTAGTGAAATTATGTATGGTTACAGGATAGCTAACCTTTGGTGCATGACTATATAAAAGTCTGTGCACCGAAATAGCAGGAGGCAAATCCAAGATAGTTAAGGTGCTTTTCTTTTTCCCATTATATTTATAATGCACTGCGATGGGGTTCGTATTATTTGTGGCATTTGATTCTGGCTGCAAAACAAAATACTGCGTTTTCGATTTTTCGGGTTCAAGATCTATTAAAACGGAAGTCTTTTCTGCTATTTTAATTTCTTGAGGAAGCACTAATTCTAAAGTTCCGGATATAGGAGTCTTTGACGTATTTGTAATTGTTACTTGCAACGTATAGTCTTCGACTTTAGCTTCAATATTTATATGGTCCCCAAAATATTCTTCCAGAAAAATTCTGTCCAGCAACAACATTTGTAATGCGTTTCTGTATTGTGCAGGCCCTATCATTTTTCCTTGTTCTAAAACGCCTACTTCTCGTCTATCGAGAATGGCGTTCCACATGGATTTTTGAGTCAACGGTTTGCCTTTTTCAATGAATAATACCATACTAGATAAAGCGTTTTTATCTAGTTGACCCGTTTTTAGTACAAAGGGTCTGTTTTCGTTATCAATTTGCTCTTTATTTCCTTCATTGGCAAAATATCCATCATATTTATAAGGATCAGCAAGCGTATCCCAAACCTGTCGGAATACATAGCCTTCTTTTTCCTTAGCAAAATTTATCCAAGATTCTGCATCATACATTTGTTGTATTTGAAACCCGTCATAATTCTTGGCTCCATAAACGTTCGAGGCACCAACATCCGTCACTATTGGAAGTTCTACTTTTTTTACCCATTGGGCTATATCATCTTTTGACATAAAATCCATATAACCGTCAAATACAAACCAACTATTTCCTTCGTTCATACCAGTACCTATAACTTCAAGTGGATGACCTTTGGTAATTGTAACACTATTAAGTAATGTAAAAGCACCAAACCATCCCTTATGAAAATCATATCTATCAACAACCTTCTCCGTGTTTTCTATTTGAGTTTTAAACTTATCACGGGTGTTTTTATCTTCTGAACTAACAATAAATAATTTTTTTTGATCAAGTTCAAGATAGAATGCATTCACCCTAACAAAATCTATTGCATTAAATTGGTGACTACTCAATTTAGCAGTCCAACTATAGGTCTGTGGTAACTTTCTATTAACTTTTTGGCCAACATCAGAATTAGGATTAACATATACAATAACATTTCCCTTTTCCTTGAGTAATCCCTCTAAATCTTTGAGCGAAGGCTCGTTCAATGTTGCATACTCGTTTGACATTAGATTGTTTATAAAGCCTTCTTGCATAACTAATCCTGGAATACCAAAATCTTCGGCAATATTTACTTTACTCTGTAAAATAGTTTTTTCAATATTGGGTGCAGCCATTTTAAAAAGATTTCCATATCGGTATAAATTATTATAGCTACTATGCCAGTAGTTGGTGTAACCGCTGAAATTATTTTCGCTCTGAACAGCGCCCTCTATGGGGCTATTCTGATCATTATATTTATAATTATCAATTTTTTGTGCTATTACAGCTGTCTGTAGAAGTAAAACTAATAGTAGGTTGATGAGGTGGGTGGATTTATATGTCATATTTAAACATTGTTAATCTAAGGGTAAGATGGAATTTGTTGTTTTTTAGGATACTGCAAGTTACAGTAATTATTTTTATTTTTTTTCTATGGGTCAGTAATTGATATTCAAAGTTCGGAGCTTTGTAGGCTAACAAAAAAACCGTTCTTCGATAATTTCGCTTCTATCCCATCTTTTCATTTTAAGACTTCCTGTTTCTAAAATCTTATCTAATAATACAATGGCCTCCCATTTTGTTTTAATATTAGAGCTTGACTTTATGCCCCTTCTATACACCCATCAAAGAGGCTGGCCGAGTAGATTCAGTACTTTGAATACATCGCACTTTACCAATAAAATCAAACAAATAGAAAATTACTCCAATATATGAACTGTAACACTATTGATAGTCTGTAACCTATCTCAATTTCGTTATTAGGCTAAAGATAGCAACTAATGCATCTTTTGGCATATTATAGCGGAATTTGTGATTATAACTCGTACTGTGGAATCTTCATCCACTCGCCACCTTTGAGTGCAGATTGGTGCGCAATCACTCCTGCCAGGGTCATGTTTAACGCCTCACTCACACCCACGATAGGTTTTTGCTCCAGAAGAATAGATTCTATAAAGTTATTGGTCAGTTGACCGTGAGAACCTCCGTGATGACCGGGATCAACGCCGAGAGGCGGCAAGGCAGGGCGAGCGCCATTGATTTTTTCGTCGTGTGACTTTTGACCATAGACACGCCCTTTTTCGCCGTGCGCATTTTTCATATCCCAACTGATGGCCATTCGAGACATGCCTCCTTCACTCGTTTTAAATAAAGCGGCTTCCGTACCAAAGGGGTTCTTGTGCGCATTGTTCCCATCCTTATACTCAGCATAAAGACTCTCTGTTCCCAAGCAAGAGACTTCGGTCAATCGCTGGCCATCGGCCACGGAAACAAAATATGCCGTAGCATGTGTTGGATACCACATTGGTGTTAGACCTCGCCGCCATCCATTCGTATCGATTTTGCCGTTTTTAGGGTTGTAACTTCCAAGAGTTCCAGCATTATCATGATAGTATTCACCTTCTGAATAAATAAGTTTTCCTAATGCACCCGACTGATATTGTATTCTTTTCGCATAAAGATCCTCATGAAAAGTCGATGTCTCGTTCATCATGTATTTCATCCCACTTCTTTTGACGGCATTAAATAATTCTTCAGCCTGACCCTCTGCTTCAAAACCAAAGACAGCCGGTACCGCAGAGCACACATGCTTGCCGTGATTCAGCGCCATAATCGCCAAGCGCGCATGACTGGGTGCGTCTGTCG
>TARA_B110000037_G_scaffold221345_1_pt1 | contig 78701 bp, 71 predicted proteins | sample TARA_B110000037 | Tara Oceans TARA_B110000037 (sample SAMEA4397196) | marine metagenome | biome: Polar Biome; feature: [MIX] marine epipelagic wind mixed layer (ENVO:01000061); material: water (ENVO:00002006), including particulate matter (ENVO:01000060) such as... | depth 10-100 m | reverse complement strand
TACAGCTGTAAATCTTACTATGATACCAAACTAAAAAAAGGACGAATTAACGTCCCTTTTCCATTTCATATATATAACTAAGGCATAAATTAATTATGACGGAACTATCGAAAAACGTAACCATGAACCTTCTTTAAGGTCGTTAACTTATCATCCGTATTTACAAGCAAAGAAATATTATTATTACTTCCTCCATAAGATATCATGCGAACATTTACATCTTGTAATACTTGAAATAATTTATAGGTATCTTGATGATATATAATAGAATTCCCAACCAAACAAACGATACTTTGATTTTGATCTACTTCTACTAAAGCAAATTTATTTAATTCCTCAACAATTGAATCTAAATGAGTAGCGTTATCAATTGTTAATGAAACTGCAATTTCGGATGTTGTGACCATATCAATCGAAGTTTCATACTTTTCAAATATCTCAAATACCTTTTTCAAAAAGCCATACGCCAAAAGCATACGTGCCGATTTTATTTTAATAGCGGTAATATTATCCTTTGCTGCTATCGCTTTAATTCCCTCTTCGTGAACCTCACTTGTAATTAATGTGCCATAAGACTCCGGAGACATCGTGTTTTTTAATCGAACTGGAATATCAAACTTACGCACTGGCATCACTGTTTGTGGATGTAATATCTTTGCCCCAAAATAAGCCAATTCAGCTGCTTCGTCAAACGACAAGTCAGAAATTGCATGTGTATTCTCTACGCAGCGAGGGTCGTTATTATGAAAACCATCAATATCTGTCCATATTTGAACCTCATCAGCATTGATGACAGCACCTATAATAGTAGCCGTATAATCACTTCCCCCTCTTTCTAAATTTGAAATTTTACCATCAGCATCCAAACAAATGAACCCTTGTGTAATGTAAATATCTGCTGGAAGCATTTCATCAATAGCACGATTTAAATTTTGAGCGATATAAAAATTATCTGGCTCCTTATTTCTATCAATACGCATAAAATCTAATGCTGGTAGCAATCGAGCGTTTAAGCCTTCTTGCGTTAGGAAACGACTAAAAATAAACGTTGAAAGCAATTCACCTTGCGAAACAATTTGATTGTATAGTAACTCCGAATATGACTCATTTAAACATGATCGTAAAAAATCGAAAACACTATCAATATAATTACCTACTTCTTGACTTAAAGAAGATTGGTTTAACAATTCGCTGATAGTTTTATTATATTTTATATATAATTCGTCTAAACTTTTATTTCCCTCTTTAATTTCGTTATTTCTGACATTTTCAGAAAGTGCAACCAAGGCATTTGTAGTTCCAGACATTGCCGATAAAACAACTACTTTCTTACCACTGGTCTTGATGATATTTTTAACGTTGGTCATATTCTCAACCGATCCTACAGATGTTCCTCCAAATTTTAATACTAACATTTCTCTAATTTTGATTGACGAAGATACTCTGATACACCCTACTACCTATATAAATAAAAAAATTATACTATTTTTGTACAAAATGTTAAATATTTAACAAATGCGAACAATCGCCTCCTGTGTTGAAGAAATATTAGTCGCACAACCCTTTTTGGAAGAAGCCTTATCTAGAAGTATCATTAATTACTCTGCGCTAGCCGAGGAGTTACAACGCCCTATTGGAGCCATGCTTCGAAAGGAAGTTAAATCTGGTGCTATTATGATGGCATTACGTAGATATAATCCGCCAAAAGATTTAGGAAGCTCGCTTAAATTAAAGCGCGTACTACAAAATTTAGGAGATATCACCGTACGATCTAATCTCACAGATTTTACGTATAAAAATTCGAATACACTTATTGATAGCCATTCAAAAATATTGGAAGAAATAAGAGACAAGTCCAATATATTTTATGGCTTCACCCGAGGAATACATGAGAGTAATTTAATTATTTCTAGTTCTGAAAAAACAATTGTCACGGAAAGTTTTAAAGAGGAAAATCTGATTGGAGTTCAAGCAAATCTATCGGCCATTGGTATCCTTTTACCTAAAGAAAACTCAAAAATAACTGGGCTTTATTACCAAATATTTAAACGTTTGGCTTGGGAAGGAATCGCTCTTTATGAAGTGATTTCAACCACAAATGAGTTTACCATATTGGTTGAAGATTATCTTGTTGACAAAGCTTTTTCCGTTATTAAAAGATTGAAGAGTTAACTGTAAAAATAACTTGATTTCTTAATTTTAGTCTTTTTAAATAGCATTCATGTCCAATTTTTTCGAATACAAAAACATTCAAGTTAACTACTCCTCCATTGGCAAGGGCTCCGTCATTGTTTTACTGCATGGTTTTCTCGAAAACAGTTCGATGTGGAAGGGGCTATTACCTCTCCTTTCAAAAAAAAATAGAATCATTACCATAGATTTATTAGGACATGGAAAGACGGAAAACCTCAGCTATATACATACTATGGAAGAGCAGGCCAACATGGTGAATTATGTTCTTACTAAATTAAAACTTAGAAAGTTCAACTTTGTAGGGCATTCTATGGGTGGTTATGTGGCACTTGCTTTTGCTGTTTTATTTCCAGAAAAAACCAAAAGTATTTGCTTATTAAATTCAACAGCTTATTCCGACTCAAATGAAAAAAAAGCAAGCAGAGATAGAGCTATAAAAGCGGTAAAACAAAATTATAAAACGTTTATACGAATTTCAATTCCTATGTTATTTTCTGAACAGAATAGAGACGAACTAAAACCAAAAATAGATAGGGTTACATCAGAAGCTCTAAAAACCTCCAAACAAGGAGTTATTGCAGCACTTGAAGGAATGAAAATACGCCATGATTACACCTCCCTTTTATCAAACGATAAAATAAAAATAGTTTTGATTTTGGGTGAAAAAGATACCGTGCTAGATTTCAATACTCATATTCAACAAATAAAGAATACCAATATCAAATGGCATAAAATTAAGCATGGACATATGTCTCATATAGAAGCAAAAGAAGATGTCGTTTCAATTATTAAAAAATTTAGGTAATTTGTACTATAAAATAATATCAATTTATAAATTTTTTAATCATGAAACGTCCATGTATAAAGATTTATGCACCCAAGGAAATGACTATTATGGATGAACCATGTGACAAATGAAAAATATTAAATATAGACACATGAAAGAAGTAATAATACTATTTCTCTCCATATCTATTTTTACGTCCATTGATATGGTTGCTCAATCAAAAAAAGAATTGAGAAAAAAAAAAGAAAAGAAACATACCTAGAAACTATAAAGGCACTAGAAAGCGACAAATACATTTTTGGAGAAAATTGGGCATCATCCAGGAGTGGTAGAAGAGTTCCTATTGCTGTCGACAGATACACCATGTCAATGAATGGCACAAAAACTTCTGCTGACCTCCCATTTAATGAGTAATCTTATGGAGCCGCAGCCTACACTGGTAGCGATATAAAGTTTGAAGGGTGAATTTCTGACTTTGAAATTAAATAGAAAGGACAAAAAAAAATAAACTTACTCTCAGTTTCAAAGTCAAAAATGACTCAGAATATTTTGACATAGCGCTTAACATATAAGGAAGCGGAATTAGCAGCCTTCAAATTTAAAGTAGTTCTAGATCAAATATATCTTATGATGGAGACGTAAAAGAAATGAAAGAAAAAAGCAAAGAATAATTATTCTTTATCAAAGGAATTCCATCCTTGAGCGGTTAGTGGAACATGTTGATTTGCTCTAGTCACTAAATTCATACCCGCATTTTTATCGGTCATGTGACCAATTACGGTAAGATGAGTGTTTCCTTTTATTGTAAGGAAATCTTTTTGAGAAATTGTAAACAATAACTCATAATCTTCTCCCCCACTCAAAGCAACCATGGTTGAATTTATCTCAAACTCCTCACAAGCAGAAATCATTTGAGGATCTAAAGGGATTTTCTCCTCATACAAATTACAACCAACTTCTGATGCTTTACAAAGATGAATTATCTCAGAAGACAACCCATCAGATATATCAATCATAGACGTTGGCTTCACTTCTAATTGTTTCAACAATTCAACAATATCTTTTCGCGCTTCAGGTTTCAATTGACGCTCCACTAAATAGGTGTAATTCTCTAAATCTGGCTGAGAATTTGGGTTTACTTTAAAAACTTCCTTTTCTCTTTCTAATACTTGTAACCCCAAATATGATGCTCCTAAATCACCAGAAACTACCAATAAATCATCCACTTTAGCCCCATTTCTATAAACTATATCTTCTGCATTCGCTTCACCAATTGCAGTTATACTTAGTAACAAACCAGTAGTTGAAGAAGTTGTATCTCCTCCAACCAAATCAACTTGATAACTAGCACAAGCCGATTGAATACCTGCATATAATTCTTCCATTGCCTCTAAAGGAAATCTATTTGATATCGCAATCGAAACCGTAATTTGCGTTGCATTTCCATTCATGGCATACACATCAGACAAATTGACCATTACTGCCTTATATCCTAAATGTTTCAAAGGCACATATGACAAATCAAAATGAACACCTTCAATCAATAAATCCGTAGTAACTAGAATTTGCTTATTCTCAAAATTTAGAACAGCGGCATCATCACCAACCCCCTTTTCAGTTGATTCATTATGAATTTTAAAGTATTTAGTAATATGTTTTATTAAACCAAATTCACCTAAATCTGAAATGGAAGTTCTCTGTTCATTTTTATCTTGTAACATATTTGACGAATAATTTTAATTAAGAAATGGATTCTAAATTAGAGCTACAAAATTCTATAAATTTTATCAAAGTAGCATCATTTTTTTTAAATTGAATTATTCCTGACTTTTTTACGACCAATAAAAATATAAATACTATTTACTAAAAACAGTCGGATACATTGAACCATTGATTAACTCTATTTAATTATCTAATTTAACAATATACATAGATGATAAATGTCATATTTTGTCACTACCTTTGTACCCCATTTAAAATTAATCTGTATTTTATATATAATTATGATAAAAGTATCAGAAATAGCAAAAAAAAAAGTCATTCAGATGATGTCAGAAGATGGTTTCGATGCAAACAATGACTTTGTTCGTGTTGGAGTTAAAAGTGGCGGTTGTTCTGGGCTTTCTTATGATTTGAAATTTGACAAAAATAAGTCTGAAGGAGACAAAGTTTTTAAAGACAATGGAGTTCAGATTATTGTTGACAAAAAAAGTTTTCTATACTTAGTTGGAACCACCTTAGAATATTCTGGAGGTTTAAACGGAACAGGGTTTGTATTTCAAAATCCGAATGCCAATAGAACTTGTGGTTGTGGCGAATCGTTTTCACTTTAATTTATAAATCAACATTATGTCAAAGTATACGGAAGACGACCTAAGAGAAGAACTTGCAACGCAAGAATATGAGTATGGTTTTTATACTGATATAGAATCAGACACCTTTCCAAAAGGGTTAAATGAAGATATAGTTCGTGCTATTTCTAAAAAGAAAAATGAACCAGAATGGATGACCGAATGGCGTTTAGAGGCTTTTCGTATTTGGGAAGGAATGAAAGAGCCAGATTGGGCAAATGTAAATTACCCTAAGCCTGACTTTCAAAATATTGCATATTATTCCGCACCGAAATCTGTAGACCCTAATAAAACATTAGACGATGTAGATCCAGATTTAATAGCGATGTATAAAAAATTAGGAATTTCTACTGATGAACAAAAAAAGATGAATAATGTCGCAATGGATATTGTGGTAGATTCTGTTTCTGTAGCGACAACATTTAAAGCGACTTTGGCTGAAAAAGGTATCTTATTTATGCCGATTTCTGAAGCAATACAGCAGCATCCTGATTTGGTAAAAAAATATATGGGAACAGTTGTTCCTAAAACGGATAACTTCTACGCAGCCTTAAATTCTGCCGTCTTTACGGATGGATCTTTTTGCTACATTCCAAAAGGTGTAAAATGCCCCATGGAATTATCTACTTATTTCAGAATTAATGAAGGCGGTACAGGTCAATTTGAGCGCACACTTCTAATTGCCGATGAAGGAAGTTATGTAAGTTATTTAGAAGGTTGCACTGCACCAAGTCGCGATGAAAACCAATTGCACGCTGCAGTTGTGGAATTGATTGCCATGGATGATGCAGAAATTAAGTATTCGACTGTTCAAAACTGGTATCCTGGAGATAAAAATGGAAAAGGTGGTGTATTCAACTTTGTAACAAAAAGAGGGATTTGCCATGACAGTTCTAAAATTTCTTGGACACAAGTAGAGACAGGAAGCGCGGTTACTTGGAAATATCCAAGTTGTATTTTAAAAGGAGATAATTCGGTAGGTGAATTTTATTCAATTGCTGTTACAAACAATTACCAACAAGCCGATACTGGAACAAAAATGATTCATCTTGGCAAAAACTCTAAGAGTACAATCATTTCTAAAGGAATCTCCGCTGGAAAATCTCAAAACTCTTATAGAGGACTCGTTCAAATTGGATCGAGAGCAGAAAACGCACGTAATTTTTCACAGTGTGATTCATTGCTAATGGGAAATAAATGTGGTGCACATACTTTTCCTTATATCGAATCAAAAAACAAATCGGCTAAAATTGAGCATGAAGCAACTACAAGTAAAATTGGTGAAGACCAATTATTCTATTGTAACCAAAGAGGCATTGAAACAGAAAAGGCAATAGCTTTGATTGTAAATGGTTTTAGCAAAGATGTGTTGAATAAGTTACCAATGGAATTTGCCGTAGAAGCACAAAAATTATTAGAAATATCATTAGAAGGATCAGTGGGTTAATTTGTTGAATTGTTCATAAATAAAAATGCAAACGATTAAACGACTACACAAATCATCATATTAGGAATGTTAGAAATAAAAAATTTACACGCAGAGATAGAAAATAAAGGAATTCTGAAAGGAATTAATTTAAATGTAAAAGCGGGAGAAGTTCATGCAATCATGGGGCCAAACGGTTCTGGGAAAAGTACATTAGCTTCAGTAATCGCTGGAAACGAAACGTTTGTAGTTACTAAAGGAGATGTTATTTTAGAAAATAAAAGTATTCTAGAATTATCTCCTGACGAAAGAGCTCATAAAGGAGTTTTTATGAGTTTTCAGTATCCTATTGAAATTCCAGGAGTTAGTACAACAAACTTTATTAAAACGGCGATAAACGAAAAACGTAAAGCGAATGGCATGGAAGATTTACCTGCTAAAGATATGCTAAAGTTAATTCGTGAAAAGTCTGCTTTGTTAGAAATGAATCGTAAGTTTTTATCACGATCATTGAATGAAGGGTTTTCAGGTGGTGAGAAAAAGCGTAACGAAATTTTTCAAATGGCCATGTTAGAACCTAAACTTGCCATATTAGATGAAACTGATTCTGGATTAGACATTGATGCCTTAAAGGTTGTTGCCAATGGCGTAAACAAACTTAAAAGTGCAGAGAACGCAGTCATACTTATTACACACTATCAGCGCTTACTCGACTATATTGTTCCAGATTTTGTTCATGTTCTTCACAACGGAAAAATTGTAAAATCTGGAGGCAAAGAATTGGCCTACGAGCTAGAGGAAAAAGGGTATGATTGGGTTAAAGACATATAAAAGATGGAATTACAAGAAAAATTAATATCATCTTTCATGGTTATGGAAAACCTTGGAAAAGTAGATTTAGATTCTAGTATACACGATATTAGAACGAAAGCCATGGCTTCTTTTGAAAAAGAAGGTTTCCCTACAAAAAAAGATGAAGAATGGAAATACACCTCTTTAAAGTCAGTTTTAAATCACGATTATAGTGTTTTTCCGAAAGAAGAAAGTGATATTGAATTTAAAGACGTAAAAAAGTATTTTTTACATGAAATTGAATCTTATAAAGTTGTTTTTGTTGACGGCATTTATAGTTCCTATTTATCTGAAACTACGCATGACGGCTTTGATATCTGCCTGATGTCTTCAGTTTTGAAAAAACCTCAATACCAACTAGTTTTAGACAACTACTTTAATAAAATTGCGCAAAATAATAATAGCCTTACAGATTTAAATACTGCGTTTACCATAGAAGGTGCTTATATACATATTGGCAAAAATAAAATTTTACCGAAGCCTATTCAAATCGTAAATTTCTATACTGGAGGTGAAAAAGATATTTTATTACAACCTAGAAACCTTATTATTGTTGGAGAAAATTCACATGTTGAAATTATTGAACGCCATCAAAGCTTGAGTAATAATACTGTTTTAACCAATGCTGTTACTGAAGTTTTTGCTGGAAAACGAGCTATTGTAGATTATTACAAGATTCAAAATGATCGTGAAAACGCCTCTTTAATAGATAGTACTTTTGTTCAACAAAAAGAAAGTAGTATCGCTTCGGTTAACACCTTTTCTTTTGGAGGTAAATTGACTAGAAACAATGTTGAATTCTTTCATGAAGGCGAGCGCATAGAATCGCATATCAATGGTATCTCTATTTTAGATAAAAAGCAGCATGTAGATAATCATACCTTAATGCATCATAAGTCTCCCAATTGTGAGAGTTTTGAATTATATAAAGGAATTTATGATGACGCCTCAACAGGAGTTTTTAATGGCAAAGTAATTGTTAATCGAGAAGCACAGAAAACAAATGCTTTTCAACAAAACAATAACATATTAATAGGAGATAAAGCAACAATCAATTCAAAACCACAGTTAGAAATATTTGCAGATGATGTGAAATGTTCACATGGGTGTACTATTGGGCAATTAGACGAAAGTGCTCTATTCTATATGCAATCTCGCGGAATTCCAACCAAAGAAGCAAAGGCTTTATTACTATATGCTTTTGGAAATGAAGTGGTGGAGAAAATTAAAATTCCAGAGTTAAAAACTAGAATCACAAAATTAATCGCAAACAAATTGAATGTTAAACTAGGCTTTGATATGTAGTTTATTTGAGATCAATTTAGTGTCGATAGAATTTGAGCCAACAAAATATTGTTGGCTTTATTTTTTAATTCAAACTCAACAACGGCTTCTATTTCATTCTCTTTTACGGGTCTCTTTTTCAACAGTTCTTTCGTATTATTATAATTAACCCCCATCCGAACAATCACCAATTCTTTAGATGGAATAATAAAAACATACTGACCTTGATAACCGCTAGCCATGTACATGTCCTTTGGAACGTCTATCAAATGACCTCCAGCATTTAGCCAAAACTGCGCGCCATATATTCCTTTCGATCCATTTGTTGGGGTAGCAGTATACTTTACCCAATCTTCACTTAAAATTTGTTTCCCATTCCAATTGCCTTTATTCAAATAAAGTAAGCCGAATTTTGCCCAGTCCCTTGTATTTGCCCATGCATATGAAGACGCCACATAATTACCCGCCAAATCTGCTTCAAGCACCATAGAATTCATCCCTATTTTATCAATCAATTCGGCGTACCAAAAATCAAGATATTCTTGATGCGACTTTAACTGCTGCCTTAAAATACCAGATAGTAAATTTGTAGTTCCTGAAGAATAATTCCACGTTTCATTTGACTTCCCAATTAAAGGCTTCTTTAATTGAGGTTTTGTCATATCCGATGCTACATACAGCATTTCCGTAACATCGCAAATCTTAGTATAATCTTCTTCCCACTCCAACCCACTATTCATTTGTAACAAGTTATTAATGGTTATTTTTGAACGCCCATCATTCTTCCATGATTCAATTGGCGCGAAATCGTCTTTCCCAATTCTTCCTTGCTGCTCCATAACACCATATACTGCACTCAGGATACTTTTGGACATAGACCATCCTAACATCTTAGAATCTTTATCAAAACCATCAGCATACTTCTCCGCTATAATTTGATTCCTATACACTATTAACAAAGAACGGGTAGTATTCGTTTCATCATTCTCATTAAAATAATCGACAACTACCTTCTCCAAATCATCATAATTAACGTTTGAGAAGATAGTGTCTTTTTGAGGCAAATCACCATAGGGAAATTCTAAATTATTCGCAACTCGCTGCCTATTCGGACTTAAATATGGAATATCAGGATCAAATCCATCATTCGTAACCACCGTTCCTAATCCTTTTCTATAAATCGCTTTTCTTTCTTGTAAACCAAAGACCGAAGTGCTCACCGATTTGTCCTGAAGATCCACTTCATTCTTAGCCCACGTAATTGGCGAAAAATCACTATCAGATTCTTCAATAGACCATTGTGTTCTTTCTGCAACAAAAATTCCCGAAGCCACCCATTTTGCGGATAAACCAGATATAATAATAAATTTTTGAAAATTTGTACACCCCAAATAACCTATAACTAGGATAAAAAGAAGTGCCGTATATTTTAAAAGTTTACGCATTAAAATTCCAATTGATTGTAACAAAAATAAACCATAAAACTTTACATTTTGATTATTTTTTGTTGTTCTTTCCTAAATCCATTGCAAGTTTTCTAAAAACATGAAAACGTTTCAAAATAAAAACCAATACAACGAAAAGAATTCCAACACCTAGTAATAATAAACTTGCATTGGATTTTTCTGGAGGAGTTAATTTTCCATAATACATAAATGGAGCCCAATAATAAGGTGATTTCTTGCTATTACTAATTGATCTATCGTGCAAATAGTTCAATTTAGAATCGTGGTTTGCGGTATATAACGACGCATGGTTTCTATACTGCTTGTAAAAAGACTCCATAATCATTGATGTCGATTGGTCATTTATTTTCCACAATGAAAATAGAATATTTTGAGTACCTGCATATTGAAATCCTCGAGCAATGCTCATGGCACCTTCCCCTTTTTGCAATTTACCTACACCTGTTTCACAGGCACTTAAAACCACTAATTCCGGATTTAAATCAAGACTATACAATTCGTTCAGATATAATTTTTCATCATAAAAATCAATACTCGCTGGGGTGATATAATCACCACTATTGGCATGTGTTGAAAGATGTAATATTCCATATTTCGAACTATTTTCTTTAAAACTGCTTTTAGTGGCTTCGTCTCTCATCAATAAGGTAGCATTCATCGCATTTTCTATAGCCTTAGCTTCCTCTATTGAATGTGTCAATTGCTGATTGGTGTTATCAAATACCGGAAAAATACCTAATAAATTCTTATCGCCTTGAGTCTTATAATCTTTCAAATAAAACTCCACGCTTGAATTATAAACTACCTTTTTACGCTTCAAGAAAAAAGGCATCTTTGAAAAATTCATGGTTTCTGTGCGCTCCGTTAGTAATGCTTCAAAAGGAATAAAATTTAGCAATCCATCTGGGATAATCATTAAATTTTGAGTAGACGAAACATTTTTCAAATTCAATGATTGAAAGGTTTCAAACGCCTGAGTTGAGTAGTTACTTACATCATTATTTATAGATGCTGCATTATCAAAAAAACCAATGAAATTTGAGACATCCTCTGTAACCTCATCGCTCAATTCAATTCTATAAAATGAGGCTTTTTCGGCACTAATAACAAATTGATATAACCCTCGTTTGCCATAAAAATATTCGACCAAGGTAACCTCATCTTGTTTCAAGCGAGCTTTCAATTTATCTATTGAAATCTCATTTCCTTTTGATGACGGATACTTCTTTAAGATTTCATTTTTAACTGCTTTTAATTGAATATTATTCTCGCTTAATTGCATCGCCAGAGTATTTAAAACAACCATGCTCGACTTACCCATCCGCTCTTTTATCAATTCATTTGTTAAAGATTCTTGCTCTTGAAGTAACTCTTGTTCTTTTTCAAGAACCTCAACATTAGGATGTTCTTGAAGTACGAATTTTTTTTGCAATATTTCTTTTAGAACAGACGCCTTACTATTTTCAGCATATTGAAAAGCACTTATTAGAAACCCTTCATCCTTCAATTTTAAATAGTGTTCATACAGTAATTCAATACATTTTTCGCTGCGAATTCTATTGGTGATCTGATTTAAAATTTTAGTTTCTTGAGAAGAAATATTTTCACGTAACAAATCGGCTACATAGAAACTCAAGTTGTAATATTTAATTGCTATTTCTAAATCTGTTTGAAGGTCACCAATCAAATCAAAAATATCTATAAACGTATTTTCTGAATATAGATCTTCCCGATTCGGAATGCCATCTCCTTTAAAATTTGGCAACAATGATTTCATAGCCATTGACAAACTATGCAATACATCTTCCTTTTTCTTTACTTTTAAAAACAGATCCGATTCATACACATAAAATTTCGCCAGCCTTCTTGCGGTGATATCTTCTTGTTTAAAAAATAACTTTTTAGATTGCTCGAAATTGTTTTCTGCTGCACGAAAATCACCATTTTGCAAATCCAATTGCGATCTCTTTAAAAAGTAATTATACGTATTGGTTTTTGGAATCTTGTCTACCGTTAAAACTTGTCTCAATGCAATCTGACTATCTGTTTTTATATTTCTCAACTTTTCTATTTGAATAGCATTTGCAGTTGCCGATTTCAAAGCATCTGTAATATTATTCACAACATCTCGATGCTTCCCAAGACTTTGATATACTATAGAAAGGTTGATTATTGCTGCATTTATTTGAGTTTGACTTCCTTTTTTTTTTGCTAAAGACAAATACAGTCGAATCGTGTTTTCTGCGTTGGCATAGTCTTTAGAAACCGTGTAGAGTTCTCCTAGGGGTTTTAAACAAAATTCAATAATATCATACCCCGATAATTGGTACTTCGAATATCGATTCCAAGCATCTTCATAAGCGATAATTGCTTTATTAAAACTGCTTTTGTTCTTTAAATAATATGCTTTATTACATTGCAGAAATACAAATGCTAGCTGCTCCCCTTTCGTTGAAACTTGAGTTTGAACAATTTTTGCTTTTTCGTTTAAAATTTGAAATGATGCTTGATTTTGATTCTCAATAAAAGATACTGTTGCTGAATAAATCTCTTCCTCTAGTTGCTGTGAAAAGACAAAACAACCAAAAAACAAGAATATATAAATCAGGCTACTTTTTAACATATCATATTAAAACTTCCAAATAGCATACAGTTGCCAATAGTTACGTTCATTTTCAGAATTTAAAACATAGCGGGCCCCAACACTCGGACCAATTCTTGCAAAACCTCCTGTAATTTCGAATAACAATCCAGCTTTAAAATTAGTGAATGACTCGGTAGTTTCATTAACTTGCATCCTACTATCAATTAAAAAATCGGCTCTATCTCCTTCAAAGTCTTCGATTAAAATGCTCTCATTCTGTTTTTCGCTAATATTTATATTTGCCTGTATCCCTGCTCCAACTCCAATATAATTATTAATATTATATCTAACCAGTACTGGGACTTCCCAATTAATAGATTCATAACTATTTGAAGTGGTTCTACGCTGCAACTGTTTAAATCCCCGGGCACCACCTGTAAATTCCTCAAAAATAGTAACTTTACTAGTGTAAGAATTAAAACTATTCAACCATTCCACTTGCCAATACCAGCGATATGATTTGTACGGCGAAATCGTTGCGCCTATAAAATAACTTGTAGACGCCTCTAATTCGGGATAATAATTATATCCCACCTTTGCACCAATTGAAATTCCAGGAATAAATCGAGTTGTAGAATAATTGGTCATGATTGGATCATTTTTATCAAAAACTATGGCTGTCTGACTTTTCGTATTCTTCTTATGAAAATCCTTTCCAAACTTAATACTATACTTTACAAATCCCTTTGTAGAGTCTTTATCCATTACTCCTTTTTGTTCGCTTCCGGGTAAATAAATGTTTTTAAACGTAAATATTACTTGAGAATCTGTAAAAATCGTGTCCAAACAACTGTATGCTACTTTTTGCTTCGGACAAATCTCACATTTCGGATACATATCTTCCACTTTTAAAGTTGACTTATCAAACATATCTGGCAAATCTGTTTCTAAGCGAATTGTTCTTGCCGGACCTTCCCCATTATTCTGAAATCTAATTTTGTATTTTAACCGCTTAAATCGAACCAATCGATAGTTCATAAACGTTCCATTTGAAGCCATTTTATTTGGGTCATGCGAAGTCACAATTTCCATCTCCATGTCTTTTACTTGATGATTATCGTAATTTCTATCTGGAACATATACGCCTCGAATTGAAATTATAGCACTGGTATCTTTCAACATTTCCTGTGGCGTTTCCATTGTTAAAAACACGTTTCGCTCTTCATTAGGCTGGATATCATTAAATTCTAAAATATTCCAATTTTTATAATATACTTTTGAGTCTTCAAGGGTTAAGGGTAAATTTGTTTTGTTTATCGTATCTAATTCTTGAGAATTATAGGTGACCATCCCACCATTAGAAGTCGCCATTAACATCTGATTATCATCCAAGTCATTTGCATAGACAAACGATTCTTCATCTTCAATTATTTGCTCATTGTGATACATTCTCGTATCCTTAATATTAAAATTATTATCCTTGTATTTTTGTTCGTTATAAAAAAGGTAAATCTTACCATTCGCTACAAAGTCCTTCGGGTTCTTATAGCTCATCACAACTACTATTTCTTCGTTTGGAATAGGCTCTCGATTTCGTTTTAGGGTGAAATCCTCATACATAGATGAAGTGTCATTATAATCATTTTCTTCTGACATTACCGTTACTTTTTTTGGCCTTGTCGTTGGAGGTTTTCCCGTATCATAATTATTAGTAGCCCATAATTTTACATTGTATTCTCCTATGTTTCTATAAGTATGTTTTGGTAGAGAATCGGTACTATAATGACCATCACCAAATTCCCAAAAATAAGTATAAAATGCTTTTGGTGCTCCTGCAATTTGATTCAATGGTGGAGCAATTGGAGAGAATTCAAGGGTATTTCCTGAGAGTTTAGATTCAATCGTTACTGATCTTACAATTGAATCAGTCGAAAATTTTTGTTGTGAATATGTTGTCATCGCGACAAAAAAAGCGATTATCACTTGGAGTTTTATTTTCATGATTTTGAAATATAATTTAAATATACAAAAAGCGATGAAATCAATCATCACTTTTTGCAAAACTGGGGTTTCTTTTTCATGCACCCATCATTATTATTTTTTATTCGTCACATACTATTCGCTATTAATTATTTCCTTGGAGGGATAAAAAGTTAAACATGCTCCTTTCGTATTCCTTATGGCAATCCGTTAATTGATGCAACTAATACTGCTTCAATATCTGAACTCGTTTCTCCATCTGTAAATGTGATGATTCCGTTATTTACAATCGTTACCGCCTTGATAGCATATTTCCATAGCCCGTTGTCTTCTGACACAAATATTACATGACATTCTAATCCGATTGGAATTTGTCCATAATGCTCACTGAATAATTTAGTTCCAGGATCATAAGTGTCCATATTTGCTAATCCGGTTTCTTCACCATCATAAGACAAGTAAACACTACTATTTTCATTATCGTATCCTTCTGGAACAGCGATTTGCAATGTTGTTTTTGGTCTCGGATCATTATAAAATCTATCTACGTTAGACCATCCAAATTGATCAAGAAAAGCGTAATATTGTCCGCCTTCAGCAAAAACACCTCCTTGATTTCCTGCAGGGTCAGCGTTTACTTCTCCCCACTCTAAATTATCGTCTTCATCAATTATTCCATTCCATAAGCTCATCGCTGGATCAGTTCCACCGCTAAGAGCAGACGGCACAATCAACTGAATTGAACAATTAATATCCAAATCTTCACCATTCTGAGTGGCGTTTATAAAGAACTCCCCTCCCGAAATCAACATCGCTTTATCTCCGTTTGGCAATAAACCCATCGTTGGTTTATTAGTAATAAGCATGTTTCCTTTTTCAAATAATTCTACGAATTCTAAAACTACACTTCCTGCAACAGCAGACCCATTATTAGAAAGACACGTTCCGTTAATTGTTAATTGAACGCCTTTTACTGAAGTAAATGTTGTTGAACCATCTTCAGCATTGAATTGAAATTCTTGTGTTAAATTTTCTAATGCCGCTTCTTTTAAATTTTGAAATTCTTGAGCCGTTGGTGGCGTTTCAATAAATATATCATCATTCTCATTTTTGTTACAACTAGTTAAAATTAAAGTTGCCATTAAAATTGTTCCTAAAGTGTTTTTTAAAATTTTCATAATTTCTAAGTTTTTATTGTTTTAAAATTTGTTTTACACCCTTATATAAATTGATGCGTTATTTTGTTACCCTTTTTTTGAAAAAAAATTATATTTTTTAAATTTTACTACTGAAACTAATAAGTAAAAATTTTATTATAAGAATGTTAAGCTCTTTAGAAAACCTCTAAAATAAAAAGACTTGACTGTCCTGCAAGGTCTGAGTGATCTTGTAAGTATTTCTAAAAGACCTATATGGTTTTTAAAACTTCTCAGAATAAGTATGCGACTCTAATAATCTTGATCGGACTATAAACAACTCACGACGGAGTTCGAATGGATATTCTGAGAGTGCTCACTTTGTACTGAGTCATTTCGAAACTAGGAGAGATCGCATCCTAAAAATTAACTTAGTTTAATTTCTAATCTAATGTGCTTACTTATATAAGATTTCTCCTAAGGTCGACATGACAACCAAAAACAAAAAAGTCCTAGAGAAAATTCTCTAGGACTCTTACATTCAACCGAACTAACTTAAACGTTTTTATTTATGGCAATCCATTTATAATTGTGGTTAATTCTGTTTCTGTTACTAGTGCTGTTTCCCCATCTGAAATCACCACCGTTCCGTTATCAACAATTGTTACTGCTTTGACAGCATACTTCCACATTCCATTTTCTTCCGTTGCAAAAATCACATGACATTCCAACCCGATTGGAATTTGACCATAATGTTCACTAAATAATTCTAGTCCGACATCATAAGTATCTAAATTTGCTAATCCTGTTTCTTCTCCGTCATACGATAAGTAAACCGCACTATTATCATTATCATACCCAGCTGGCACATCTACTAATATTTGTGTTTTAGGTCTTGGATCGCTATAGAAACGATCTACATTCGACCATCCAAATCCACCGAACAGGGCGTAATACTGATTTCCTCCTTGTGTTCCTCTTTCAATAAATATATTTCCTTTACCACCGTCTTGATCTCTTTCTTCCTCCCATGCTACATTTCCTTTTTCATCTTCGATTCCTTTCCATATCACCATGTCATGATCATCACCACCAGAAAGGTTGGTTGGGATTCTAACATTAACACCACAATTAGTCCCTAATCCCTCTCCATTTTGAGTAGCATTTATAAAAAACTCTCCTCCAGACACAAGCATTGCTCTATCTCCATTTGGCAAAATTCCCATCGTACTTTTATTTGTTGTTAGCATATTTCCTTTTTCGAATAACTCAACAAACTCTAAGTTCACATTTCCTGTTACTGAAGAACCATCTAAAGTAAGACATGCTCCGTTAATATCAATTTCTACCCCTTTAGCCGATGTAAAAGTTACATACCCATCTTCTGCATTGAATTGAAACTCTTGTGTCAATTTATCTAGTGCTTCGTTTTTTAAATTTTGAAATTCTTGAGCAGTTGCTGGGATATCCAAAAATTCTTGATCATCATCAATTGTGTTACAACTTGTTACTATTAAAGTTGTCATTAAAAGTGTTCCTAAAGTGTTTTTTAAAGTTCTCATAATTTCTAAGTTTTTATTGTTTTAAATTTTGTTTTACATCCTTATATAAATTGCAAATTCAATTTGTTACCTCTTTTGTCAAAGTTTTTTTTAAATTCGCTAAAAACAATAGCGTTCATGAGTGAAAAAAAAATACATGTAGATCAGAAATACATTGATGGACTGTTGCAAAACAATTCATTTATCATTCAGGCTATCTATGATAAATTTGCTCCTAAAGTCATTAATTATATAAAAAAGAATGGTGGTGATTCCGATAAAGCTCAGGATGTTATTCAAGAAACTTTAGTTACTATTTACAATCAAGCCTCTCAAAAAAAACTACAACTAACCTGTCCCTTCGATGCCTACTTCTTTTTGCTATGTAAACGGAAATGGTTGAACGAATTAAAAAAAAATACTCATAATGAGGTAACAATTAATGATGAAGTGCTATCTATAGATGACGACGCTATAGAACTGTCTTTTGAAACTTCTTTGTTTGGCGAAAAACAGACACTTTTTAATGAGATGTTTCAAAAACTGGGTACGGCATGTAAAGATTTACTGAAAGCTACTTTTAAAATAAAATCTATGGAAGAAGTAGCAAATAGTCTAAACGTTTCTTACGCCTATGCTCGAAAAAAGAAGTCCTTGTGTATTGGAAAACTAACGCAGTTGGTTCAAGAGTCGCCAAAGTTTAATCAATTAAAGTATTAATCATGAAAGATCAAGATTATATATTATTTGAAGAATTTCTTTCTGGAAACCTTTCCAAGGACGCTAACAATTCTTTTGAGAATAGCCTGAAAAATGAAGATGACTTCAAGCAAGCCTTTGAAACTTATAAGAAATTGTCTCGCCTTTTAGCGCATAAATTTGAAAATGAAGATAAACAAGCCTCATTTCAAACTAACCTGAAGAATATTTCCGATACCTATTTCAATAAAAAAGAACCAACCAAAAAAGTAATTAGATTTAAACCTTGGCAATATGCCATGGCAGCGAGCATTGCTATATTCATTGGCATTTATTGGTACAGTCTGTTTTCAATTCCAACATATGGCGATTTTGCTAATTTTAATGAGATCAGTTTAACCGTTAGAGGAGGTGAAAACGAATTACTAACCAAGGCTGAAAATTCTTTTAACAACAAAAATTTTACTGAAGCAGAAACTTATTTTACTCAATTATTAAGTATTGAATCTGAAAATCAAGAATTTAAATTGTATAAGGCCATTTCAGGAATTGAATTGAATAAATTTACTGAAGCCGAAGTACTTTTAAAGCAAATTTCAAAAGGTAATTCAGTTTTTAAAAGCAGTGCGAATTGGTATTTGGCTTTAAGCAAATTGAAACAAAAAGACTACAAAACATGTAGTGAGATCTTAAAAAGAATTCCTAGTGATGCGGGTGATTATAAAAATGCGCAAAAACTATTGAAGAAGCTTTAGGGTGTCTATATTAATACGTTCAATGCCAATTTGAGTTCAAGCGAAAAATCTCGCTTTCAATGTATCCCTAAGAACAATTTAAAGATTCTTCACATCCGTTCAGAATGACGCAGCGTAAACAACCTCTTTTCCTTTTAAACAAATCAAATAGATATAGGATAAAATCAAGCATTGTTTTGTAATTTTGTTGATAAATTACGTCAACCTATAAGTATGTTAGATATTGATAAAATTAGAGCTGATTTTCCCATTCTTAAAAGAGAGGTTAATGGAAAACCATTAGTATATTTTGATAATGCTGCAACGTCTCAAACACCGCAAGTAGTTATAGACGCAATCGTTGATTATTATTCGAATTACAACGCTAATATTCATCGTGGTGTGCACTCTTTAAGTCAAGAAGCAACGGATAAATATGAAGGGGCGCGATTAAAAATTCAAAAGCATTTCAATATTAAAGAATCCTATGAAATAATTTTTACATCAGGAACTACCCATAGTATAAATATTGTTGCTACAGGTTTTGAATCAATTTTAAACGAAGGCGATCAAATCATTGTTTCAGCCTTAGAACATCATTCTAATATTGTTCCTTGGCAAATGCTTTGTGAAAAAACAGGAGCCATTTTAAAGGTGATTCCGATGAATGAAGAAGGTGAATTAATCATGTCCGAATACGATAAATTATTGTCAGACAAGACTAAATTAGTCTTTACAAATCATATTTCAAACGCTTTAGGAACTATCAATCCTATTGAAGAAATTATTGAAAAAGCCCATGCTATTGGAGCAGCCGTTTTAATTGATGGAGCTCAGGCTTGTCCGCATATCAAACCAGATCTTCAAAAATTAGATGTCGACTTTTATGTTACATCTGCGCATAAAATTTATGGTCCAACAGGGGTCGGAATCTTATATGGGAAAGAGGAATGGCTTACTAAACTACCTCCGTACCAAGGTGGTGGAGAAATGATTAAAGAGGTCACTTTCGAGAAAACCACTTACGCTGACTTACCTCACAAGTTTGAAGCAGGAACTCCTAATATTTCTGGAGTAATCGCTTTTGGAGTTGCTTTAGATTACGCTAATAATATTGGTTTTGACGTAATTGAAAAACGCGAAAAAGAACTTTTAGAATATGCTACAGAAAAATTATTGACTATTGACGGTTTAAGAATTTACGGAACCACTGCTCATAAAACGTCTGTAATTTCATTTAATATTCAAGGAATTCATCCCTATGATATCGGAACCATCGTTGATAAGTTAGGAGTCGCTGTTAGAACAGGTCACCATTGTGCACAGCCTATTATGGATTTTTATAAAATTCCTGGAACGGTTAGAGCGTCCTTTTCATTTTATAACACTTTTGAAGAAATTGATGTTTTAGTTGAGTCTGTAAAAAAGGCACAGATGATGTTAAACTAACTTTTTATTTCCTCCCAAAATCAGCAGGGATTTCTCCCCATGCTTTGGTTTCCCATTTTAGAATTTTTGTTGAATAGGTGTTTTCGTTCAACCATTTTTCAGCGCGTTTGATAAAATCAAATAAGTCTTTATTCTCTGACGTAATTTTTAAATTCGTTCTGCACTGTCCCTTTTTTAGCCAACCAATGGCTATTCTTGAATCTGAATAAATAGGGATTTCGGATTTATTTTTTTTCAGAAATCCTAATCCGTGCACCAAAGCTAAAAACTCTCCGATATTATTTGTTCCTTTTTTAAATGGACCTTGAATAAAAAGTTGTTTCTTAGTTTGAGTATCAACACCACGATACTCCATTTTACCCGGATTGCCGCTACATGCCGCGTCTACAGAAAGAGAAGGTATAATAGGAATACCGATTCGTTTTAAATCGGCAGGAGTTACTTTTATCCGTTTAGGATCCTTTCCTACATAATCAATATATTTCCCTTTTAAAGCGATTTCGGCTTCTTCACCGTTTACAAACGATTTGTATTGGGCACCTTTAAAATTTGTAATATGCTTCTTGCAAACATTCCACGAAGTGAAAACACCCGTTTTATGACCACTCCAAACTACATAAAACTTTTTCTTAGCCATTCTTTAATATTATCTTTTTAACAACTTTTGGGAAATGTTCATACTCCAATTCATGGATTTTTCCTGCAACATCATCTGCAGTATCAGTTTTTAAAACTTCTGTCTTCGCCTGAAATATAATTGCTCCTTCATCATAATTCTCATTTACATAATGAATCGTAATTCCGGTTTCTCGCTCTTTGTTAGCAACAACGGCATTGTGAACTTTCATTCCATACATCCCTTTACCTCCATATTTCGGCAATAATGCGGGGTGAATATTAACTATTTTATTTGGAAAAGCTTCAACGATGCAGTCTGGCACTTTCCAAAGAAAACCAGCCAAGACAATTAAGTCTGCTTCGCCTTTTAAAAATTTCAATAATTTAGTCTCATCAATAAATTCGCTCCTATCAAATACAAAACTTGAAACACCCAATCGCCTCGCCCTTTCCAATACTTTTGCATTCTTGTTATTGGTCAAAATATAGTTTATGAATACAGTATCATCTCCTTTAAAATAGGTATAAATATTTTCTGCATTTGAACCAGATCCCGAAGCGAAAATTACAACTCTCGTCATATCGTATTATAAATTAAAATAAAGAGCAAAAAAAAGCATAATTATTAACAATTGCCAAGAAAGTACTAATAATTGAAGTATTTTTTTTAATTTAGTAATCACATTTTCGACATGAAATTGGATTAAACAAAATAAGTTGTTTATTTTTGCCGTTAATTTAAATTATTAAAATTAGAATATTATGTCAGACATTGCATCAAGAGTAAAAGCTATCATCGTTGACAAGTTAGGGGTTGACGAAAATGAGGTAACAGTTGAAGCAAGCTTCACAAATGATCTAGGAGCAGATTCACTTGACACAGTTGAGTTAATCATGGAATTTGAAAAAGAATTTGATATCCAAATTCCAGACGATCAAGCAGAAAATATTGGAACTGTAGGTCAAGCAATAAGTTATATAGAAGAGGCAAAAAAGTAATCTAAAAATACAAACTACGAGTTCAATTCAGTTGAACTCGTAGTCATTTTTAGAACCTATAAATCATCCATACATGGAATTAAAACGAGTTGTTGTTACAGGATTAGGCGCATTAACACCTATTGGAAATAATATTGAAGAATATTGGAATGGGTTGGTAAATGGAGTTAGTGGTGCTGCTCCTATTACTCATTTTAATGCTGAAAAATTTAAGACTCAATTCGCTTGTGAAGTTAAAAATTTCAATGTTACTGATTTTATCAATCGAAAGGAAGCACGTAAAATGGATAAGTTTGCACAATATGCTATGGTAGCGGCAGATGAAGCCATTGAAGGTGCTAACCTCGATTTGGAAAAAATAAACCCAGATAGGATTGGAGTAATATGGGGCGCTGGAATTGGTGGAATTGAAACTTTTCAAAATGAAGTTCTTAATTTTGCTAGCGGAGATGGAACTCCAAGATTCAATCCATTCTTTATTCCAAAAATGATTGCCGATATTGCTCCTGGCTTTATCTCCATTAAATATGGTTTTAGAGGGCCTAACTTTACTACGGTATCTGCATGTGCATCTTCTGCAAATGCTATTATTGATGCTTTCAACTACATTCGATTAGGACATGCAGACATATTTGTTACAGGTGGTTCTGAAGCAGCTGTTGTAGAGGCAGGTGTAGGTGGATTTAACGCCTTACATGCGCTTTCAACTAGAAACGATAATCCAACCTCAGCATCCCGACCATTTGACAAAAACAGAGATGGATTTGTACTAGGTGAAGGAGCGGGAGCTTTGATTCTAGAAGAATACGAGCATGCTATTGCTAGAGGCGCTAGTATTTATGCCGAAGTTGGTGGTGGAGGTTTATCGGCAGACGCTCATCACATCACAGCACCTCATCCTGAAGGTTTAGGGGCTAAAAACGTAATGCATAATTGCTTAAAAGATGCTGGTTTAACGATTGAAGAAGTAGACGCTATAAACGTACATGGCACCTCTACTCCTCTAGGGGATGTCGCTGAAATAAAAGCAATTTTAGATGTTTTTGGTGAACATGCCTACACCATCAACATCAATTCAACAAAATCCATGACTGGCCATTTATTAGGCGCTGCTGGTGCTATTGAAGCAATTTCTTCTATCCTATCTATTAAAAATGGGATTGTACCTCCAACAATTAATCATACTGAAAAAGATGATGCTATTGACGGAAAACTCAACCTTACCTTAAACCAAGCTCAAAAACGCGACGTTAAAGTTGCAATGAGTAATACTTTTGGATTCGGAGGTCACAATGCATGTGTACTTTTTAAAAAAATTGATTAACTTTCTTCAATGAATTTTATTCGAAGAATATTAAGAACACGTCCTAAGAAAGACGAGGCTTTTTATAGGGAACTAAAAATAATATTGGGGTTTACTCCAAATAATATTTTAATTTATAACAAAGCATTTATCCATCGGTCTATAAAAAATTTAGATCCGGAAGGAAACCCTCAAAATTACGAACGATTAGAGTTTTTAGGTGACGCTATGCTAGGCGCAGTAATCGCCTCTTATTTATTCAAAAAAGTACCCTCTGGCAACGAAGGATACCTTACACAAATGAGATCAAAAATTGTAAGCCGAGAGCACTTAAATGAATTGGGCAGGGATTTAAACTTAGTTCGGCTCGTTACTAGTAATGTTGCAAAATCTAAATTTGGAGAAAACATCAATGGCAATATTTTCGAAGCCTTAATTGGAGCCATCTACCTTGATCGAGGTTATACGTTTTGCAAAAAATTTATTCACAAAAGAGTTATTCAACCCTATGTCGACATCCCTAAATTAGAAGGAAAGATTACTAGTTATAAAAGTCTTTTTATTGAATGGTGCCAAAAGGAAAAGAAAACATTTCTTTTTGACGTTTATGATGATACCGCGAAAGATCCTATTCGTCATTTTAGCGTTAAGCTTTCATTAGAAGATAAAATTATTGCGAAAGGCAGAGCAACTTCAAAGAAGAAGGCGGAAGAAATTGCTGCCAAGAGAGCCTATTTTGTATTTCAAAAAGAAATCTCCAAGAATTAATTTAAATACTTTAATCATCTATGCTTTTTATAGGATTCACAGCCTCTCTTCTTTAAACAATCCGTATCTTTGTAAATCGTACTTTAAGTAATTTATGAACATACATTCATTAGAATTAGCCGATAATTACTCTTTAATTGGAATTTACACAGCTGAAGAGGACTATAGACTAGCATTTCTTATAAATAAACATTTAAACACTAAATTCTACAAGTACAAGGACGATCTTGATTTCAAAGACAGTATAGCATCTTTTTCGATTTTCAAATATATAAACAAAACGAATAGATTAACAAGTTATCTTATTTCAAATAAATTTATAGGTAATGAAAGGATAACGTCTGAAGCAAATTTATTTTCAAATGAAGTTTTGTTCAGCCAAACAATGTACTTAATATCGGAAAAGAAAAAAGTTGACTATTTCTTAAAAATAGAAGGAGACATATCGACTGGAGAATTAAATAATACCATTGGTGAAATCAATAAGATCAAACAAGTAATAACATCATATAAAATCTGTCCTTCCAATTTAAAGTCGAAGGATTTTTTAACATTTTAACTATGTCACAATTTAAAAAAACTAAAATAGTTGCAACCTTAGGGCCAGCCTGTAGAGATAAGGAAACCATAAAAAATATGATATTGGCTGGCGCTAATGTTTTTAGAATAAATTTTTCTCACGCCGATTACGCCGACGTTGAACAACGAATTAAATTTATTCGTGAATTAAATGAAGAAACAGGGCGTAACAGTACTATTTTAGCCGATTTACAAGGGCCTAAACTTAGAGTTGGCGTAATGGAAAATGCCATTTTGAAAGATGGCGATACTTTTACTTTTACGACTGAAGAATGTGTTGGAAATGATAAAAAAGCGTTTATGACTTATCAAACTTTTCCACAAGATGTTAAAGCTGGTGAACATATTTTAGTAGACGACGGAAAATTATTATTTGAAGTTATAGAGTCTGATAATAACACAAATGTACTTACGAAAGTTATTCGTGGAGGGGAATTAAAATCAAAAAAAGGAGTTAATTTACCAAACACAAATATTTCTCAGCCTGCGTTAACTCAAAAAGACATTGAAGATGCAATTTTTGCCATTGGCCTTGAAGTAGATTGGATCGCACTATCCTTCGTAAGAACTGGTGATGATTTAAAAATGCTACACGATTTAATTGCTGAACATTCTGATTACAAAATCCCTGTAATTGCAAAAATTGAAAAACCAGAAGCCGTTAAAAATATAGACTCGTTGATTCCTTATTGCGATGCTTTAATGGTTGCCCGTGGAGATTTAGGCGTAGAGATTCCAATGAACGAAGTGCCTTTAGTTCAAAAAAGTTTAGTATTAAGAGCTAAACAAGCGAGAATTCCAATTATTATTGCCACTCAAATGATGGAAACAATGATTGAGAATTTAGTTCCTACAAGAGCAGAAGTAAATGATGTCGCAAATTCTATTATGGATGGTGCAGATGCAGTAATGCTTTCAGGTGAAACTTCTGTTGGAATTGATCCGGTAAATGTGATTCAGCACATGACTAATATTATTGAAAGTGTTGAAAATTCACCTCTTATTGAAGTGCCGCGTGAAGCACCACATATTAAGACAAACAGGTATATTTCAAAAGCTATTTGTCATCATGCGGCGTTAATGGCTACCGATATTGATGCAAAAGCGATTTCTACCCTAACGAATTCAGGGTATACAGCTTTTCAAATTTCAGCATGGAGACCTAGCAATACACATATTTTAGCATTCACTTCTAACAAGAGAATATTAACAATGCTAAACCTTTTATGGGGTGTTAAGACTTTCTACTACAGTAATTTGGTCAATACAGATACTACGATTAGAGAAATTAACCAAATGGCTCGTGAGAAAGGATTTATAGAAAAAGACGACTATGTTATTAACTTAACCTCTATGCCAGTAAAAGAAAAAGGGATGGTAAACACCATGCGTGTTACACAAATAGACTAATCTGATTTCACTATAATTTACATAATCGGAAATTAAATTTGCCTTTTTCGTTTTATTTGCTATATTTAGGATTCATCGAAAATCTACTACTATGGGCATTAAGAATTTTAGAGCACCGTTTAAAAGAAAAAGCAGATCTGCGGGAAGCGCAACGTTGGTTTCCGATTATATGACGAAAAAATTAATTACATTTAAGCCAGATCAATCTGTGCTAGAGGTAATGAATATACTTATAAAATATCGTATTTCTGGTGGACCTGTTGTAAATGATAAAGGTGAACTCGTCGGAATAATTTCAGAAGGAGATTGCATTAAAAAGCTCTCTGAAAGTCGCTATTTTAATATGCCGTTGACCGAAACAAAAGTGGAAACCTACATGGTTGAAAATGTAGAGACTATCGAAGCTAATATGAATATTTTCGATGCAGCGAATAAATTTTTAAATTCTAAAAGAAGACGTTTTCCAATTATTAAAGACGGAAAATTAATTGGCCAAATTAGTCAGCATGATATATTGAAAGCAGCATTAAATCAAAAGGGAAATACTTGGAAATAATACCGTATTATTCTCCTAATAATAAAAAAGAAACCGTCAGAAAAAGTTACTTTTTTATTATTTTTTACTATTTAACAGATCTAAGATTATAGTATCTATTCTCTTTTAATCAGTAAATAATAATCGTTTTCCAGCATTAAGTAACCTTGATCATACACGTAATAATATGTGTTCCGCGTTTTAGTAGTATATATTGACGTGAATACATTAAAATCAAAATTACTACTGATTAATTTAACTCGAGTAACTTTTGTCTTTCCAGTATTATTTAGTTCACAAAGCGTCTTATAATTCTGTCTTAGTCGATAATTGACATTTCGTATCATCTTTTTGCTATCCTTATTCATGCTGTTATTAAATGAATTTCGACAATAATCAGAACAGAATTTCTTATCAATTCTACCTTTAAAAGGTTCTCCACATTCCAAACATTTTTGTGCTTCCATAGTTTTCATCTTTTTGCTAAAATAGCAGAATCTTGATTTACTCTTTCTTTAATAATTTTTTCCAATCTTTAATCTGCGCTTCATTTTCTTAAAAAACATTTTGTGTATCCGTTTAATGACCAATACTTTTATCGCTGTTAATAGCCTATCGAATATTTTTTCTCAGAAGTACCTTCTATTGCGTTTATAAATGAATTCATTCAGGTAAAGTTGAATGTATTTCCCTTTTATTTTATGATGCGTTCCTACAAAACTTCTCTTAGCCTTGCTTATAATTATATGTATCCATTTTAAAGTCTCTTTAGCAGCCTGTTTATTTGACTTTTAACTAATATGGATATCGCAATAATGGGCAATATTGACATATGAGGTACTTTGGTCTGTAAAAACGATAGATTCCTATTTATCTATGGCTTACTGAAGCGTTTTTCTGTACTTTCTATTTTATGGTCTTGACGTAGCTTCACTTTAAAGTACCTGCATTGCCTATCTATTTTTTCCTGTATCAATAACTTCAACAATGGTGCTTTCTGCCATAATTATCACATTTGACTTGGTTTTACTACCACGACCATCTCTTGAGTTTTATGGACTTACTCTGAAGCTTCTATGGTAAATCACCTTCATCCATTTCTATCATTCCTTCCAAAAAGTCGTGGTCATCATGTTGTCCTATCGCTTTATACAACTTATGAACCATTGCACATACGGGCTCATAACGTTTTAAACCTAATTGAGGCTGTATCTCCTTACTCGAAAATCTCTTCTTGGCAGTGCTCATCAAAAATATAGTCTTATACCATATCATAAAGGAAAAATTAGAACTTTACATTATCGCCCCGCTAGGAAGTGATGTCCTCGAATTAAAGGCTTTACAATGATAACTCCATTTATTAACGAATCAATCGTGTTCTGTTCCTCAACAACGTTCACAAATAATCCCTTCATGGTCTCTTTGCGCTTTAAAGTGAAGTCAGCACCTCATTTCATCCATAAAATGAACTCCAAAACTAAATATATGCATCATTAACTATTTTAAAATCAATTAAATATACGATATTTTAATTTATTTATGACGATTTACGGATATACAGGTTACGCCCTTATCAAAAATACTCATTATAAATTTTATTTTTAAATTTAACAAATGAAGAAGTCGAAGTACTACCTTATTCATAAGGAGACATATCTCTGTTAATCCTATAATTATACTTCACAAAGTTACAAAATTATATGAATGTAAACGACTATATCATTTACAAACGAAAGTAACCGTTTAATAATCGAATAAATTCTTAAAGACTTCCAATATTTGCAATGTCAATAGTGACACACATTTTATTAATCTTTAAAAACTTATCTTATGAATACGTTAAGAAACAAAGTACAGTTAATCGGTAACTTAGGAAACAATCCAGAAATCATCACTTTAGACTCTGGAAAAAAATTAGCGAAATTCTCAATCGCTACAAACGAATCTTTTAAAAACGCTAAAGGCGAAAAAGTTCAAAACACAGAATGGCACAATATTGTAGCTTGGAATAAAACAGCCGAAATTATCGAAAAATATGTAGAGAAAGGAAGTGAAATCGCCATTGAAGGTAAATTAACATCCCGTTCTTATGACGACAAAGACGGAAACAAAAGATACATCACTGAAGTGGTGTGCAGCGAATTATTAATGCTGGGTGGTAAATAGTATTTAGTCTTTTCACAATAGTTTACTACTCTTATTAGACCTTTCATTAATTTGAGAGGTCTTTTTAAATTGATATATTGCAATGCATCAAACAATTTCGTAAAAAATATACTAACTCTTCTTAAAACGCATCGATTTCTTCTTCATCTTTCGGTTATATTCTTAACGATCGCTATAGGTTGTAATGACACAATAATTACCCAAGACATTTACATATCTCCAAATGGAAATGACAAAAATAACGGAACCAAAAATAGTCCTGTTCACACTCTAGCCAAAGCTTCAGTACTTGCATCACAATCAGAAAAAGATAAATCTATAGCTATATGGCGGTACCTATTATTTATCAAATCCTCTAAAGTTAGGTTTAGAAAACAGCAATGTACATTGGAAGGCTATGGAAGGTGAACAACCAATACTGAGTGGTGGAAAACAAATTACTAATTGGGAACTAGAACCAACCGGACTCTTTTCTGCACAACTAGACACAAATTCCCCTGGAAACATTCGAGAACTATTTATAAATAACAAACGTGTTATTCGCTCGATGCATCCAAATCAGGAATACTTACAAGTTTCAAAAGCTGGTGAAGATGGTCGCACCAACTTTCAGTTTGAACCAAATGATATTTTCAAAGTTAAAACCCCAAATGAACTAGAACTAATATTTCTATACGATTGGTCGATAAGTAGAATAAATGTAAAATCTATAGACTGGAATGAAAATAAACTAACAACCGTTGATTGGGTCGGGGCAAAAGTATTAGACTTTTTTCATATGACTAACTGGGAAAAACAACCTCGCTATTTTCTCGAAAACGCATTGGAATTCGTGGATAGTCCAAGTGAATGGTTCTATGATTTAGATGATAAAAAAATCTATTACTATCCTAAGAAAGGCGAAACTACTTCCAATATTGAAGCTGTAATTCCATCAACCTCACAGTTAATAAAAATTACAGGTAACCGACAAAACAGAGAAAAAGTCAAAAATATTTCATTTGAAGGAATTACGTTTGAATACAGTAATTGGCAGATACCGAATAATGGATACTGCGGAATTCAAGCCTGTATGTTTGATAATCGCTCTGAACAGCAAGATGGTTGGAACAAGATTCCTGCTGCGATAGAAGTAGATTTAGCATCAAACTGTTTCTTTAACAACTGCATAATTAGACATACTGGTGGATCGGGAATATGGTTCAGGGAAGAAACAGAAAACTGTATTATTCGAAATAGTCATCTTTATGATATTTCAGGAAATGGTATAAATATTGGTGAAGGTAAAGATCGATTAGTTCAAAATGATCCTTAGTGGAAATCTGCACCTCAACAAGTTACAAAAAATACAGAAGTCTCAAATTGTTTGATAGAACATTGTGGGCAACAGTTTTATGGATTCATTGGAATTTGGGGTGGCCTAGTTGCTAACACGAACATCTTCCGAAATGAAATACGGAATCTTCCGTATACAGGAATTTCAGTTGGTTGGATGTGGAGTCCCGAACCAACTCAATGTAAGGAAAATATTATTTCCGGGAATCATATTCACCATATATTAAACAAGCTAAGTGATGGCGGTGGAATTTACAATTTAGGACTTCAACCAAAAAGCGTGATTTCGAACAATCTTATTCATGACGTAAAACTAAATGCGGGCAGAGCAGAAAGTAATGGTATGTTTCTTGACGAAGGGATTACTGGAATCGTTGTTGAGAATAACATAGTCTATAATATTGCCAGATCACCCTTACGCTTCCATAAAGCAAGCAAGAATATTGTTCGTAATAATGTGTTTGAATGTTCTCAAGACATACCTCCAATCCGATACAATAGAACGGAAGAATCCAATATTCAAAAAATTGAAAATATCATATTACAACAAAATATATCAAACGACTGGAAAAAATTAAATGATATCATCGAGAATAGAAAGGATGAGTTTGGCCCAACAAAACAATTTTAAGTTGAAATTTAATGTTAATCGTTTCTATAAACCTAATATCCTTATCGATTAATTTACGAATATATAACTTCGACCATAGTCATACTTCTATCAATAAAATAACTTATTTCTATCTAATCGGTTTGATGACAAAAAATATATCCGCATTACACTAGTATATTTTTTAATCATTGCTTTCTTATAGATAACATTACGATTCTTCTTTATAATTAACATTCCATAAACTACAAATGCCTCTTACATACATATTCTCATATAGCCTCATTGGGTTGGTTGTAAACGGCATTAACAGCCCTTATTTATTTTTGATATCTCCGTGAAAATTCTATTAAAAAAATGTGAAATTCTCTTTTAGAGTGATCAAATCGCAATAATTGGAATGCCACTATCTTTTCCTATAACAGGATATTTTCTTTTCTCAATGATATTTTCTTCCTTGTTTTCATTTATATCCTACTCGTTTATTTGGTTCTTTAAAAAGCATACCATATAAAATGACAAAACTCCTATAAAGCAGTACATACTGGATTATCGCTTATGGTATTATCAAGCATCGGACTATGGACACGAAGAACTATTATAAATACACTAGGCAACACCTCAATTATTTTTAATATGCTCATAGGGTTAGGATCGGTTTTATAATTTATAGCGTTTGGGGTGCTTTTAAAAATCATTCAACCACACCTTGTAACCTTAAAGTCTAGAAAATCAACTATCGCTTCAGATATCTTTAAGTTGCTCATGGCTCTATTTCTAATAAAAAAATAGTGCTACAATTATTGATAAGTACTTCTTGTTTTTTAGAAATAATTTCAAATCAAGTAGACTTTGCAGCAGGCTATATCTATTGGGTCTTTTTGGGCATTCTTTATTTATCCCTATTCGGATATTTAAATCACTTTAAATTGATGGAATTATCTAAAAGAAGTAATCAATTATTTATAATCAGATTTCTACTCACAGAAACGCTCTTATTTAATAAAGGAATCGCTATTAAGTTGAATATTTAATTAATTAAAAATTACTATGAAACCTTGGCAGGCGCTACTCTCGTTTTATTTTTATCTGTAGTTCTTTTCGCAAGATTACCGTACAAAAAATAATTAAAAAAATTAGTTTATTCCTTTACTTCAATATTATCAATATTATAAAACCCCCCCTTATTCTCTTTTCTCTCTAAGGATTGACTTATAATTAAATGTGCCACATTTATCATATTTCGAAGTTCCCCAAGGGTCGTGTTCACTTTTGAATCCACATACAATTCTTCCACCTCGTCGTATATTAAATCTAAATGTTTTATAGCCTTCGTTAAACGACTATTATTTCTAACAATACCAACATAATCTTGCATTAGTAATTGTAATTTCTTTAAATTATGCTGAATTAAAACATGCTCTTTAGGAATATTTGTTCCTTCGTCATTCCATTTAGGAAGTCGTATCTCTTCTTTAACTGAAGGATATTTACTGTGATATTTAAAAATGTTATGAGCATAAACTAAGGCCTCTAATAACGAATTTGAAGCTAATCTATTTGCCCCGTGTAAACCAGTTCTAGAACATTCACCACAAGCGAATAAATTTTGAATCGTAGTTTCACCATGCTTATCTACAACAACCCCTCCACACAAATAATGAGACGCAGGTAATACCGGAATCCAATCTTTACTAATATCTATATGCAGGCTCTTACATTTATCATAGATATTTGGAAAATGCCTTATAAACGATTCAAGATCCAAATGAGTGCAGTCTAAATACACATGAGTGTCTCCCGTCTTTTTCAACTCCCTATCTATACTTTGCGACACAATATCTCGCGAAGCCAATTCTGCTCGTTCATCTACCTCCAACATAAATCGTTCTCCCTTCTTATTTCTAAGATAGGCTCCAAATCCTCTTACTGCTTCTGAAATTAAAAATGACGGCCCCTCCTTATTTTCGTATAAAGCCGTAGGATGAAATTGAATAAATTCCATATCCCTAATTTTTGCTTTTGCTCTATACGCCATGGCAATTCCATCACCTGAGGCTACAATAGGATTTGTAGTATGTCCATAAATCCGGCCGATTCCACCAGAAGCTAATACCGTTCTGTCGGCCTTAATTGTCAATACCTTTTTTGATTTTTGATCTAAGACGTAGACTCCGTAACATTTTAAAGAATTGGAGTCAACATTTTTTAGTTGATGCTCTGTAATCAAATCAATAGCAAAATGATGCTGTAAAATAGTAATATTTGACAGTTGATGAGATCGATTTAACAAGGCTCTTTCAACTTCAAATCCAGTAATATCTTTATGGTGGACTATACGATATTCGGAATGTCCTCCTTCCTTCCCTAAATCTAAATTCCCCTCATTGTTAACATCAAAGTTTGCTCCCCATTGCATCAATTCTTTGAGCCTTTGTGGACCTTCTGTAATAACGTTTTCAACAACAGACAAATCACATAAACCGCCTCCAGCAGTTAAGGTATCCTGAATATGTTTATTAAATGAATCCTTTTCGAGATCAAGAACAATAGCAACACCTCCTTGGGCATATTTAGTGTTCGATTCGTCTTCTGTACTTTTGGTAACTATTGTAATCGATTTTTCTGGAAATTTTTCGGCAATTTTAACGGCATACGTCAACCCTGCTATTCCAGAACCAATAACTAAATAACTGGTTGTGATCATATTAAACTGATAATTCCAGCATACGAGTTATTGGCACTAGTGCTCTTTCTTGAATTTCTTTTGAAATTTCAATTTGTGGACTTTCATTTAGCATACAGTCATACAATTTCTGAAGGGTATTCATTTTCATAAAATGACATTCGCTACAAGCACACGTATTATCCGCTTCCGCTGGCGCAGGAATTAAGATAGTTCCTGGAACTTCTTGAGCCATTTTGTGCAAAATACCTGCTTCTGTAGCCACAATGAATTTCTTTTCAGGATATTGCTTTACATAATTAATCATCCCTGCAGTAGATCCAATGTAAGTCGCTGTTTGAAGAATATGAGCCTCGGATTCAGGATGTGCTATAATCGTTGAATCCGGATGTTCTTTGTGTAATTCTAATAATTTCTCAATAGAAAATGCTTCATGAACAATGCAACTTCCATCCCACAATAACATCTCTCTTCCCGACTCTTTTATAATATAATTTCCTAAATTCTTGTCTGGAGCAAAAATGATCGGCTTATCTTTTGCAATAGAGTTTACAATTTTAAGTGCATTTGATGAAGTACAAACGATATCAGTCATTGCTTTAATTTCAGCACTACAATTTACATAGGTAATTACCGTATGATCCGGATGTGCCTCTATAAATTTTTTAAATTCATCGGGTGGACAAGAATCAGCTAAAGAGCACCCAGCATTTACATCTGGAAGAACCACTTTCTTATTTGGACTTAAAATTTTCGCAGTTTCGGCCATAAAATGAACGCCTGCAAATACTATCATATCTGCATCCGTTTCAGCTGCTTTTTGAGATAAACCTAAACTATCTCCAACATAATCAGCAATATCTTGAATTTCAGTTTCTTGATAATAATGAGCCAAAATAACTGCATTTTTCTCTTTCTTAAGTTGCTTTATTTTCTCTACTAAATTCATTTAGTCCCCTAATTAATATTCTGTGTAAATTTACTGATATATTTAATGACTAGAAAATTATTTGATCTTTACTAACTAGTTAAAAATACCAAAAACATTTTATAACTAAAAACATTCCTATTAAAGATAAAAATATCTTTTTCTGTATATTTGACAACTAAACATTATCGCTATGTTGTCAAATGCTTGTAAATATGCTATCAGATCAGTTCTCTATTTAGCCATACATTCAGATGCTACTGCTAAAATAGGAGTTAAAACTATTGCTCAAGAGTTGGAAACTCCCCAACCTTTTCTGGCGAAATTACTGCAACAACTTACACGTGACACCCTCGTTTCATCAACGAAAGGACCCAATGGAGGTTTCTATTTAGATGACAACAATAAGCAAAATACCGTATGGGATGTCATCAAAAGTATAGATGGAACGAAAAAATTTGACACTTGTTTTTTAGGGTTGTCAAAATGCAATAATAATAATCCATGTCCTGTTCATTTTATCGTTGTGCCCTTCAAAGAATCTATTTTATCAAACTTTAGAGATAAAACAATTTTAGAATATTCGGATGAAATTAAAAATACTCAACAAGTACTATCTTTAAAAGATTTGAACCTATTGGATGGCGCTGCTCCTAAGTAGTAACCTTCTTAAATTTCTCTATCTCTGTTATTCAAAATGACTTCCCTTTCTTTTCCTTTTTCTAAATCCGCCAGAATACTCCCTTTAGCAATAGAAAACACCCCTTTTAAGTCTTTAAATAGACTAGAATAATAGCTTAATTCTTCAGTCATATTCGTTGTAAAAGTTGAAAATATTTATCTTCTTTTTTATTCAATTCTCCCGTGGAATCTTCAATTTTATTCTTCAAAATAGTCAAGATACAATCCTAATTCTTTTACAAACATATTTGGTCTATCTGTTCTTTCAATCACATTATTCTTTCCATATATGATCAACCATTTCTTCTAAACTTTTTATTTGAGAATAATACGCTAAATTTGGTCCTAGACAAATAGATATAACTGAAATATAGAAAGGTCATTAACACTTACACTAAAAATAATTTTAAAGTTTAAAATTCATATCTTTAAATTCTATTTTACCATTCAAAAAATGAAAATACGTCTACTCCCTTTTAAAATATGTTTATACGTACTCATCTGTACGTTCCTTAATGCGTGCAGCAATAACACCAACGATACAGAAATTAAAAAAAGGCCTAATGTTCTTTTTTGCATTGCCGATGATTGGGGGTGGCCTCATGCAACTCCATACGGTGATCATATAGTTCAAACTCCCGCCTTTAACAGATTAGTAGAAGAGGGAGTTATATTTGAGCATGCTTATGTTTCGAGTCCTTCTTGCACACCAAGTAGAGGCGCAATTTTAACCGGTCAATATCATTGGCGATTAAAAGAAGGTGCAAATTTATGGTCAACTTTAGATGTGAATATTCCCGTATATCCGTTGCTTTTAGAAGAAGCCGGGTATCACGTTGGCCGTTGGAGAAAGACTTGGGGGCCTGGGGATCTAAATGCTGGAGGCTATATAGACAAAAACCCCGGCGGAAAGAATTATCCTAAAGGTTTTGAACAATTTTTAGAAGCTAAACCAACTGACAAACCTTTTTGTTTTTGGTTAGGAGCATCGGATCCTCATCGCGGTTATGAAAAGGGAAGTGGCGCTGCTTCTGGCATTGATATTAGCAAAATACAAGTCCCATATTTTTTTCCTGATCATGATGAGATTCGATCGGATATCGCCGATTATTATTACGAAGTTCAACGATTTGATTCTGACGTAAGTAAGGCCATTTCGATGTTAGAAGAGATTGGAGAATTAGACAATACTATCATTGTAATGACAGGAGATCATGGAATGCCTTTTCCAAGATGTAAAAGCAATTTATACGATATGGGTGTGCGAGTTCCGCTGGCAATTAGATGGGGCAAAAGCATAAAAGGAAACAGAAATATTAACGACTTTGTATCATTAACTGATCTTGCTCCCACTTTTTTAGACGCTTGCGGTGTTTCTATACCAAATGAAATGAGCGGAAAATCTTTAATGCCAATGCTATTGTCAAATCGCGAAGGTTGGATTGAACCCAATCGTGATCAGGTAGTTTTTGGAAAAGAACGGCATGTACCAAGTCAACTTGCTCCATCGATGAAAGGATATCCATCTAGAGCAATAAGAACTCAAAACTATTTATACATAAATAATCTCGAGCCTGATAGCTGGCCAGCGGGAGTTCCCGACGGCGCTACACATCCAATAAATAGTTTTGCCGATTGTGATAATGGGCCGACTAAATCTTTTTTAATTGAACACGCGCATGAGTCTACCTATAAGCAATTTTATGATTGGAGTTTTGCAAAACGACCTGCTGAGGAATTATTCGATGTAGTTAAAGATCCTTTTCAAATTAACAATCTAGCCGATAATCCAGGATTTAAAAAGATAAAAAAACAATTATATAAAAAACTTATGGCGACTTTAAAAGACAGTAAAGATCCTAGAGTTATAGGTGGCGGTGAATTATTTGAAAATTATCCTTATCGGGCTGGATACAAGCTGAATGGCAAAAAATAAAACGGCTTGAAAAAACATTCTAATAATTCATTGATAATTGAATCCGTTTTCGAGCAACATCAACTTCCAACACTTTTACAATCACTTGTTGGTGCAGGTTTACAGCAGTATTCACATCACTTACAAAAGAATCTGATAAATTGGAAACGTGTACCAAACCACTTTCTTTAATTCCGATATCAACAAAGCATCCAAAATTGGTGATATTATTTACTATTCCTGGGAGTAGTTGCCCTTCTCGAAGATCTCCAATGGTTCTAATATCTTTATGAAAGGCAAAAACTTTCGCAATTTCTCTCGGATCTAATCCCGGTTTTTCCAATTCTTTTACAATATCTTGAAGTGTTGGAAGCCCAACTTCATTTGTACAATAACTTTGTAAATTAATCTGTTTTAACTTTGTTGAATTTCCAATCAAATCCTCCAAATCAATTTTCTCTTTGGCAGCCATTTTCTTAATCAAAGCATATCTTTCCGGATGTACCGAAGAATTGTCTAACTGATTTATTCCATTTTTAATTCTTAAAAACCCGCCACTTTGCTCAAATGCCTTTGCCCCCAAACGTGGAACTTTCTTTATCTCTGATCGTGTTTTAAACCCGCCTTGTGCCGTTCTATAAGCAACAATACTTTCTGCTAATTTGGGTCCAATTCCAGAAACATAACTCAACAATGAAGTACTTGCCGTATTAATATTGACCCCTATAGAGTTCACACAACTTGTAACTACAACATCTAAAGACGATTTTAATTTTGTTTGATCTACATCGTGCTGATATTGGCCTACTCCAATAGATTTAGCGTCAATTTTTACCAATTCCGCCAATGGATCAGCCAAACGTCTACCTATAGATATGGCCCCACGAACAGTAATATCATAGTTCGGAAACTCATCTCTTGCAATTTTGGAAGCAGAATAAATAGAGGCGCCCGCTTCACTTACTACAAACACCTGAACATTTCTATTAAATTTAATTTTGCGAACCAACCCTTCTGTTTCTCTAGAGGCCGTTCCGTTTCCAATGGCAATGGCTTCTATTTTATACGCATCTACTAAGGAATTGATTTTCCGTATGGCTCCAATCGAATCGTTTTTTGGAGCATGGGGATAGATCGTTTCATTATATTCAATAACTCCTTGTGCATCGAGACAAACAACTTTACAACCTGTTCTAAATCCTGGATCTATGGCCAAAACTCGTTTCTCTCCCAATGGAGCGCCAAGCAAAAGTTGCTTTAAGTTTTTTGCAAACACATCAATTGCCGAAGCATCGGCTTTTTCCTTAGCCAATTTTAGTACTTCATTAGACAATGCTGGAAATAACAATCGTTTATAGGAATCTTCAATTGCGATTGTGATTTGATCACTACACGCATTGTTTGATCGAACCACTCTATTTTCAATTTTAGCGAATGCACTATCATGATTAATTTCAATTTTCACACGAATAAACCCTTCATTTTCTGCGCGTAAAATTGCTAAAAATCTGTGAGACGGACAGCGATTTAAAGATTCTGACCAATCAAAATAGTCTCTAAACTTTTGCGCCTTTTTATCGGTTATTTTCGATTTTACTCCTTTGCAAATAATTGTTGCATTTCGTTCTAATTGCCTACGAATATTTGAACGAATGTCCATGCGTTCGTTTAACCACTCTGCAATAATAAATCGCGCTCCTTCTAGGGCGTCATCCACAGAGGAAACCTCACTATTTATATACTTATAAGCAATGGATTCCATATCATTTGCTTTCTGGCTCATGATGATCTTTGCCAACGGTTCCAATCCGTTTTTTCTTGCTCTCTCCGCTTTGGTCTTTCGCTTTTTCTTATGAGGCAGGTATAAGTCTTCCAATAAAGTTAGCATCTCTGCTTGCGTTATTTTTTGTTTTAATTCAATCGTTAAAACACCTTGCTCTTCGAGAGATTTTAAAATGGATAATTTTCGTTTTGTCAGTTCTTCAAATTGCTCTTTGAATTTGATAATGTCAGAAATTTCAACTTCATCTAAATTTCCTGTGCGCTCTTTTCTATAACGCGCTATAAAAGGTAACGTACAATCTTCATTCAGTAATTCAATGGTATGCTGAATTCCCTTTTCTGGAAGGTTTGTTTTATCTTTTATAAAATTTATTAATTGCATACTTTAATATTAGAAGTTAAAAAACCCTGAACAAGTCAAGGTAAACATTATATTTTAATAAAATCTTATCCCTATAAATCCAAACTATATTGATTTTCTATCAATGGGTAAAACACCCCAATTATAACAAATGGATTATTTGCTCTTCTCCTATGCCATTCCATAGTTGTTCCTAAAAAAAAGATAAATATCATTCTTCTTTGTAAAACTGTCAAAATACTTTTCTCTAACTAATTTCGTGGCTTCTGATTTACTTCCTGTTCTTCTCAGACAATTTTATATAATTCAAAAACTTCCCAATCTTCAATCATTAATTTACTCGATTCCCCTTCGTCATCTTCAAAATACATAAGAAAACTTAAAGGAAAAGGATAAACTCTAATCCAAGAGCCATCTTACATGATTCCAGCAGTACAGACTAATTCATCATAACTTCTAGAAGGAAGATGGTAAGTTGTAACAGTAATTAAAATTCTTTTTACAGCCATCCATCATAAATGCTCAACAAGCTACAGGAATTCTGTAAAGTCCGATATTGCCTCCGCCAAATGTGTCATATGGCGTTGACAAGTATCAACTTCAAAGCACGTTAAAGCAATTCTTTTGTTTTCTTCAAGTAATTTAAATATTTCCTTTTTATAATTTAACGTTTTAGACAAATTTATTTCCTTGTATTCTTTAAACAACAAATCATAATCTATTTGAGGATTTAGTTCTCTTCGTTTATCCGAATTAATTCCAACTTCAGGAATGTGCACATATTGTATACCAACACCTTCACAGGCATTTTTAAGTTGACTCTTACTAAAGCCTGAGTTCATACTGAATGCATTCTTTCTAACATCACATAAAAGCTTTACATTATTTCTAATTAATCTATTCAAATAACGTTCTAATGAAATGACTTCATAGCCGATAGTATACAATACCGTTTCTTCTTCCATAGATTTATAATTATTTAAATTAAGAAGTTCCTAAGGAGACAGATATTGATCTGAAATCGCACTGTTTATAGCGTAATATGGATATCTCTTGTATGTTACGTTTATGAGGTCTTCATTAGTTTTATCTTTATAGATAATGGAAAAATCTGACACTATTCTTTCATCCTATTTATCCAATTGAATTAAATAGTTTACGTCATCTTTCTTAATCCATGAAGTCTGCGAGTCATCAACTATTCCATACTTTTTTAATGTTTTTAAATCTGCATTTTCTTGAAATGAATAACATCCGAATTTATATGGAACGAAATCATAATTCTTCCTTTTAGTTTTATATCTACTAAATAGAAATTATAACTTTTGTGTTTGAATTTTATCAAGTTCATTATTAAAAACCTGTAAAAGAGCCAGTACCAATTTTCTTCTATTATACATAACTCAAATATATTAAATATTCCTAACTAACACTCTCCCCATTTTTCACTTCTCTCTCCGGTGCTACAAACGCCAATTTTCCATCCGTAGTATCGGTCATTAAAATCATACCTTGACTTTCAACGCCTCTTATTTTTCGAGGTGCCAAATTTACCAAGATACTCACTTGTTGACCAATTATATCTGCTGGTTTAAAACTTTCAGCAATTCCACTTACTATCGTTCTGGTATCAATACCAACATCCACTTTTAGTTTGAGCAATTTTTTTGTTTTCGGCACTTTCTCGGCCTCCAAAATTGTTCCAATTCTAATATCTAATTTGGTAAAATCTTCAAACTCAATAATCTCTTTTTGAGGTTCTATTACTTTACTCGCATTTTCATTCGCCAATTTTGTCGCTTCTAATTTATCTAATTGGACTTGAATTTCTGCATCTTCAATTTTTGCAAATAACAATTCAGCCTTTCCGATTTGATGCCCCGACGGAAGCAACACCCTTTTTGACGCCACGTCTTCCCAAGAGTTTTCAACTTCGCTCAAACCTATATTTAATATTCCTTTTAATTTTGTTGAAGTAAAAGGCAAAAACGGCTCAGATAAAACGGAAAGCGCTGTTGCAATTTGCACCGCAACATTCATGATCGTTTGAACCCTTTCTGGATTTCCTTTAATTTGTTTCCATGGCTCTTCGTCTGCCAAGTATTTATTTCCTAATCGAGCAACATTCATTAATTCTGAAGTCGCTTCTCTAAAACGATAACGCTCCACTGAATTTGTAATAATACCAGGGTACTCCTTAAGTTTTTCTAAGGTTTCTTCATCTACTTGAGAAAAATCTCCTGCAACTGGTACTTGCCCATTATAATACTTGTTTGTTAGCACTACAACTCTATTTATAAAGTTTCCAAAAATAGCAACTAACTCACTATTATTTCTAGTTTGAAAATCTTTCCAAGTAAAATCATTGTCCTTCGTTTCTGGAGCATTTGCTGTTAAAGCATAACGCAATACATCTTGTTTTTCAGGAAAATCTTCCAAATATTCATGCAACCAAACTGCCCAGTTCTTTGAAGTTGAAATTTTAGCTCCTTCTAAATTTAAGAACTCATTTGCTGGAACATTCTCAGGTAAAATATACTCTCCTTGCGCTTTTAACATCGCTGGGAAAATGATACAATGAAATACAATATTATCTTTTCCAATAAAATGCACCAACTTGGTGCCTTTATCTTTCCAATAAAGTTCCCAATCTTTTCCAGTTTCTGTCGCCCATTCTTTGGTTGAAGAAATATATCCAATAGGAGCATCAAACCAAACATATAGCACTTTTCCTTCTCCACCTTCTAAAGGCACCGGAATTCCCCAATCCAAATCACGCGTAACCGCTCGTGGCCTTAATCCGTCGTCTAGCCAAGATTTCACTTGTCCAAGTACATTCGATTTCCAATCATTTTTATGACCTTCTACGATCCATTCTCTTAACCAAGGTTCATATTTGTCTAACGGTAAAAACCAATGCTTCGTTTGTTTTAAGCTTGGTACATTTCCAGTAATTGCTGATTTCGGATTGATTAAATCTGTTCCATTATGACTCGTTCCACAGTTCTCACACTGATCGCCATAACTCTCTTCATTACCACATTTCGGGCACGTACCAATTACAAATCTATCGGCCAAAAACTGGTCTGCCTCTGCATCGTATAATTGCTCATCAACCTTTTCGATAAACTTTCCGTTCTCATACAACTCTTTAAAAAACTCAGAGGCTGTTTCGTGATGAATTGGTGCAGATGTTCTTGAATAATTATCGAACGTAATTCCAAAATCTTGAAATGATTTTTTAATAATAGCATGGTATTTATCCACCACTTCTTGCGGAGTAATTCCTTCCTTTTTTGCTTTTAATGTAATAGGCACTCCATGCTCATCAGATCCACAAACAAAGGCGACATCGTTTCCCTTTTGGCGTAAAAAACGAGCATAAATATCTGCTGGTACGTAAACTCCTGCCAAATGACCGATATGAACGGGTCCATTCGTATATGGTAATGCTGCTGTAATTGTATATCTGCTCACAAAAAATATTTTTATCATCATTGGAAATGTAATGAAGTAATCTTTCAACAGATTACGTCGTCATTCTCATTTCTCGTATTGACATATATAATTAAATTGGTTACAAAAATACTCATTCCTTTTCGATGACTGAAATAGGAGTCAATTTTTCTTTATATTTGAAAATGATTCTTTTGAAATCAACGAAGTAAAAGTTTTAAAATTTTCTATGATAAGATATCTATGCTTTCTGCTATTCTCATTTATTACATTTTCTGGAAATAGCATTCCAAAAAACAGTCATAAAGCCATTAAAAAAAGTGAATTAGTTAGACCTCCTTCCCTAAAAAAAGGAGATTCTATTTTAATTATAGCCCCCGCAGGAAAAATTCAGAATCAACAGCATATTCAAGCAGGAATTGACTTGGCTCAATCCTGGGGTTTAGCGGTAAAGTTTGGACATAATTTATTCAAACAATACAATTCATTTGCTGGAACTGAGAAAGAAAGACTTAGTGATTTGCAAAAAGGCTTAGATAACCCAAATATTAAAATGATATGGGCAGCAAGAGGTGGTTATGGCACAGTGCGAATAATTGATGATTTAAATTTTACTAAATTTAAAAAGCATCCTAAATGGATCGTTGGATTTTCTGACATTACCGTGTTACACAATAAAACCCACAATCTTGGTTTTCAAACAATTCATGGACAAATGCCTAGTACTATTGATCTTCGTGATTCTAGTCAACAAGAAGCAATAGCCTCTTTGAAAAATACTCTTTTTGGCAAAAAAATTAAATATGTACTCGATGCTAACAAGAACAATAAAAAAGGGAAGGCTCAAGGGATTTTAGTCGGTGGAAACCTATCCATTTTATGCAGTATGCTCGGGAGTAACACGTCTATTGATACGCGCAATAAAATCATTTTTATTGAAGATGTAAGTGAGCCACTTTACAATATCGATAGAATGATTATTAGTTTAGAAAGAGCTGGTTATTTTAAAAATGCCCAAGGACTAATTGTTGGTGATTTTAGTCTTAAACCAAATGAAAGTAATCCTTTTGGTAAAACATTAGAAAAAATAGTAATAGAAGCCTTAAACGGCACAGACTTCCCTATAATTTTCGATTTTCCTGCAGGGCATTTGAACGATAATAGGGCTATTATTTTAGGCCGTGAAATTAAGATTAATTGCACAAGTAAGAAAGCTGCCATTGTGTTTTAATATAAAAAAACCATAATATGATTAAACCTTCATATTTAAATAAAGGCGACACTATTGCCATAGTGTCTACTGCTCGAAAAATTTCTAAAGAAGAAATCACCCCCGCTATTAAACTATTAAAATCGTGGGGGTTAAAAGTCGTTACTGGTAAAACAATCGCTCTTGAAGATCATCAGTTTGCTGGAACTGATGCACAACGAACTGCAGATTTTCAATTGATGCTAGATAGTAAAAACATCAAAGCAATTTGGTGCGCGCGCGGTGGTTATGGGACAGTAAGAATAATTGACAAACTCGATTTCTCCTCTTTTTTAAAAAATCCTATATGGATTATTGGATATTCTGATATAACTGTTTTGCATAGTCATATTCATAATTTGGGTGTTCAATCATTGCACGCAACAATGCCAATAAATGTGCTAAAAAATACAGAAAATAGTCTTATTTCGTTAAAAAATGTTCTTTTTGGAGAAAAAGAGAGTAAAAATTTCGATTTTTCAAAACACAATTGGTTGGGAAAATCTGAAGGGATTTTAGTCGGAGGAAACTTATCAATTTTATATAGTTTACTTGGAAGTAAATCAAATATCGACATAGATGGAAAAATATTATTTATTGAAGACTTGGACGAATATCTATATCATATAGATCGCATGATGCTTGCGCTTAAAAGAAATGGATATTTTGAAAACTTAAAAGGTTTAATAGTTGGAGGAATGACTCAAATGCATGATAATACTATTCCCTTTGGAAAAACTGCTGAGGATATTATTTTGGACAATATTCGAGAGTACGATTTTCCGGTTTGCTTTAATTTTCCAGCGGGGCATTTAGATGATAATACAGCGTTGATTTTAGGGAGTAAGGTGAAATTAGAGGTGAATGAGAATGGAACTATACTAACAAATAGTCACTAAACACTAAGTTATGGCTGAACACAATGAATTAGGGGAAAAAGGCGAACAACTTGCTATTGATTATTTGGTTAAAAAAGGATATACCATCCAAAATAAAAATTGGCGGTATTTAAAAGCTGAAGTGGATATTATTGCACAAAAAGAAAATACCTTGGTTGCCATTGAAGTAAAAACCCGTTCGTCTGATTACTTTGGAGATCCACAAGATTTTATCACCCAAAAGAAGATCCAATTACTAGTAATGGCCATGAACCAATATGTGATTTCAAAAGAGCTGGACATAGAAGTTCGCTTTGATATTATTGCTATTCTTCAGAATAAGAACAAAACAACGATCGAACATATTGAAGATGCTTTTTTGTATTTTTGACTAAATTCAATTTATATAATAATGAAACGACGATTTATTCAACTTTCTTTAACTTTTAGTGTGCTTCTCATTATAACTTCATGCAGTGATGCTACTAAAACGGATAAACCCACAAAGAAACCCAATGTGGTCATTATATTTTTAGATGATTCTGGGTATTCAGATTTTAATCCATTTGGGCAAGTAGAAATTGAAACGCCTAATGTTCAAAAATTGGCAGACGAAGGTGTTCGATTTACAAATTTTCATGTTCCACAAGCAATTTGTTCTGCTTCACGATCTGCTCTAATGACAGGCTGTTATCCAGGACGAACCAAAGTTTTTGGAGCGCATGGACCTAATGTAAAATGTTTAGATCCTAAGTTCCCAACAATGGGTGAAATTTTTCAAGCTGCGGGATATAAAACGGGGATTTTCGGAAAATGGCATTTAGGAGATATCCCTGAAACTCGACCTCACAATCGTGGATTTGATGAAACTGCTGGATTAATGTATTCAAATGATATGTGGAAGCATCATCCTGTGAATCCAGAATACTGGGGTAAATTTCCAATTAAATATTGGAGAAATGGAAAAGTTACCATTGAAGATGTTGGAGTTCCAGAACAAAAACAACTAACGAAATGGAGTACTGAAGGTGCAGTTGATTTTATCAATAGAAACAGCAAAGAACCTTTTTTATTATATGTACCGCATTCTATGCCACACGTACCAATTTTCTGTAGTGAAGATTTCGAAGGAAAATCTGGTAAAGGATTGTATACTGATGTTACGCTTGAATTAGATTGGTCTGTTGGCGAAATTATGAAAGCATTGAAATTGAATGGTGTTGAAGAGAATACAATTGTAATATTCTCGTCAGACAATGGCCCCTGGGTGGCGTATGGGAACCATGCTGGATCCACACCTTTTAGAGCGTCGAAAGCAACTTCGTTCGAAGGAGGAACACGTTCTGCTTGTATTATAAAATATCCAAATAAATTAAAACCGAATACAAGTTCAAACAATATGTTTACTTCTATTGACCTTTTACCAACCTTGTGCAATTTGGCTTCTGTTGGTTTACCAGAATCAACCATTGACGGAAAGAATGTTTGGGCTGTAATTTCTGGAGATGAAAGTGCAAAAAACCCACAACCATATTATGCTTTTTCAACAGGAAAAAATTTCGAAAGTGTCATGAGTACCGATGGAAAATGGAAATTACATTTACCGCATAACTATCACAGATTAAACACTCCTGGAAAAGATGGATCCTCTGGAAAGTATGACAATCTAAAAATTGAATTGAGTTTGTTTGATATGGAAAATGATCCTTATGAATCAAAAAATGTAATTAAAGAAAATCCCGAAGTTGCAGACAACCTATTAGCATTAGCAACTAAACACAAAGAAAAATTTTATACCGAGAAGAAATAGGGGCCTCTAATTTTGATCAAACAAAGCCTGAAGGTCTTCTAGCACTTCCGGCTTTGCTATTATTTTTAAATCCTTATCTAAAACAAAATAAGAAGGCGTTCCATTGACATCATAATTTTTAGCAATTTTATTCGTCCATTTATTCGCCCCATAAACATGTATCCATTGCGGCATTTCTTTGGTTAGTTTATCAAAATCTTCTCTTTCCTCTTCTAAGGCAATTGCTACTATTTGCAATCCATCGTAATCCTTGGTAAAATCATACAATGTAGGAATATCATTTAAACAATGAGAACAGGACGTACTCCAAAAAACAATGATAATCACTTCATTTAAACCTTTCATATCCGAAAGTTTTTTTTCTTCACCATTTTCATCCCAACTAATTTCGGGAGCCTCCCTTCCAATTGCCGTGCTTATTATTCGATCAATTTCTGTCAAGAATTGCTCGCTTTGAAGTTCTTTCGGCAATTTCCCATAATGCTGCGTTATAATAAAGTCAACCATTTCTATTTCTTGCTGATCTGCCAGTGCATATAACAATGAACTTAAAATCTCACGTTTCACATCATAGATATTTCCAACCTTTAACATAACATCATTTACGGCTTGTTGCTTCGATGCGAGATATACTTCCATATCTTCGGATTTATTTAAATAAAATACATACTCAACGACCTTGTCAAGAATTCTAGAAGAATTTCGTAAAATAGGATTGCCAAAATCTAACGCATCAAAAAAATGAGATTGTGTCGATTCTAAATATAAATCTGGAGTAGTCCAAATTTCATCAGCATTATAATTTCTGTTTGATGTTATAAATTCATGAGCCATTAAACCCTTAGACATTTCTTCAAACGAATGCTGAATTTGTTTTAATTCTATAACAACTTTAGCATATTTCACTTTAATGAGTTCACGCTTTTCAGTACTAAAATAAACCATCTGCAAAGAATCTATAGTAGACTGCCGACGTAATGATAACTGAATATACGCTTCATATATCTGATTCTCTTTGGACACCAAAAACTTGGCAGAAGTGTCAATATTTAATGGATCAAATGTTACTGAGATGGATTCATTATTATACAAGAGTTCGATAAAACCATTGTTTTGAATATCAAAAAACAATCGATAAATTCCCGGTGCACTTTTCGTTGGAAACTGGAACTTAAAATTATTAGTGTCGCTTTTTGCATTTGCAACATACTCTTGTTGACCTCCTTTAACCTTATATAGCATCAATTGGTTATCGTCACTCTTTCCACTCAATTTTACAACTAATGAATCTTGTGCATTCAAAACAATGGTAGAACCCAATAAGAGGAAAAGTATGTATTTCAACATCACTTAAAAATTAAAATAGGATTTTGATAATCAGTGTCAAAAATACATTTTAATTGATTATTTTGCTAGATATACATCATAATATGAGTTTAGAAAATAAAATTATTTGGATCACTGGTGCTTCATCGGGTATTGGAAAAGCATTGGCCTTAGAGCTTTCCAAATTAAACTGTAAACTAATCTTGTCAGCAAGAAACAAAGATCGCTTATTAGCCGTTAAAAACGAATGTACCGACCCCAATAATGTTCACATAGTACCCTTCGATTTAGAAAATTATGAATCTTGTCCAAAGATTGTTACTTCCACTATTTCGTTATTTGGAAAAATAGATATTCTTATTAATAATGGAGGGGTGAGCCAGCGCGACTCAGCAATTAACACAAAGATAGCAGTAGACAAACGCATCATGAACATCAATTACTTTGGAACCATAGCACTGTCTAAAGCACTTCTTCCTCATTTTATAAAACAACAAGCTGGCCATTTTGTGGTTGTAACGAGTGTTGTTGGAAAAGTTGCCACACCTGTTCGGTCATCATATTCCGCCTCGAAGCATGCCTTACATGGTTTTTTTGATAGTCTACGTGCCGAAGTTTACAAAGATCATATTGATGTTACGTTAATACTCCCAGGCTATGTTCGTACAGAACTTTCTTTTAACGCGTTGGTAGGAGATGGTTCTAGACAAGACAAAATGGATGTAGCTACAGACAACGGCATTCTTCCTGCTGTCTTCGTGAAAAAAATGATAACGGCCATTCGTAAAAAGAAGAGAGAAATTGTTATTGGAGGCCTCAAAGAAACTGCTAGTGTTTATTTAAAACGTATTTGGCCAGGATTACTTGCCAAGTTGGTACGTAAAGTACACGTGACTTAGGTTTGAAGCTTCTAGAGTTCTCATTCCTACGGAAGCGGGAATCTAACTTAACTCTGGTTTCATGCTTTCACAGAAATGACAAAATTTATCTCAACATTCTAATTGCTGATTTATAGAAAACTTTTTTCTTCTGATATACTCGCATAGAATTTACAACAATAATCACAGCAATGAATCCATAGAATACGAAAGGTATAAAAAGAAAGTCCCTACTCCAAGTCGAGGAATTATACCTGTCATACGTGCAAGAATTATTATATAAGACAACGAGAATAATAAAACCCAAGTAATTTTAAAATTCAAATTACGTTTCCCTAATTCGTTTACTCCTTTTAATTTATCCTTTTTTAGGATCCAAAAAATTAATGAAATAATAATTCCAAGCAAGGGAAAGAGTAAAAAAACTGAGCGCCGACAAACTCATTATTACTAGGAAACTATTATCTTTTTGAACTTTCCAATTAATTCATCAGGATTCACTTCTAGTGCAACTGAAATTCTCTTGATCGATTCTTCTGTTGGGTCAGATTCCCCATTTTCAATACGCTGAATGGTTCGAACACTTAAACCTGACTTTTCGGCCAACTCCTCTTGTGAAAACTCTTTTCTCTTTCTTAGTTCTTTTACCTTACTAGACGAACCATTATTCTTCATTCTAATGTCTTTAAATGTTCAGAACAAAAATAGTTGCCGTTTCTACTATTTGATAACGTCGTCTTTATGACAACTTTACAACATCGGTGACAAGCCCTTATTGTATAAACGTTTACAGAATTAAATCAACCCTTTTTCAGTAAAATAGTGCACTATAGCTTCTTTCATTAATACTGATTGTTCCCCTGGTTTTAAGGTAGGCAATTCCTCTTTTACCATATAATGCGGCCATTTATCATCATCAAAATAATCAAACTCATAATAGCCATAAGGCTCCAACAGTCTACAAATAGCAATATGCATTAAATTTAATTTTTCGTCTTTCTTAAATTTTTGTGCTCCTAATCCCAACTCTTGAACGCCTATTAAATATATAATAGAATCCAAATCTAACCGATCGCCATCGGCAAATCGATCTGAAATAATTTGTACTAGCAACTCCCAATTTTCCTTTAAATCTTGTTCTCCAATCATACGCCAAAGGTACTTTATTCTTACGTTTTATACTGACAAGATTAAATGTTTACATGAAAAATCTAATTCTCAAATATTCTATTAAATTTGCATACTTCTAAACCCTAATTATGAACACCTTTGACATTGTTATTCTTGGCTTATTATTATTTGGATTTTTAAGAGGTTTAATGAAAGGCTTATTCGCAGAACTAGCCTCTTTGGTCGCTCTTATTGCAGGAATTTATGGTGCCATTCATTTCTCCCACTTTGCCTCAGACTTTTTGACAAATTACGTTGATTGGGAAGAAAAATACATTTCAATGGTGGCCTTTACTACTACATTCATTGGTATCGTGATTGTTATTTCATTACTTGGTAAGTTATTGACAAAAGCGGCAGATTTTGCTTCTTTAGGGTTTTTGAATAAAATTTTAGGCGGAATCTTTGGACTGCTTAAGATGGGAATGATACTAAGTGTAGTACTCATTATTTTTGACAAACTCAATAGTACTATTCCGTTTACAGATAAAAATATAACGGAAGATTCAATTCTTTTTGAACCTACAAGAAACCTAGCATCTTTACTATTTCCAAATTTTTTAACAATTGTGGAAGATGAGATTGACAATGTAGAAATTTAAATTTCCTTGATATATTCTGCTATTATCCAGCCAATTTTTCCATCAGCTAATTTGATTTTCATCCAATCATCTATACCATCTAATACCTGAATCTTTGTCCCTTCGTGTAACTCAAACATAGTATCACTATTAAGGGTAGGCCCATTTTTAATTTCTGCAGTTTTCTCAAACACGATCGCCATTAAAGTATTCTCTTCATAAGAGAACGCTTTAAAAGCAAAAAAAACGGTAAGTATTAATAATATAGAACTTAAAATACTCGTATTAAAAAATAATAATTTTTTACTCGAAGTATAGGAAAAATGATACAAGAGAAATAGTAACGCCCCTAAAAAAGAAAGTAGTATTGATATAATAGCCCAAGATTCATAAGGTAACTTATAAATAACAGCGTCTGAAAATTTTTGAAATACACTTTTTGGTAATGGTATTACGGCATCCATAGCCATTCGATTCGCAAATTCCAAATTTATCAGGGCATCTTCATTTATTGGATTTATTTTCAGCGCTCTTTCATAATTATAAATCGATGGGGCAACCATATTCAACTTATAATAACTATTCCCTAAATTGAAATACAACTCCTCAGACTGGACCCCAAGACCTTCAATTTTTTCATACAAATCAATTGATTTTTGATACTTTCCGTCTTTATATAAACCATTGGCTTGCGAAAATAATTCATCTGCCGATTGGGAAAAGCCAAACGAAACGAGAGACAAAAACAATATGAATAATACTTTTTTCATCTAAATCTGTTTATCAATTTTAGCAATAATTAATTTTGCCTTGTCAAACTCATCTTTCATCATGGTATCTGTAGTAGGTGTATATCTAGCAAAATCACAATCTTGCAAAACATCCATAAATTCTTTGACTGTTTCACTATCTACATTGCGCCGCAGCAATAACTCCGTAATTTTCTCTTTACTAATATCTGAAGTTTCAATGTTCAACATTGCTTTTAAGAAATTATGCAATGCTTTTTCTAGGGAGATATAGAACGCTTCCTTTTTACCTAATTGCTTTTTCGCTTGAGATAAATATTTCCTTGCCAATTTATCAGCTTTTCTAAACCTTTTTCCAGCAACATCTCCATCTCTTTTAGCCTTTCTCTTCCCAATGAATATTCCGAATGGAATTGCTAAAAAGGGCAAAAACAACAAGGAATAAAACAGGTTAGACTTGAAAAATACTTCTTTTTTAATAGCATTAAAATTTGTGTCGTTCAGAATGTACCTAAAATTATTATCCGTTGCAACAACCAATTGTTTTGCCGACGAATTCTGTGAATTGACGAGTCCACCTCCGGGCAAAGTTTTCCCTTCCGTAACATCAATTATTAAGGGTTTTGTTACAATGGTTTTATATGCATTGTCTCTTACACTAAAATAAGAAAAGGATACTTCCGGAATTTGGTACTTTCCTTTATAATGCGGAACAATTGTATAACTATCAGAAATTTTTCCAGACATTCCGGTTAAAGAAGCATTGATTTTTTCATTGTGTTCCGGTGAATACACCTCTAGTTCTGTAGGAGTTTCAATAGTAGGCAATTCAAATAATTTCAAATTACCTTTCCCAGAAACTTGCACATTTATTTGAGTCGTTTCATTTGCGCGTAAAATATCACGAGTTGCAGTAACCGCAAAATCGAAATCTCCCACGGCGCCATTATACCCAGCGGGTTTATTTTCATAAGGCAAACCTTTTACGTCAACACTTCTATTCCCCGAAGATGTAGAGTAATTTACACTTCTTTCAATATGATTTCCAAAGAAATCTGCCCTACCGGTAGGAATGGTTACAGAAATATCCATATTTATAGGATCAATTCCCAATTTTCCAGATTTTTGAGGAATTAACAAAGCACGTTTCAATATGATATATCGATAGTCTTCACCTTTATAAGTTCCGTTTTTCACTTCAGGCCTTTTCACTTCAATATCTTGATTCCAAAAACCATCGTATTGTGGAACGCCCTCTATTCTCCAATTATTGAAACCTACTTTATTACTGAAAAATAATTTGTACACTACATAAATTCCTTCTCCTACATAAGGTTCCTCTTTAGAAATTTCAGCAACCAAATGCACATTTTCACTGGCAATATAATGCGGATCATTTACATCTTTTGGAACGTCAGACTCAAGTAAAACCGTCACCTCAACCGGGTTCGATTCTATACGATTTCCTTGATAACTAATAGAGGCTGATGGAATCGAAAATACGCCAACTCTTTTAGGTTTTATAATATAAGTATAGGTTTGCTTATAAGATGACTTCCCATTGATCCATGATTGATTAATAGAAGAACTAGGTCCGCCTACCACCTCAAACTCTTCAAGTTTTGGCAATTCAAAGTGATCCGCACCCTGCCGATTAACAGTAAAATCGACTCTTAACCGCTGATGTATTCCTAATTTATTTTTACTCAGCGTAGTTACAAGTTGGATACCACTCTGCGCGAAAACCGAAGTAGCTATAAATATGAAAAACAATATGTAACCGTATTTTTTCATGAATAAACTTACCAGTCTTTTTCTTGTTTAATTTTTTGCCCTTTTTCCTTACGAGCATTCATTTTTTCCTGCGTTTTCTTTTCCTCATTATTCATTGCCTCTAGCAATTGCTGAATTCGTTGAGGAGATAATTTACCCGGTTGCGATGGCTGCTGCTGATTATCTTGCTGATCTTTATTTTCCTTTGGGTCGTCTTGACCTTCTTTCTTATCTTTCTCGTCATCTCCATCTTTCTTGTCTTCCTTATTTTTATTGTCTTTCTTATCCTTTTGATCGTCCTTATTTTCCTGATCCTTATCTTGATCCTTTTGATCGTCCTTATTGTCTTTGTTGTTGTCGTTCTTATCTTGATTTTGTTGTTGATCTTCCAACAATTCTTGAGCTAACGCCAAATTATAACGAGTTTCATCATCTTTAGGGTTATTCCTCAAAGAGTTCTTATATGCTTCCACAGATTTAGCGTAGTCCTTCTTATCAAAATGTGTATTGCCAATATTGTGAAGCGTTTCTGACTTTGTAATTTTATCAGTAGTCGTTTTCGCTACTAATTCATATTGCGCCAAGGCTTCATCTCCTCTCTTTTGTAATGAAAGTGCAAGCCCTAAGTTGTAGTTGGCAACTTCATAACTCGGATCTTTTTCCAGTGCCTTTCTATACGCTACCTCAGCATCTGTAAACTCTAATTTATTATAGAAGTCATTACCTTCACGCGCAAATGCTCTTGCCCCTTTTTGCAATGCTTTTGTATCCTCTTGAGAAAAAATACTCAAGGGTAAAACGAATAATATGACCAAAAGTATCCTTTTCATTATTTATTAAATAAATTTAATTTTTGAATCCATTTTGTCTTCTTTTCTAGCATAAATGAATCTACTACTAAAAAAAGTAAAGCAAACCCAATAAACCATTGAAACTGATCTTTATAATCCGAAAACTGCTTTGACTCAAACTCGCTTTTTTCGGCTTTTACTAATAAGTCTTCAACAAAATCAACGGTTTCTCGCGTCTTATTTCCCAAGATATATTTTCCGTTTCCATTATCGGCAATATCCTTTAAAACGGCTTCATTTAATCTTGTAACTACAGTTTCTCCTTTATTGTCTTTTTTATAACCTTGCAGCACTCCCTTATATTTTATAGGAATTGGACCTCCTTTTTCGGTTCCTACACCAATGGTATATGTTTTTATGCCATCTTTAGTAGCTTGGACTATAGCGCTAGAAGCATCCTCTTGATGATCTTCACCATCTGAAATTATAAATAAAAATCGATTTGTCTGTTCATCATTATCGTAGTAAGAACTAGCCATTATAATGGCATCATTAATTGCCGTTCCCTGGCTAGAAACTAAATCTGGATTTGCGTTTTGTAAAAACATTTTTGCCGCACCATGATCTGTAGTAATTGGCAACAAAGGATAAGCATTCCCTGCATAAATTATAATTCCAATACGGTCACTACCTAACCTATCCACTATTTTAGAAATAATTTGTTTGGCTTTTTCCAGCCTATTCGGTGCAATATCTTCGGCCAACATACTTTTAGAAACATCCAAAGCAAATACGATATCAACCCCTTGTCTTTTAATTGTTTCTAATTTTGTACCCATTTTTGGATTTGTCAAAGACACTATTAAAAAGGCCAAACCAATTAAAAAAAATATCATTTTTAAAATCGACTTAAAAGCAGATCTCTCTGGACTTAATTTTTGCATCAAATTGAAACTAGCAAACTTTTTTTGAGTTCTTTTTTTCCAAAAGGATACTAATAGGTACAACACAAAGATCACAGGTATTGCGATTAAGTAAATAAAATAGGATGGTTCTTCTATTTGATACATTTTATTTTTATTGTTGAACTGTTTATTTGTTGAATTGTTTCAACTGTTTATTCTATTTTAATTGAGCCTTTTTCATGGCATTTAACATATTTGATGTTTTATAAATTTGCGCTCTTATTTTAGTGTAATCTTGTTCTGAAATAAATTTTAATTGTTTCGAAACCATTAAACATCTCTTATATGAAACTTCTAAATAATGTGAATCTCAAAGTCATTTCTAACATTAGAATCAGCGCTGCTAATATGACCAACGAACGATATTTTTCGTCATAATTGTAATATTTAAATTCTTCAATCTCTGTCTTTTCTAACTTATTAATCTCACTATATATCGCTCTCAATTTTTTATTATCGGTAGCTCTAAAATATTTCCCTTCTGTTTCATCTGCTATAAATTGAAGTAACTCTTCATCAATTTCAACCTTAACATTTTGAAAAACCAACTTTCCATTCCCATCTCTTGCGACTGGGGAAGGAGCAGTACCCTGCGTTCCTATACCAATGGTATATGTTTTAATACCTAATTCTTTCGCTAACTCCGTTGCTGTTTTTGGATCTACAAAACCTGCATTATTTACACCATCTGTCAACAAAATAATAACCTTACTTTTTGCTTTGCTGTCTTTTAATCTATTCACAGCAGAACCCAGTCCCATTCCAATGGCAGTGCCGCCTTCCAACTGGCCCCATTGAATTTCTCTAATTGTATTTCTTACAATTCTCTTATCACTTGTTATAGGCGTTTGTGTAAAACTTTCTCCCGCATATACAACAATGCCTATTCGATCACTTGGCCTTTGATTTACAAACTCCGTCGCCACCGCTTTTAAGGCCTCTAATCGATTTGGTTTTAGATCTCTTGCCAGCATACTCGCAGAAACATCTATAGCCATCACAATATCAATACCCTTATTAGTATTTACTTTTGTGCTAACTGACGTTATTCGAGGTCTTGCTAATGCAACAATCATTGAAGAAACAGCTAGCAATCGCAACACGTTTAAAAGGGGTTTCAATTTTGCCAAAGTAGAAGGCTTGCCAAAGGCTTTTGTATTGGACAATGTTAACGCAGCAGTATTTCTTGTACGCACGATAACATACCATAAAACCATGAATGGAATTACAAGTAGTAACCATAAAAACTCCGGATTTGTAAACTCTATGTTATTCCACAACCTCATTCTCTTCTACTGGTTTCGGTTTTAATTTATTAATGATCCCTTCTGTTTGCGAGCGATGTCCTTCAATCTCATTTGAAAGTGGTCTGTGCTTCGCAAATTTTACCAAATCTGCTTCTTGCAATAACTTCCGCAAATTCTTAACGGTTTCTTTAGGCAAATCGAACTTCTTAATTTTATTAAAGTCCAAAATGGTTTCTATCAATTCATCCGTTGTTGATTCTAAAGCAGGGATTTGTAATTCTCTTTCTATATATGTTCTAATGATATCAGTTAGTTCAATATAATAAGGTTTAATCTTATCTTGCTGCCACAACTGTTTTTTGTCCAACTGTCCCAAACGTTGCATCGCCATTTCATAAGGAGGAATTCTTTCTTCTAACGGAATTTCTTCTTTCTTCTTTCTAAATACGAAATACAAAATAATCGCAATGATCAGGGCTAGAATTGCCAGCGCTATCCAAACATATAGTTTATAATCGTCAAAAATAATTGGCTGATTTTTAATTGATTTTAATTCGTATAATTTTTGCTTCAGTGTATCTACTTTCACCGTTGAAACACTAATTAGGAGGGAATCTATAATAAATTTCTTATTGTTAATTAAAATTTGCTGACTGGGAATCATGTAGTTCCCACTATCAAAACTTGTCAATATATATTTTTTTACAAACTTCGTTTCTGTAGTATCTGTGGGTAACTCTTCCACAACTTCAACCTTCTTTAAACTGTCTAATATCAATTTTGGAAATAGAACGTCCTCCGTTTTATCTACAGACAATTGATACTTTATTTGTTCCCCAATTCTAATATGAGTGGTATCCACTTCCATTTTAACTGGATTCTGTGCCAGAACAGCTGCACACGCAAAAAACGCTAGATAAACTATATATTTTTTCAAAAAACCATCGCTTCGACCCACTTCGACTACGCTGAGTGGCCAATACTCAGAAACAATTCTTGAAATTGCATTTGTATGTATAATCATCTTCTCCAATCTATCTTGCTCCTTTATTTTTAAAATAGCCCAGTAACTTTTTCACATAACTCTCATCAACTCTCGTGCTTATGGCTCCTGCTCCACTCCTACTAAATGATTTTTCGTAATAGTCTACAGATTTTAAATAATGCGCCTTGTAGCGGGTTCTTACCTTCTTTGACATGGTGTTCACCACCATCACTTCACCGCTCTCTGAATCCTTTACCGGCAACATCCCTAGATTAGGGATTTCCTCATCGTGTTTATCAAATATTCTAACGCCTGTAACATCGTGTTTGTTACCAACAATTTTTAAAGTCTGATCATAATTTTCGTCCATAAAATCTGACAAAACAAAAACAATCGCTTTTTTCTTCATCACATTAGACAAATACTTCAATGCTTTTCCAATATCCGTTTTATTGCTTTTTGGATGGAACTCAATCAACTCTCTAATAATTCTTAAAACGTGACTCTTTCCTTTCTTAGGTGGAATAAATAGTTCTATAGCATCGGAAAACAATAGTAATCCTACTTTATCGTTGTTCTGAATCGCAGAAAATGCCAAAGTAGCCGCTATTTCAGTGATTGTATCTTTTTTAAATTGTTGTTCTGTTCCAAATAATTCAGAACCACTAATATCTACCAAGAGCATCATTGTTAACTCTCGCTCTTCTTCAAAAACTTTAATGTATGGCTCGTTATAACGTGCCGTTACATTCCAGTCTATGGCCCTTACATCATCACCAAATTGATACTGTCTCACCTCAGAAAAAGTCATACCACGTCCTTTAAATGTACTATGGTATTCGCCAGAAAATATATGATCCGACAAACGACGTGTCTTAATCTCTATTTTACGTACTTTTTTAAGTATTTCTTTTGTATCCAATATTGTCGAATTGTTAAATTATGTAATTACAGTTTTATTTAACCTTTAAAAAAGTTAAACAAATAAACGGTTACATAAGACTATGGTACTTCTATCTCATTTACTATTTTATTAATAATATCTTCTGAAGTCACATTCTCAGCTTCTGCTTCATAGGTTATTCCAATTCTATGTCTTAACACATCATGCACCACAGCACGCACATCTTCTGGTATTACATAACCCCTTCTTCTAATAAAGGCATAACATTTAGAAGCCATCGCCAAATTGATACTTCCCCTCGGAGAAGCCCCAAAACTGATTAGATTTTTTAAATCTCCAAGATTATATCGCTCTGGATACCTTGTTGCAAAAATGATATCCAATATGTACTTTTCTATTTTCTCATCCATGTACACCTCTTTTACAGCATTTCTAGCGCTATTAATTTGCTCCAAACTAACAACCGCATTTACTTTTTGAAATCCACCTGTTAAATTCTGACGCATAATTAGTTGCTCATGATCCATTTTAGGATAATCAATAACTACCTTCAACATAAAACGATCTACCTGTGCTTCTGGCAACGGATAAGTTCCTTCCTGCTCCACTGGATTCTGCGTTGCCATTACTAAAAACGGCTCATCCAATTTAAACGTGGTATCTCCAATGGTTATTTGACGTTCTTGCATCGCCTCTAATAAAGCCGACTGCACTTTTGCAGGTGCTCTATTGATCTCATCTGCCAAAACAAAATTTGCAAAAATTGGCCCTTTTTTAATCATGAAATCATTCTCTTTCATGTTATATATCATAGTACCAACAACATCTGCAGGCAACAAGTCTGGTGTAAATTGAACTCTACTAAATTCTCCTTTTACAGCTTGAGACAAGGTGTTAATAGCCAAGGTCTTTGCCAAGCCTGGAACCCCTTCTAGCAAAATATGTCCATTTCCCAATAATCCAATGAGCAATCGTTCAATCATATTTTTTTGACCAACAATTACCTTATTCATTTCCATGGTTAACAAATCAACAAAGGCGCTCTCCTTTTCAATCTTTTCATTGATGGCTCTAATATCCACTGTTTTGTTAGTTTCTTCTATCATTCTAAAAAATTTAAAGCTTGAATGCACTATGCTTTCTTGCGTGCTGCAAGTAGCATAATATATTTTTTTTACGGTGTTAAAAATTGGTTAAAAAAATCTAAAAAAGTGGTTATTATGCAAAGGATTGGAGATCTAATTCATTTCCATCAAACACTGCATAAGTAAAGTGTGTAATCCAGTCGCCGGTATTGATATATTTTGAATTTTTATCTAAATCTATTTGCATTGGTAAATGACGGTGTCCAAACAAGAAATAGTCATAATGCTTGGTTTCTAATTTTCGCTTTGCATATTGCACCAACCATTCTTGATCATCGCCCAAAAACTTTACATTTTCATCGCCAGAAATCAACTTATTCTTTACAGATAAATAGTGTGCCAATCGAACCCCAATATCAGGATGTAGCCAACGAAACAACCATTTTGAAAAGGAATTAGTAAAGACTTTTTTCATTCTTTTGTACCCCTTATCCCCTGGCCCCAAACCGTCTCCATGACCAATTAAAAAGGTTTTTTTATTGAAGATAAACTCCATGGGGCTATGGTAAACGGGGATATTTAATTCTGTCTCAAAATAATCTTCCATCCATAAATCGTGATTTCCAACAAAAAAATGTATTGGAATTCCACTATCTCTTATTTCGGCAATCTTACCCAAAACTCGAACGAACCCTCTAGGAACAACTTTCTTATATTCAAACCAAAAATCAAATAAATCTCCTAATAAAAAAATAACATCGGCATCTTGTTTCACCTCATCTAACCATCGAATAAACTTTTGCTCTCTCACAAAACTTTCTTTGCGAGTAGGTGCTCCAAAATGCTGGTCTGAAGCAAAATATATTTTTTTATTTTTAGTCATCTCTCAATTCAAAAATAACTTTTTATTGGAAAGTTCCAATTCCTTAATGGTCTCAATCATTAAATCACTCTTTTCTATGACTTGCCGGTATTCGTTATCGTCAAATATACTCTGTGCAAAAGTGAGTTTAAGATACTTTCTAATGGTATTTCTAAAATCATGTGACACTGGTATTACAACATCCATGGTTTCTAAAAATTTATTTAGAATTTTTTCATCCCCATCAAAATTATCTATAAAACCTTTTAAATCAATAGAATTATATATAATTCTGTGATTATCTACATAGTCAAAAGAAAAATTTCTAAGTTTTAAAAGATAACGAGATGGTATGTATTGTGCAGTATCTATTCCTACAAATTTATCTGGAACGATTCCTCCGCCGCCATATACAACCTTTCCTTTTGGAGTCGTATATTTTAAAGAATCATTCACTTTAATACTATCCTTAGAAACTAATTCACCGCTGAGATATCTTTTGTCAAAATTCGCATAATACTCTTTACTTTTGCTGAGATTATATGGTTTTTGAATAGAGCGCCCAGTTGGCGTATAGTATCTCGCAACAGTTAATCGAATGGCTGATCCGTCTCCAAGTCCCATAGTTTGTTGTACCAATCCCTTTCCAAAAGAGCGACGACCAATGATAGTACCACGATCATTATCTTGCAAAGCACCTGCTATAATTTCACTTGCAGATGCCGAATTTTCATTGATTAAAATATACACCTTCCCGTCTTCAAAATTGCCTGTCGATGATGCAAAATCTTTGTTAACATCACCACGCTTATTCTTGGTAAAAACAATCAACGCATCATCTTTTAAAAATTCATCTGCAATCTGATTGGCAATATTCATAAATCCTCCACCATTATCTCGTAAATCAAGGGTTAATGTCGTCATCCCTTTTTCTATTAGATCATCCAAGGCCACTTTAAACTCATCATAAGATGTCATTGCAAACCTTTCTAATTTTATATAACCGACTTCTTCATTGATCATATAATGAGAAGTAACGCTTTTTATAGGCACATCACCTCTAGTAATTGAAAAATTCATAACAGAATCCGTTGTTCTGCGATAAATACCTAAATCTATACCAGTATCTGGTTCCCCCTTCAAAATCCTCATGACATCGTTATTTCTAAGATTCACACCTGATAATGTATCCTGATTTGAGGTTAAAATTCGATCTCCAGCTAGTAACCCAACTTTTTCACTAGGCCCTCCTTCTAATACCTGAATTACCATTACAGAATCTTGATAAATTCTAAATTGAACTCCTATTCCTACAAAATTTCCTTGTAATTCCTCTGTTTCCAATTGCAATTGTTCCTGAGTAAAATAAACAGAATGTGGATCCAATTTTCCAATGATATTATTTATAGCTCCATCCAATAAGATATCGGTATTTACCTCATCAACATAGTCATACTTTATAAAATTGATTAATCTTTTTATTTTAGACTCCTCTGGACTATCACTAAAAACAGAACCTGATTTATTTTCAAAATCCAAAAAACTTCCCATCAAAATTCCAATGGCAACTGCCATTCCCAGATATATTGGTACCCTATTGCTATTCTTCATTCAAGTTTTTTAAATAGGTTAATTCCACCCCTGCTTTTTTCAAAAAATCCAATCCTGCAGAATCCTTATAGGCTTTGTGATAAACTACTCTTGTAATTTGGGATTGATGAATTAATTTACTGCATTCCTTGCAAGGCGAAAGTGTTATATATAAAGTAGCTCCTTTACTAGATTGTGCCGAACTCGCAACTTTTAAAATTGCATTTGCCTCGGCATGTAATACGTGCCATTTAGTATTCCCATCGTCATCTTCACATTTATTATCAAATCCTGTGGGAGAACCATTAAAACCATCTGAAATAATCATTCGCTTTTTTACAATGAGCGCCCCTACTTGTTTACGCTCACAAAAAGACAATTTAGCCCACTCGAGCGCCATTTTCATATAGGCCATATCATACTTTTTCTGCTTCTTACTCATCTCCATATTTTAACCTAGCGAAAATAAATAGAATTAAGCGATTCTGCGTTAAATTTTTACCAAATTTTATTCGTGATCAACATTGGAATAACCAGACCTAGCACAACTGAAGAAATTACTAAAGTCCAATCTCGTTTTGAAAAACGAAATATAGTTTGAAAAATATATCCAATAAAAAGAAGAACAACAGCCGCAACTAATTGGGCTGCTTCAATTCCCAAACTATATTCTAATAACGATATGAATTTATTAGTGCTACCTAAATGGCATTAAACCCTTTTGCAAATCCTAAACCATGAATCAATCCAAAAAAAAAGACATAATTATTTGAAAATAAAAGTTCGCTTTTTTTGAGGTTTTCCAACAGTAAAAATAGTATAAGCTGCAAAAACTACTGGTGTCATTGGAATCAAAAACTCAACATAATTAATGTTTACGCTAATAATTTGAGAGGGAGACAACAACAGCGTTAAACTATGGCCAAAAGTAAACATCGATATTACGTAAATGACCTTTACCAATTCTTTAAACGAATAAGTAACTAATAAAACAATTAAAAAAAAGCATATGATCATATGTATTCCCATCTAGCACGTGAAAAAAACCTTGCTCTAGGAAAATTAAAAAAGAATCCACTAATATGATTTTGGGGTTAATAAGACAGTAATAAAGATATAGCAAAAATTTGTTTCTACTTTAACAGAAAATAAAAAAACGCAACTTATTGAAAACATATCTTTTTAACTTTGGATAAAAAATTATATCTTTCCGGTACATTTACTTTACTATGTCCTTATTAAACTCAATAAATGGAACCTTAGGTCTTCGCCGAGCAAAACATTTACTTCGAAGAGCAACTTTTACATATAGTAAAGGCCAAATTGATTTACTATCAAATAAAACTGCTTCTGAGGCATTGGATTACCTTTTACTATCGATTCCAAATAAAATAAATGAACCCTATGACCCTCAGCCAACTTCAAATCCTGACGGATATTGGCTGTCATCAGATAAACATCCAAATGAGTTTGAGGGTCAAGGAAGGAAAAGAGCGCATATTACTGCGGCATGGTGGTATAATGCTATTAACCAAACTTCTTTAAAGCATAAACTTACTTTTTTCCTCCACACCTCTTTTACAGTTGGAAAAGATAGCGGTGCTGGACTTTCGTCTCACTTTTATGATCACTTGCGATTATTAGAACAATACGCCTATGGAAATATTAAGGCATTAGCAAAAAAAATCACTTTAGATAATTCAATGTTAGATTATCTAGATAACACAAATAATAATGCTAATAATCCGAATGAAAATTACGGTCGAGAATATTTGGAATTATTTACTATTTTAAAAGGACCGCAGAAAGGAGAAGGGGATTATACAAATTATACGGAAATAGACGTTCAAATGGCCGCTAAAGTGTTTTCTGGTTTTAGAACTCAAAATGATAGAAAAGCCATAGACGAAGAAACAACTATTCCTAAAGGTTACGCCAGAAAAAATAGTCATGATAAGAATGATAAAAATTTTAGTGCTGCTTTTGGCAATCACGTTATTTCTGGACGAGATACTGCGGAAGGCATGTATGAGGAATTAGATGATTTTGTTGAAATGGTTTTTGCACAAGAAGCGACCGCCATTTCATACGCCAGAAAATTATACCGTTTTTTCGTCAAAAGCGAATGGGATGAAGAAATTGAAGCAACCATCATCTTTTCTTTATCTCAAATTCTCATCGACAATAACTTTGAAATCATTCCTGCTATAAAAGCATTGCTTTGTAGTGCTCATTTTTATGATGAAGACGACAGCGATAATTCAAACGAAATTATAGGATCTATTGTTAAAAGTCCGTTACAACTACTTTCAGAAATAATCACCATGTTCGAAGTCAGTTTCCCAAATCCGGAAACCGAAGCATATCGCTTTTATAGCAACTTTTTCCTATCATTCATTCATAACAGTTATTTCGGTAGCGCAGGCCTCGAGTTTTTTAATCCTGATTCCGTTGCAGGGTATCCTGCAATTTATCAAGAACCAGATTTTGATAGACATTGGTTTTCTTCAACTACTATCATCGCTAGATATAAATTAATAGAAAGTCTAATCTTTGGTAAAAACACCATAATATCTGGAAACATATACACCTCTATTGATATAATTTCTTTCGTTGAAAAACATATTGAGCAGCCTTCAGATGCTTATGAATTAATAAAGGAATTATCAGAATTGCTATATCCAGAAAACATCGATGACAGTCGAATCAATTATTTTATAGACCAATTGGTAGACGGTTTTGATAGTTATTACTGGAACAAGGAATGGGTAGCTTATACCAATACTGGTGAAAAAGAAACAGTGAAAACGCGCTTAAACGATTTAATTATTGCCATGACGAATGCTCCAGAATTTCAATTAATGTAACTAAAGTCGAAATGAAAAGAAGAAATTTTATTAAATTATCGGCCACTGCTTCTGTTATTGCATTAACACCGCTAGAAATTAAAGCCGCCCTTGAGCCTTTATCGTCTATGTTGGAATGCCCAGATATTTCCAGTCGGAAATTAATACTTATAAATCTAGCCGGAGGAAATGACGGATTAAACACAGTTATCCCAATAAATCAATATAATTTATACAGTCAACTTAGACCCACAATAAAAATTTCAAATTCGGGTAAAGACCAATATCTTAAACTAGATACCACTTTACCTGAAAACCAACAAGTTGGATTACACCCAGTATTAAAAGGGTTTAAAGAAATTTATGACACTGGTCAATTACGGGTTTTACAATCTGTGGGATATCCCTCCCAAAATAAAAGTCATTTTAAATCGACAGATTTATACTTAACTGGCAATGATGGGATGAGCTTAAATAATGGCTCAAATTCTGGTTGGATTGGTCGTTTTATGGAACAATTCTATGCTGATCAAGTAGAAGAGGCTTTTCCATTAGCCATTGAAATGGGTTCCCCTAAAAATTCCCTAGGTTTTCATGGAGTTGAAGAACATGGGTTATCTCTAAATATTACTGGACAGGACCCTTCAGGATATTATTCTGTACTGAACGGATTGGGTGGAGCTCCTCCACAAAATATTTCAAATTCTGACTATGGTAAAGAATTAGATTTTATAATTAATACAGACGCTTTATCAAATAAATACGCGCAAACGATTTCAACCTCTTTTGATAAAGGACAAAATACAGTAAGTTATCCCGACACCGACATTTCAGATCAGTTAAAGACTGTTGCGAGACTAATTAGCGGTGATTTACAATCGAAAGTATTTATGGTTCGAATCAGTGGTTTTGACACACATAATGCACAAGCGCAAGATGCTGGAAGTCCTTTAGGGAAACACGCCGATCTTTTAACGCAATTATCGGAAGGTATAGTGGCTTTTGTAAAAGACATGAATCAACAAAACCTAGCGGATGATATGGTTGGGCTTACCTTCTCAGAATTTGGTCGAAAAGCAAAAGAAAATGGAAGTTTAGGCACAGATCATGGAGAAATTGCTCCTATGTTTGTATTTGGGAAACCTGTTGAGGGAGGTGTTTCAGGTACCAATCCAGATTTAAGTGAAGCGAAAGAAGATAATAATTTTCAATTGAAAACAGTTCAATTTGATTATAGAGAAACTATTGGAACCCTACTTCAAGATTACTTGGGTGCAACGAATCAAGTCATTGATGCAACGTTTTTTAATTACGCTAATAACGAAAGTTTCAATAATTTAAAAATTGAAAAATTAATAAAAGATCAGTTTAATATTTCAAAATCATGTTTAAGAGACGTTCCTCCCGGTTCACAAGAAGATCAGGAATGGCAGATCTTCCCTAATCCTTTTGATGAACGAATTACGTTATATAGCATCCATGAAGAAGAATATGTAACGTATGAAATATTTACAAGTTCGGGAGCACTGTTAATGAGTCGACATGAAAAAACTTCTTTTGGAAGACATGGTATTTATTTGGCGCATTTATCTTCTGGAGCCTATGTTTTAAAAATTACTTCAAGCAATAATAGAACTGAAGTTCATAAGATCTTGAAAATATAATAGAAAACTTACTTAATTAAACAAGGTCTATTTCGAGCGAGGTTACAAACTATGAAACTCAATCAAATTAGCTTCTTGATACTGCTCGCCTAGACTTAGTAATAAATTTTTAATTGTATTACTATCCCCATTAACGCCTAGTGCCGAATAACCTATATTATTTAAATTTCCCAATCTAAAGTCTACAATATTTATATTTCTAGAAGCCAAAGCAGACAATAAAATTAACAATACGCCAGGTGCGTTATTATGTTTGGTAACAATCACCTTTTTACCCAAAGCCAACTTCAATTCAACGCCATCCATTTCAAGTAAATAAACACCTCTCCTGTTGTAATTAGGTAATACTGCTTGTTCTTTATATGTCAATTTTTTAAACAATCCAACATCGGTTCCTTTAATAAAATCTATAGCATTTTGAATATTACCATTTTCACTTCCTATGGCTAAAAAAGCTACTGCAGTACCATCATTATTAGATTTTAACCTCGCAGTCGCAACGTTAATTCCCTCAGATGCTAAACTGTTAAAAAGTGAAGAAATTACACCAGGTCTATCCAAATGTTCCGAAAACAATCCGTTTACCTTTCCTTTTGATGGCAAAGGTATTTCATCAGAAACAGTTATAGATTTCCCAGATTTTCGAATTCGCATAGCATTATAATCACCCATACCCGTTGAATGATTATAGATCTCTAGAAACTCTGAATAACATCCTCCAAAAGAAAAATCTGGAATAATACGTCTTTCAGCTGGATTTAAGCGCTGATTCAACAATTCAATCCCTTTATTTAATATAGTATATTTTACCTTTAACTCGTGGTTATCGTAAATCGTTCTTTTCTCTGGAATTAATTTGGAATAACTCACATAATCTTCATATCCTGCATCTTGAATATACTCTAAACTCTCTTTAAAATTCACACCATAATAACGGACGTGATGCGTATCCGTTCCTACACAAACTGGAATTTGTAATTCATGAGCTCTTCTTAATATATTCTGAATGGGATATACTCCTACTCCCTTAAACTTACCCGCCATATTTACATCTAGCGATAAATTTCTGTCAGCAATCATTTCCAATAAAGAACAAAATTTATTTGCTAATGGATGAGAACTCGTTTCAAAATTTACCAATGCATCTGGCATGTCGACATTTAATTTTGGTAAATCTATATGACCAATAATTTGAATCATATCACCAAAACATTCTATCATCTGAATCGTCTCATTGAAATACCCATCCCAATAAGCTTCTAGACTGCCACGAAGTTTTAATAATTCTTCTGCTTCTTCCTTTGAGCCATCATAAGGCAATCCTTCTGGAGCAAAGTGTACTGAACCAATCACGTAATCTGCTCCCTCTGCTTGAAATATTTTAGAACGACTCCATTGTAATCCAAGATCTTCGCCCATCCATTCTAATTCAACACCATATTTAATGTTAATTTTACCCTCATACTTTTGACGGAGATTTACAATACGTTTTGGATAATTTAAATACGATTTATTCCCTCGAATAAATTTTACGTTTGTTTCTCGCTCAGCAATATATCTAAACCTTGTTAAACGTGGAGAATGTATAATAAACGTAATACTTGGATGTCCCGCATCAATAGCCTTATCTACAATATCTTCTAATCTATCAATGCCATGCTTTACGTGATCTTGTTCAGTACCAGCATGAATTCCATGGGTTTCCCAAATAAACTCGTTTAATTTTTTCTTCAAAACTTTACTTTTAATTCGTAATTAATGAGGGACAAAATTAATAATTGAAATAGACTTATGAACTACTATTACCTAGTTTTTGATTTTTACTACTGTTAAATGAAGATAATAGCTGATTTTACAAACCAAAAATGAATTATTTTTATTGAATTGGCTCTCGATTCTTCCAAGTCAAAACACCAGTCTTATTTGCCCATTCCTTCCATAAGACTGTCATCTCCTCTACTTTACCCGGCATCTGTGTTCTTAAATTATTTGTCTCGCTTCTATCCAAATCCATATCATACAACTCCCAATTGTATTCGGACTCTTTTTCCCATTTCGACACCAATTTATATTTTCCTTTCCTTACTGCTTTATTCCCTTCATGTTCCCAGAAAATTCCTCTATGTTCTAAATTTTTATTTTCAAATGCTGGCTGAAGACTTATACCCTCTAAAGGTGTAATTGTATTCCCATTGAAGTTTTTCGGATAACTCCCCGCACCAACATCTAAACAAGTCGCCATAATATCTATTAAGTGGCAAGGCTGATTTCTAAACTCGTTTTTTGCCTTAATTCCTAAAGGCCAGTGAACAATTAACGGCGTTGCAATGCCTCCTTCGTGCACCCAATGCTTGTACATTCTAAAAGGCGTATTACTTGCATTTGCCCAAGGTTTTCCATAGCCAAGGTAGGTGTTGTCGCCACCTGGCGTTAATCCCTTTCCAACTAGTACTGGTCTCCCATCACGTGTATATTTGGGCATCATCTCTGTTTGGAGTTCATTAGTTGCCATAGGTTTTATTTCAGTAAGTTTTGCGTTTTTGTAATGGGGTTTCACCGAATTACTAAACCCCCATTCCTCGGCACAACCACCGTTATCTTGTAAAAAGAAAACTAATGTGTTTTCTTTTATTCCTTTTTTCTCGAGAGCGTTCATTACACGTCCTATACCTTGATCCATACAATCAACCATGGCCGCATAGACTTCCATCAGTGCGCTGTACCATCCCTTTTGCGCGACATCTTCCCAATTAATAATAGTTTTTTTATCCGTTAATTTCCATTCAGGCTTTAAAAGCCCCATTTCCAACATTTTCTTATACTTCACTTTACGGAGTTCGTCCCAACCTTTATCAAACTTACCTTTGTATTTTGCAATATCTTCGGGCTTTGCATGCATAGGCCAATGCGCAGCGGTATAAGGCAAATACATAAAGAATGGTTTATCTCCTTTATGTTCGTCTATAAACTTTACCGCATTATCAGATATAGCATCTGTATAATAAAAGTCCTTAGAAGGAACAACGAAGTCATTATCTCTCGTCAACGAATTAGGATCGTAATAACTTCCTGCTCCATGAATCGTTCCATAAAACTTATCGAATCCTCTTTGCAAAGGCCAATTGTGTTTCGATGGATTTTCCTTTGATGGATTTAATGGGGTAACATGCCATTTTCCGGACATATAGGTAGCGTAACCCGCCTCTTTCAAAACTTCAGCAATAGTAACCGCATTTTTACTTAAATCTCCTTGATAAGCTTCACTACCTCTATCATTCATCATATGACCTACACCTGCTTGATGCTGATATAGCCCGGTTAATAACGAAGCTCTGGTCGGACAACATCTACCCGTATTGTAGAATTGCGTAAACCGCAAGCCATTATCCGCAAGCCTATCAAGGACTGGTGTGTTTATTACACCTCCATAACTTCCAATATCAGAATAACCCATATCATCTGACATAATCAGAATAATGTTTGGTCTGCTATTTTCATCATTAATAGACTCAGATTGAATCTTAAAATTTACCTCTTTTTTACAGGATATCCCCAATAAAATAAAAAAAGAACACAACGTCATTCGAAAGAAATATAGCTTCATAAGTTTAATTTCGATTGTTATTTATCAGCCATTTTTCATATTGTTGCTCCAACTGTGCAACGATTTCTGGATGCTCCTCTGCCAGGTTCTTTGATTCTCCAAGATCCTCTTCCAAATTCACAAGAAATCGCTTTTCTGTAAACGTATAATCACGATTACTGGTATCATAAGGGTTCCCCAACAATTTCCACTTCCCTTTACGAGCAGCCCACATTTTGCCAAACTGCCAACAAAACACTTCAGAATGTAAAGAACCTATCTTAGAATTATTAATAACTGGTAACAAACTTTTTCCATCTAATTCTTCTGTATCTAACTTAATTCCGCACAATTCCGCCAAAGTTGGCATCCAATCAGCATTCACTGCAAATTGATCTCTAACTGCTCCTTTTGGTATTCTATTTGGCCAAGTTATCGCTGCCGGAACTCGGATTCCACCTTCGAATAAACATTGTTTCGCTCCTCTGTATGGTCCTGCATTTCCTCCACCATTATGTGCACGCTGTTCCGTAGAATGCCCATTGTCTGATTGAAAAACAATAATTGTATTGCCTTTGAGTCCGAGTTCCTCCAATTTATTTACGAGGTCTCCGACTCTAGCATCGAGGGTTGATACAAACGCATTGTACAAGTTCCGCGGATATTTCACACCTTTGCTATTGTAATATTCCAGCCATTCTGTATCTCCCTGATATGGATAATGCGGCATATTGGAAGCAAAATACATAAAGAAGGGTTTTGTTCCATTCTTCTCTAAAAATTGTGACGCTTCTTTTACCATCAAATCTGGAAAAAATTCTCCGTAGTGATAAACTTCTTTACCATTTCTAAATAAATCGTGCCTGTTGCGGCCATTCCAATAAAAGAAGTGTGAGTAATTATCTATACAACCAACAAGATGGCCAAACGAATACTCAAAACCTTGCGCATTCGGACTCATTTCTGGCTGATATCCCAAGTGCCATTTTCCTATATGGGCCGTTGCATAACCAGCATCCTTAAACATTTCTGCCATGGTATATTCCGATCCTTTCAACCCGCTTTTACTTTGCATACTCGCTCCTGCATTTCCTGGAACTCCTGCGCGTTGAGGAATTTTACCCGTAAGCAACGAAGCTCTGGAAGGTGAACAAATAGGAGAAGCATAAAACTGTGTAAAACGAACACCGTCATTTACCAATGCGTCAATATTTGGAGTTTTTAAATCTTTTGCGCCATAACTATTCAAATCTATTGAACCTTGATCATCTGTATATATGATGATTACATTTGGTTTTTCTTGAGCCTTAGCAAAAGCAGAAATCAATACGATTGTAACAATTAAAAGTTTTTTAAATTGGCTTTTAGAAATCATTTTTTACTAATTTATTTTTTCAATTTATCCTGTATTTTTTTCATTTCCGCTGCGTAGCGCTTGCCCATCATTAGGGCGCTGTCAGAATCAAAATGTGTTCCATCAAAAGTTTTCACACCTTTAGAAGACACCACCCCGGTATAATCAATAAAACTTGGTAATTTTAGGATCATCTTATTAAACGAGTTCCTTTTCTCACTTTCAAAAATCTGACCCGCTACAAATGGTAGTTTAGGACTATTGAATTCCTCTCGCAATGCATTTATGAGTATTTCTATCCGTTCTAAATACAGTTCCGTTCTAATAGGATCTGAATCACTCTCTCCTTGATGCCAAATAATTCCCTTTAAGATTCCATATTCCAAAGCTTTATGGGTTTGCTTTACAGCTTCTTCATAAAGGTTTGCTCCTGGAAGCCATTGCATTATTTTTGTACCGCCCTTCGCGTTCATTACAAGACCAATCTCCTCCTTAGAACTATGCGCAATCATTACTTTGGTAAATGAATATGCCGGACTCAATCGCTGCATTTCTATCCCCTTTCGAGTTGTTGCGTATCTGTTAAGCGGATTACGCGCATGAACCCAAGGAGTTGAACTATTCCCAGTAAAAAGATAGGCGTGTTCTAAAATTGCCGTGTCCTCTTTTTTGATCTCAGCTCTACCCGCCATATTAGATTGACCAATCACCAGATAGATATCCATACTTTGAGGAACATCTTTCGGTATATGCTCTTTTTCAAAAACAGCAACTTGTCCAAATGCACTTTGTTGCACCTGAAATAAAAAGATAATCAACAAAAAATATTTAATCACGTATATTCGTTTCATTCTGGTTCGTTACATTAGTTGAAAAATCTCCAAATTTCAATGGCTACTTTTTTATTTGATTCTCCATAGTCACTGCTTGTTGTCTCATTTCTTCAAGTACTTCTATATACTCCGTGTCACCTACAAGGTTTATCACCTGACTTGGATCTTTTTCTAAATCATGTAAGTATTCATACTGCGGACTTTGCTCGTAATAATTTGCATAGACATAACGCTCTCCTCGGATACCTATGTACTTAGGGATTTTGGAATTATTAAATTTATGCTCACAAAAAAAACTATTTCTCCATTCATGTATTGGCTCATTATTCACAATAGGCAACAAACTCACTCCTTGATACAGGCTAGGAACTGGAACTCCAGCATAGTCTAAAATAGTAGCAGGAATATCGATATTTAAAGACATTCTATCAGACACTTTTCCCACTTCTTGTTTTGGTTTTCTCGGGTCATAAATAACCAATGGCACACGCAATGATTCTTCATAATGAGACCATTTACCAGCAAATCCACGATTCCCCATATAATACCCATTGTCAGCCGTATAAATAATAATCGTGTTTTCTGCCAATCCTTTTTCTTCCAGCGTTGCAATCACTCTTTTCATCACATTGTCATATCCACTGATCATGCGATAATAAGCCCGCATATTGGTCTGGTACTTTTCTTCTGTATCCCATCGCCAAAAATAACGTTCTCTATTCAATGATTCTTTTAGAAAATCGGGATGGTTTTCATAAATTTCTAGATCATTCAGATTGGGTTTCGGCATTTCAATATTTTCATACATCTGTGCAACCGCTTTTGGATACGGATAATGCCCTTCATTTCCGGGTGTTTTATTTCCATCTACAGCATGCACTGCATTAAAACTAATTGACAAACAAAATGGTTGATCCGCAGACTGCTTTTTAAGATAATCCACTGCTTGGTCACCTTTAATTTCAGCTGAATGCCGCCTAGAACCATCATCCAATATTTCAAAATAGGGTGCATTCTGTGGCGAAGGTTTAAAGTAATTAAACATCTGTGGAATAATACTATCCTTGTACTCAACTTTCACTCCAAATTTCCCAACAAAGCCTGTGTTATATCCCGCTTTTTTTAAGAGATATGGGTACGTATTTGTAGTGAACTCTGTCTTAATTGGAGGTTTTCCAAATGTATAATTATGCTTTGCTTCATAGAGTCCTGTGAGGATTGAAGCGCGACTCGCAGCGCAAATAGCTGTCGTCACAAAAGTATTGGCAAATCGAATTCCGTTCTGTGCAAGTTTATCAACTGTTGGTGTTTTTATGATAGGATGCCCTGCCACCGAGAGCATATCATTTTTTTGGTCATCTACCAAAAAAAATAAAATGTTTGGCTTTTTCTCTTCAACAGGTTCAACTGTCTTGCAGGAGACAAAGCTGGTATATAAAATGCAAAGCCCTACCCCTAATTTTAAACTTTTTCTCATCTGTTTTTAGTAAAAAAATTAATCTAAATTTTTAGTGGACTCTTCCCAGTCATCCGTTCGAAAAGAAGATGCCGGTAATAAATTGGTATCGAAAAGGGTTCCTTTAACCCAATTTTTCCAAGCATATCTTACCGCCACTGGAGCCGTTACTTTTTCACTTTTAACCAACACCTTTTTCCCTCCAGTTATATTTGCAGTAGCTGGATAAAAAACCTTGTCTTCTCCTGCTATTTCAAAACCTGTTAATCCGTTATATGAGTACAAACCAGTTTCTGCATTTTTAAATGTCAGCAAAATCTCCCCCTCTTTAATTTCTAGGGATTCATACACAGGTGATTTACCATCGATACCCTTAAAACCATATGTTTGTTCAAGTGCATTGAATAACAATCTATTTGCTACTTCTTTCTTTTTAGGCGGGTGAATAAAAAACTCTTCCCCGATGTCCATCGTAATTGCAATACCCGAATTAGGTATCAAATCGGCACAGTCCAACTGACTTTCACGAATAAAGGCAGAATTCTCTGCTGTAGCAAAAGCATCATTATTATTATACCAATATGGTGCTATTTGAACATAGTAAAATGGAAAATCTCCAATATCCCATCTAGTTCTCCAATCTTTTACCATTGCAGGAAAAAGTTCTGTATGCTTTTTAGGTTCATTCCTATTAGACTCTCCTTGATACCATAATGCCCCTTTAATTGAGTACGGAATTAAGGGATGAATCATCGCATTATACAAAGCGGTTGGAATATGATTTGTTCCTTTTTTAATATCAACTCCTTCCAAATTTACTTCTTGAAAAGCAGAAATCACATCCTTACTAATCCATGCCTGTACGGAACTTCCACCCCAAGAGGTGTGAATCATTCCCACGGGAACATCCAATGTTTTTTGTAATTGCGCTCCAAAATAATAGGCTACCGCACTAAATGATGCAACGTTTTCTGAAGAGGCCTGTTGCCAAGAAGTGTGTTTTTCCACATCTTTTTTAGGGGTCTTTGAGCCAGCCCTATCTACTGTAAATAAACGCAGATTCGGATTATGTGCGTTCATAACGGTATTTAATGTTCCAAAAGTAGGCTGACCATTATACCCATTTACAGGTTGTTGCATATTAGATTGCCCAGAACACAACCACACTTCTCCGAATAAAATATTTTCCAATAAAATATCAGAATTCTTACTGGTTATATTAATTCGCTGAGGTTGTTTACTATGGGTGGTTTTAACCTCTGCGCGCCAGTTTCCATCATTGTCTGCTTTTATAGCGATCGTTTCACTAAGCCAGGATGCTTCAATCTTAATTTTCTCTTTAGCATCTGCCCAACCCCATAATACAACCGTGGTATTTCGCTGCAATACCATGTTTGAAGATACAATAGCAGGGAGTTTTATCTCTGCAAATAATGACTGTACAAACAGTGTACAAACTACTAGTACTAGAATACTGATTTTTGTGTTTTTCATATACTTATCTTTAATCTTTTAATGAATTCTTCTTTATTTTAGTGTAACCATTTTCAATACTATTTTTCTATGTTCCTCTTCGAAAAATCACTCGAACTGACGTTAACCTTTTAAACTTTTATAAATAGTTTGTTTCGATATAGGATATACAAAAACACCCAAATAAGTCCTAAAGCACCAACAGATATCAAGGATACATGCCACTTTTCGTCAATGGGCCTCAATAGACCTCCAAATATTTTATTGGATGTATAGGTGAAATTAATAAAACTATATGCAAAGTAAATAGTTAGAGAGTTCACTCCGATAACCTTAAAAAAGAACGCCCATTTTCTATAGCCTTTAACATCAATCAACCAATAAAATAGTGCCAATATTAAAAAACTCATCCCTCCGGTTAACAATATAAATGAACTTGTCCATAAATGTTTATTGATTGGAAAATGCAAACTCCAGACCAAACTAAGTATCAATGCTGCCAATCCAAAAAGTATAAGTCTTTGCGTTTTTTTATTTTCACTACTGGTAGGATCTTGCAATACTTCTCCTGCCCATGTGCCAAATACAGTTAAACAAAGCGCTGGAAATTGAGTAAGAAATGCTAATTCATCATAGCTGCCTTGCTTCAAGATTCCTGGCATAATTCTGCTGTCTATCCAGCCAACCAAATTACCTTCAAAGGAAAGGTTTCCTGCTCCAAATCCAGGAACTGGAATAAGAAAGAGCGCGGCGTAATAAGCCAACAATATACCAACAACCCAATAAAGTCTTTGTATTTTATTGAAATTTAGAAAGAGTAACGTCGTAATAAATGTCGCAAATCCAATTCTACCAAGTACACTTCCAAATCTAATTTGCGAGGGTTCAAATAACGGTAAAGGAGCATTCTTATAAAGAATACCCAAAACTATTAAGATAATCATTCGCTTAAAAGCCTTCTTGTATAAGTCCGATTTTAAAACTTTTTTTCTGAGATTACTTTTTAAAGAAAAACTCAAAGAAACACCTGCTATAAATAGAAATAATGGAAATATAAAATCAAAAAATGTAAATCCATTCCAGGCTGGATGCTCCACTTGTTCAGCCATTACATCTACCCAAGGGAGTGCTGTTTTTCCCTGAATATAATATAAAAAAGAGGCACCTCCAGAAATGAAGAACATATCAAAACCTCTTAAGGCATCTATAGAAAGTAACCGATTGCTTTTATTCATCCTTAACTTGAAATTCTCTACAATTTTTTAATTTTTAAATCCTTATACCAAACCTTGGCTCCATGGTTTTGAAAATCGATATGCCCAAAAGGAGACTTTCCATAATACGGATTATTTTTCCATTTTGATTGTGCGACCTTTTCATTCCAGGCTTCAGAATATAATTCACATTGCATTACAATAACATCGTTTACCCAATGTGTCACTAAACCATTTGACAATCTAATTCTTCCTGTATTCCATGCTGGATAGGTTAAAACCTTCTTGTCTTTAGAGGTTTCAATCACATCATAGAAAGAACCGGTTGAGTTTTTATTAAATTCACCAGCGTCATCATGCACCTGAAATTCAGGCCCTGTTTGATACGGTCTTCCCCATTGGTTCTCTGCCCGTACTCTATAAATTACACCGCTATTCCCCATCGTTTTCCAGGTAAATTTAAAGTCAAAATCACCATACATTTCAGCCGTCATAAGATCATCAACTCCCTTTGCACCATTATAATGTAAAGATGCTTCATCTACAATCCATCCTATTTCATTCTTTTCATCATAGGATCTCCAACCATTAAGCGTTTCACCATCAAATAATAATTCCCAACCATTGGCCAATTCTTGTGGAGAAAGTCTGTTGTTATTCTCTTGCGCGTTTGATGAGATTGAGTAAAATAAAATGATTGCAAATAGTACTTTTAAATTCATTGTCTTTAGTTTTAAATTAGTGGACGCCCACGAAAATTAATCCTTTCTATTCTTATGAATTGTTCGTGTTCCAACAAGAATATAATAAAAGGAATTATGGAAGCTCCAATATAGGAAAATAATATCAATCTGATAGCTATCCTTCTCCCACAAATTTCTTGTATTTCTCATACCCACTAATAACTATAAACTAGCGGAACGAAAATTGTATAGGTTGTAAAAAGAACCTGATTAGGTTACTAGATCCATTTATAAATAATGCCATAAAATAGAAATACATTATATAACCCTTCTATTTTCAGAATAAGTTCTTCTCCTATTTCGTTATTATATAGCGCTATCTCAATGTAACTAGTGAGCACCAAATTTGTAGTTCCTTCACGTATTTCTACCTTTTAATTTACTGCCTTTTGGGTTCCTTTAAAGTTTCTGTAAAGTTCTGCGTAAGAATAGTAGCGGATTCAAGGCCTTGCACTTTCGATTTATGACGAAACGTTATACGAAGATTCTATCAGTTAATTTAGCTCTAAAACCGCTATTTTTTTATTCATTGTTCTCCGCTTCTATTTTACATTGTCCATTTAAAAAATTCGTTAAAACTATTTGATTATGATTTTTTTATGCGTTTTCTAAGAACAAAATTTCTTGATTTTAGAAGTAAACTGTTTTCAAGATGCGCCATTTTTCCAACGCTCCAACTGATATTAATGATAACTACGCCCTTTTTTAAAGCAGAAGGTTTGGTTATTCATCTAATAGACCGTCTAGAAACTTGTCCAATCCATTAGCTTTCGCATATTCAAGCGTTTTTTCACCTGCTTTTAAAAGACTATCAATATTTTCTGAACAGGCATTGGACATATCTGAGGAGTACTTTCTATCCTTTTCTGGTGTATCAATTCTCAAATAGGATCCAAGATTATTAGGCTCTAGCGTTTGATAGATTTCATTCATTTGAAATGCTACCGTGTCGGTACTAGCATCCATCATGATATCGGGTATTGATTTTGCCCATTTTAAAAGACTCCAGGTACTGCTTGCTTCTTTATCATCGAGTTTAAATCCTCCCCCTCCCGTACCTATTGATAAAATATACATAGAGTTTGCAGATGGTTCGCTATTGTTTCTAGCCTTAAAGTTTGTGTTTCTAGCCTCTGCATATGCACAAATTGTCGGGTTATTTGCAAAGACTCCTCCGTCTAAATTTATCATATTATCAGATGCTTGATTCTTTAAATTATGAGAAGCAATATTTTTAATTTTTGCCGGAGGGAAATAGGTCGGTGCTGCTGATGTTGATCTTAAAACGTCACGTACAAAGAATTCCCTTTTTGCAGTGTCTTCTCTGCTTGTAAAGAAAAAAGAAGATTTATTATTCATGTTGTAAGTCGTAATAAGGCAAGGTTTTATCAGTTCACTTATCAGAAGGTTTCCAAATTTATCTTTTAGTAAAGTTTCTAAATTCAGCGGACTGTATGCGGTAGCGTTTCTTAGTCCCCATAATCGTTTCCAACTACTAATCTTAGAAGCGTTAAAAATATTATGCCCTTCTTTCACATAAAAATCCAATGCCTCTGCAGCCGAGAACTTTGCTTTCGTCTTATTTCCATCCTGAGGCGTTAAATAAATACCCGATAGAATTCCTCCTGTACTAGTTCCAGCAATGAAATCAAAGTGATCGGAAATAGTTGTTCCTGGGGCTTTTTCCTGAAGGTATTCTTCGACATATTTAATAACAGTTGCCGGTATTATCCCTCTAATTCCTCCACCATCTAATGATAGAATTCTTACTTTTTTCTTTTTTCCCATAATTTATTAATATTCTCTCAACCCCTTTTAAATAATCTGATAGTTTTTAAGCGGTTTCCGTCCAAAGAAATCTTTTGGGTTCTTTCCTTTCAATCTTAGTTTTATCCTCTGAAGATATCTTTTTTATGTCAATTTTTTACCCTAATAAAATTTATACACAGTCTCACTAAATTACATAGATTAATGGACATAGCACTTATTATGAGCACATAAATACATGTAATAAAAGTATCGTGTTAATCCCTATATGTTTACGTTTTTTTTAGATAAAACGTGCTTTTAGTAGACAC
>TARA_B110000037_G_scaffold39279_1_pt1 | contig 79191 bp, 76 predicted proteins | sample TARA_B110000037 | Tara Oceans TARA_B110000037 (sample SAMEA4397196) | marine metagenome | biome: Polar Biome; feature: [MIX] marine epipelagic wind mixed layer (ENVO:01000061); material: water (ENVO:00002006), including particulate matter (ENVO:01000060) such as... | depth 10-100 m | reverse complement strand
TGTACTTTCACAATTACTAATGAAGATATTATTCAATAAGCATTATGTTCTGCTTTCCTCTAATACTTTAGCAGATACTGTTCATATTTTAATCTGGAAATCAAAAATTTGTCAATAGAAATTGAGAAGGCTATAACACTGTCTAAAGCTAATTTCCAACTATCTTTAGACGCAACGTTAAATTACGAATGCGTTTTTTTTGCAATCGGTCTTGAAAAATTCGAATGTCAGATAAAAGCTAAGTTTATCCAATTCTTCGAATATCTGCACCTAAATTATTTAAACGGAAGTCAATGTTTTCATAACCTCGATCAATTTGCTCGATATTGTGAATTGTACTCTTCCCTTCTGCTGAAAGTGCTGCAATTAACAAAGAAACCCCTGCTCTTATATCAGGTGATGTCATGCTAATCCCTCTTAATCTGCTTTCATGATTTAATCCAATAACAGCTGCTCTGTGCGGATCACATAAAATAATTTGCGCGCCCATGTCAATCAGTTTATCTGTAAAGAACAAACGGGATTCAAACATTTTTTGATGAATCAAAACTGATCCTTTTGCTTGCGTTGCAGTTACCAACATAATACTTAAAAGGTCTGGCGTAAATCCAGGCCAAGGCGCATCAGAGATGGTCATGATGGAACCATCAATAAATGTATCAATTGTATACGAATCTTGCGCAGGAATATATAAATCATCCCCTTTTAGTTCTATTTGGATCCCCAATTTACGGAACATATTAGGCATGATTCCCAAATCAGGATAACTGACATCTTTAATTGTAATTTCAGAGCGAGTCATTGCTGCAAGGCCAATGAACGAACCAATCTCAATCATATCAGGTAAAACACGGTGAAAACATCCGCCAAGTGACTTAACCCCTTTAATTTTTAACATGTTTGAGCTAATTCCTGAGATTTTTGCTCCCATGCTATTCAACATTTTACACAACTGCTGCAAATAAGGTTCGCAAGCCGCGTTATAAATTGTTGTTTCTCCTTTTGCTAAAACAGCTGCCATTACAATGTTCGCCGTTCCAGTAACCGAAGCCTCATCCATGTGGATAAATGTTCCTTTTAAATTATCTGCCTCAACAGTATAAAAATACGTTTTAGCGTCAAAATGAAACTTGGCACCCAAATGTGTAAAGCCTTCAAAGTGGGTGTCTAACCTTCTTCTTCCAATTTTATCGCCTCCCGGTTTTGGCATATACGCCTTTCCAAATCGCGCCAATAACGGCCCAATAATCATAATTGATCCGCGTAATCCTGAAGCACGTTTGGTGAAATCTTCCGATTTCAAATACTCTAAATCAACGTCTTTTGCTCTGAAATTATAAGTTCCTTTTTCTACCTTTTCAATTTGAACACCCATTGCTTGAAGCAGGTTGATCAGCTTGTTGACGTCAATGATGTCAGGAATATTACTAATCGTAACTTTTTCACTGGTCATTAACACGGCACACAAAACTTGCAAAGCTTCATTTTTTGCACCTTGCGGTATTAGTTCTCCTTTTAGCGGTTTACCGCCATGAATTTCAAATGCACCCATTGTTGATTAATATCTTTTTCGGTTATTTTTGTTTCTGTTTTTGTTATTACGGTTCTTGTTATTCGAATTTTTATTACTGCTGTTCGAATTTTTAGTTAAACCATTGGCTTTTAAAATTGAACCTGTTGAAGGTAAAAAGGAAACATCTGTTAATTGAATTTTACCCTCTGATAATTTTGCGAGGTGATCAATAATCATGTCATCCTCAATTGATGTTGAGTTAAACGTAAGATAAAATTGCTTCATCATGCAGGCTATGGTTTTCACCAAAGCTTGTCTTTCTTCCTCGTCTTCCATTTCGACTGCCTTTGCAATTAAAATCTCCACGTTTTTTCCGTAATGACCAATTTTAATTCTAGTTTGAGGATAAGCTACTTTATTCGGTTTTTCCGCTAAAACCTCACGGTTTGGCATGGGGTAAGGTGAATCAACGTCTAATTCAAAATCGGACATTATAAATAAATGCGTCCATAGTTTTGGCTTATATTCTTCGACATCTCGTAATTCTGGTTTTAACTCCCCCATCACTTTGATAATTGCTTGCGCAACCTTATTTCTTTTCTCACGGTCCTCCAGCGAAACGGCATGGTCTACCATCTTTTGAACATTACGACCATACTCTGGAATAAGCATTTTAGAGCGTGCCGTATTATATTCTAATGAATCTATTTCTAACATATACTTCAAATGTACTATTTTTTGTAGGAAATATAACGGGTATAAGCAGTGGATATGAATAAGAAACTGTTAATTATTCCAACTATTAATCTAAATTTAGTTGACTTAACAGAGCAGAACCACGTTAAAATTTGGATATTCACCCAACCTGTTGCAGGATTACTGCGTAATTTAAATATATCCTCGGCTAAACAAGATGCTATGAAAAGGGATAAGTTTGATTTTTTTCGACAAATAGGGTCATTCAAACAATTGGGTTTGTGACTTTAATACTATTTTCTGCAGCATCTAGAAAAGATGATATTGAAGAAATTCCTGAGCCTGAGGATGAAGTAATTGTAGAAGAGGGAGAAGACCCTGGTTGCGGCGGAATTTTTGAAGCGATTATCACAACTTTTGAAGGAGGCACTTATGAATCTGGACCATACTTGGCAGCATGCCCGTGCAGTTGGTGGACTTTCTCTAATGATGATCATTTGACTTGTGAATTAGGAAATACGAATATAATTAAGCGGACAGGAAGAAATTTTGAACCCTGTGAAGACTATTATAATTATACCGAAATTACAGCTCCCCGCATTGTTGGAAATTATACCAGAAATAGTGGTGAAGGATACATCTATGTTGATTCGATTTTAGTGGACATAGCAGGAGAAACTTTAATTGCAAAACAAGTAAGCACAGAGGTAGGTGGTCAATGGTATGAATTTATAGACGAAACGCATGCATACGAAAATCCTTGGTATACTTAGCATCCAAGAAGAGAAGTATTAGCGCACCACGATTCTATAGAACTGCCAAATGGTACTTGGTTTTATGATGTGCTACAAATAGGCCAATCCAACTTTTTAGATGGTAAAGATGGAGAGTCGCCTGGAGCTTTTTATCACCTCTATTATGCCAATGAAATTGGTTTGATCTGGGAAAATAATTTATCCACACCCAGTTATAGTCGCTATTTAGAGGAGTATTATATCGCGCCGCATTAAACAGCAGAGTTCAAACCCTACTCCTTCATTTGCGCCACTGCATCAACAGTCGCATTAGTTGGCATTTTACAGGCACCTTCTATACAAACAAAAATGGTGGTTTCATCCATAAACTTACCTTCTAAAACTTCTAAACTACTTTCATTTTCTCCACCCATGAATAAACGATTTGGAATATAATATTGATTCAACTCTTTCATGCGCGCCTTCCACTCTTTACCCGTAATGGCTAATTCGTAATATGGATTCACCACATTCAAAGATAAAATCCCCCAATTGGTGTAGTTGCTTCCATAATCGGCCATATCACCATAAACGTTCGCTAACATTTGTTTCGCTTTATAGGTATAGTCGCGCTTATACAATAAGATTCCCAAATCATAAAGGGCATTTGCCATAGACGAATTTGAAGCTGGAATCACATTATCCGAAACTTCCATTTTTCGTGCAATTAAAGGGCCTTCTTCATCTGAAGAAAAGAAGAACATACCACTTTTTTCATCAAAGAAATGTGCCAAGGCATAGCTTGCCATTTTATCTGCTTTCTCTATATACTTCTCATCAAAGGTTACTTCATAAAGCTTTGTAAATGCCTCAATAGCGAAACAGTAATCTTCTAAAAATCCCTTAATCTTGCTTTCGCCATTTTTATATGAATGCAATAATGAGCCGTCATCATTCATTTGCTTTTTCTGCATCCATTTTGCATTTAAAATTGCGCCATTTAAAAACAACTGCTCATCAAAAACCTGGTATGCATCTATCAATCCAGTCATCATTAAAGCATTCCAAGATGTCAACGATTTATCATCCAAACCGGGTCGAATCCGTTCAGACCTTTTTTCTAAAAGTTGTTTATTGATTGACGCCGCTTTTTCAGTCACCGCCATTTCAGTCATTCCTTCTTTCGTGGCATATTCCGCATTTGTTTTTTCGCGCAATAAAATGTGATTGCCCTCCCAAAGGGTTTTCAAACCAATATTATAATATGAAGCTGCGAACTTATAATCGTCCTCGCTCAATGTTTCTTTTAACTCTTCCTTGCTCCAAACATAAAACTTACCTTCTTCTCCGTCACTATCTGCATCTAATGCTGAGTAAAACGAACCCTCTTTGGTCATCATTTCTCGATAAGCCCATTCTAATGTTTGATAAACAACATGCTTATAAAGTGGGTTTTTTGTGCGTTGGTAGGCATGCGAATATAAGGACACCAATTGCGCATTATCATAAAGCATTTTTTCAAAATGGGGCACTTTCCATTTTTCATCTGTTGAATAACGTGCAAAACCACCACCGGCTTGGTCATAAATTCCACCTAAGGCCATTTTACGCATGGTTAAATCAACATGATCCATTACTACCGTGTCAGAATAATGATACGCGTATTGCATCATAAATTCTAAGTTATTCGGTAGTGGGAACTTATTCTTTTGTTGATCTCTAATGTCATGAAGATTCCCGCCGTCTTGCGTGTCAAAGCCTGGAATCCAATTGAGCATTAGGGTGTCTAATTTCCCAGCGGTAAATTGGATTCCAGTCACTGGGGTTTCAATTAATTCAGACTGCCGAATACCATTCGTCAAATTACTGGCAAAAGCTTCAATTTCAGCAGGTGATTTTTGAAACTTATAATCTAAGTTGTTTAATAATTCCATCCAGGGTTCTTTCTGGAAATAGGTTCCTCCGTATATTGGGCGGCCGTCAGGTAAAGTAAAACAATTCAAAGGCCAACCCCCACCACCTGTCATCAATTGCACAGCGCTCATATAAACTTGATCCACATCTGGACGCTCTTCACGATCCACTTTGATGCAAACATATTTCTCATTCATTAACTCAGCAACCTCTTCGTTTTCAAAGCTTTCATGCTCCATCACATGGCACCAATGACAAGATGAATAGCCGATACTAATCAGTACTAATTTATTTTCAGCCTTCGCTTTTTCAAAAGCAGCATCCCCCCATGGCATCCAATCAACTGGATTATGGGCATGCTGCAATAAATAAGGACTCGACTCATTTATTAAATCATTCGTATACTCATGTTCTTCATTTTCCACGTTGTTATTTTCTTTTTGTGAATTGCAACTTGATGCGACAATAACCATGATTATTGTCAAAAAAAGCAATGTAAGCTTTGTCATAGAAATGATTTTCTGACCGATCATATAAATTGGTCATTAAATTTTAGTAAATATAGCTAACTTGCAGCGGTTAGAAATCCGAAACGACCTAAAATGCTTTGCTTTTAACATTTTTGGCCATTTTTTTAATTAACAACTAACCAATACAATCATAAAAAAATAAAATGAAGCATTTATTATTTTTCATTATTGCAGCATTCTCATTCTCTTTAAGCGCTAATTCACAGACATACTTTCAACAAGAAGTGGATTATAGAATTGATGTTCAACTCTATGATCAAGAAAATATTCTACGCGGTTTTGAAGAATTTGACTACAAAAACAATTCAAAAGACGCACTAGCGTTCATCTATGTCCACCTATGGCCAAATAGCTATAAGAACAATGAAACCGCACTTGCTAAACAGCTGTATTTGATGGACGATATGAGTTTGGAGTATGCTTGCGAAGGTGATCGTGGTTATATAGATTCTTTAGGTTTTAAAGTGGACGGAAAGGATGTTTCTTGGATGTATGATGCCGATCATGTCGACATTTGTAAAATTGAATTGGCGGAACCTTTAAAACCGGGTGAATCAATCACTGTTTCTACCCCCTTTAAAGTTAAAATTCCTTCTGGAGATATTTCTCGATTAGGTTTTGTTAAAGAATCTTATCAAGTCACACAGTGGTATCCTAAACCAGCTGTTTATGACCTAGATGGATGGCACCAAATGCCTTATTTAACGCAGGGAGAATTTTATTCAGAATATGGCACCTTTGATGTTTCAATTACGCTACCAAAAAACTACGTTGTTGGTGCTACCGGTGACTTGCAAACAGCATCTGAAATTGAATTTTTAAATGAACGTGTTAAAACCACAACCGCGAATTTTAAAGATGATAAGTTTTCATCTGAAACGAAATTTGGGAGAGCTTTAAGAAGCTTTCCTGAATCTGATACGGCCTTAAAAACAATCCGCTTTACGCAAGAAGATGTACATGATTTTGCTTGGTTTGCCGACAAAAGATTTGAAGTATTAAAAGGTGAAGTAGAATTGCCAAACAGCGGTGAAATAGTAACTTCTTGGGCTATGTTTGTTCCACATCATTCCAAATTATGGGAAAATGCAATTGAATATTTAAATGATGCCACACATTATTACTCTTTGTGGAATGGGGACTATCCTTACAAGCATGTCACGGCAGTGGACGGAACCATTAGCGCTGGCGGTGGTATGGAATATCCAAACATTACGGTTATTGGCAATGCTCGTTCAAAAAAAGAACTTGAAGTTGTTATAGTTCACGAAGTAGGACACAACTGGTTTTATGGTTTGTTAGGTTCAAACGAACGCAACCACGCTTGGATGGATGAAGGCTTAAATACGCTAAATGAAATCCGTTATATGCAAACAAAATACCCGAACAATAAACGCATGTCAGACATGGCTAGTGGAATAGTGGGTAAACTTCATTTTGAAGATCTCAACCATCACCACATGTCAGATTTAACCTTTTCAATGATGTCAAGCTATGGCATTGACCAGCCAATAGAATTGGGATCGAATGATTATACACCGGTTAACTATGGCGCTATTGTTTATGCTAAAACAGGATTAGTTTTCATGTATTTAAAAGATTATTTAGAAGATGCTGAATTTGACAAAGCCATGCAAGCTTATTATGATGAATGGCATTATAAGCATCCGCAACCGGCAGATATTCGCAAAACAATTGAAAAAGAAACAGGCAAAGATTTGAGCTGGTTATTTGAGGATTTAATCCAAACAACCAAACAAATTGATTATAAAATAAAAAGCGCAAAAATTGGAGAAACCACCTCAACTGTTAAGGTTAAAAATATTGGGCAAATAAACTCTCCCGTGCGCGTTGACGCCATGAGTTTTGGTCAGGTGCGTGAATCTATCTGGATAGAACCAGGCGAAAAAGTATCGGAAGTAACCTTTAAAGGTACAAGCTATGATCAATTTGTACTTGATGCGAATAGACAGATGCCTGAGGCAAATAGAAATAATAATTACTGGACTAAAAAGGGATTATTTCACCGAACTGAGCCGTTTAAAATGGAACTTATTGGCGGTGATAATGAAGGAAATAATTGGAATAATTTCTGGATGCCTGCCATAGGAGTTAACACTTATGACAAATTCATGATCGGCGCTGTTTTCCACAACCAAACCCTACCTAAAAACAAACTAGAATATACGTTGGCTCCAATGTTTTCAATTGGCAGATTAAATTTAGCCGGTTTCGGAGATATTAATTATTCGTGGGTTCCTGCTAAAAATATACGTACAATTACACTCGGTGTTTTAGGAAAAACGTTTGGTAATGGATTGGAATTTTCGACAGAAGGTAATGTTCCGGCAACTTATTATACCGTTCAACCTTATTTGAATTTTGAGCTAGGTAAACCCAATGTGCGTAAATTTTATAAACACCGTTTACAATTAAAAGGACATTATATTCTTGAAAAAGGGGTCGCCCTCGAGAACTCGTTATTAGGAGCATCTCTAAATTATGGATTTAAGTATAACAAACGGGTTCATTCAATCAATGCTGATTTACGCTTGGATTATTACGACGCAATTAATAATTCTAATACGGGTGGCGGTGTAGGTCCGCTGTCGTCTGATTTAATGAACTTAGGAATTGAGTTTGAATATACCCTAGAGTATTGGGATCGAAAAAATAAAACAATCCGTATCCGTGCATTTATGGGACAAAACTTATTCTATAATGGTACTAAAGCAGACCGATATGGATTTGCATTAGGCGGACAAACAGGCACACAAGACGTCACTTACGAACAATATATGTTTGGGCGAAATCAAGCAAGTGGGTTATGGAGCAATCAACGTTTAGAAAATCAGGGAGGATTGAAAACAACGTCCGATTTCGTCACAAATGGATCCATGTTCACAACAAATATCTACGCAGAACTGCCTTATATCCCAATAATTGGTGCTTATGCGGACTTTGGTATGTTTGACCAAGCCGGAACAATGCAGACGGTTTCAACTGCTGGACTTGGTGTGAGATTTTCAGACCGCTTAGGCATCTATTTTCCACTCTACCAATCCGACAACCTGAAAGCGTCTTTCCCTGATGGTATTAAATATGGAGAGAAAATTCGTTTTACATTAAATTTAAGCGGAATCTCATTGTCTAAATTAATACCGCGGTTTCTATAAAGCACTGTTGATTTTTCAACGAGGGCTGGTCGGTCGGAACTTCTCGAAAGTGCTGCTGCTTTTATGCCTGACCCAATTCCAAGAATGGTCTTTTCGGTGGGATTGTTCATCAAGAAACATATGCCTCTAAAGGCATGTAGAAATAATTACGTATTGAAAATTAATAAACGTCGTATTCCCCAGAATACGACGTTTATTAATTTTCGAAAAGGGTACGAACGGACTCGGCGTGATTGTAAAAGTCTTTTCCGTTAATCTCTGTGACTCCCGCTAAACCTTCTAAAAATCCTAGGGTGTCGCAATCATAATTCACAACGAAACTCGCATGGTCGGCAATACATTCTCCATGATTAAATACATAAACGACCTCTTTTTGGAATTCATATTCAAGAACAGAGGCGCCCGAATCACATACTTCGTTTTCCGAAAAATAGATGTCTTGATCAGCAATGCAAGGTGGCTCAACTATTTGTGGTTGTTTATTATTGCAAGCAATAATGAACATTGCGACAAACGTGCTGCCTAAGAATTTCATATTGTATTTTTAGATGCATGATGTTCCTCTAAATAAAAGGGGTGCACCATAGATCAAAAGAAAATCGTTGTTGAACAGGCTATCTCATTTTCCCACGCTTCCCTTTACTCATTTGCGCCATTCGCATTTGATTTTGAGAAGTAGCACGACCCATTTGCTTTTTCAAGCTTTTAATATGTTCGGTTAGCATGCCTTTCGAATCTAACTTTTTAGCATCACTCAACATGGTTTCAGCTTCTCTTCTTCGTCCAGTAGACAAACAGATGGCGCCAATATTCATTTTTGCCATGGCTTGATCATGATCCTTTTTAAGTCCAATGCTCAATGCTTTTCTAAATAAGGACTCTACTTGACCTGTTTTTAAAATCTGGGAAGAAGCAATTGCTTTGAGATAATAAAAATAAGCTTGTTGTCCTTTCATTAAAAATTGAGGCTGCTTAATCCGGTTTAAATATTTTTGAGCCTTTTCCATATTTTGCTGTCTCATTTGCAAAGCAGCCAAAATTAGGTTCTCATTTCTGAATAAAAATATTCCGATAAAAGCCGTTGTAAAAATAAACACAATTGCCCATCCCCATGAACCACTATAAAATAAATAGACCGTGAAAAATAGTGACGATAGCGTAAGAAGAGATTTTATTATTAATCCAATCATTTTAAAATTTTATTTAATCAATAGTAGCAATACATTTTAATTCAATGGCTATTGGCGTTGGCAAACTACTTATTTCAACAGTTGTGCGGCAAGGCTGATTATCCTTAAAATATTCTGCATATACTTTATTATAGACATGAAAGTCTCTTTTCATATGCACTAAAAAAACAGTAACATCAACCAAATGATCCCAAGATGAACCTGAGGCTTCCAATATTAATCGAACATTATCAAAAACTGAACGACACTGTGCTTCAAAATCAAATTCTTTGAAATTACCATTGTGATCCAAAACTAATCCTGGAACAGCCGAGTCATTTGCATCTGAGCCTGGAACTCTTGGTCCAACTCCAGACAAAAACAAAAGGTTGCCAACACTTCGTGCATGTGGATATGAGCCCACAGGTTTTGGAGCATTTGATGCGCTTATTTTTTCAGACATAGCGGAAATTTCCTACAAATATACACGATCCATTTAGGATATTGGATGATTAGAACTGATTATTTCCCATTTTTCAGGAGAACTTTACCTTATTTAAAAGGAAGGTATTTAGCACATGCCGTTTTTTTAAACTTTGCTATTATTGATAGACTTATATTGTATACTTTTGAATTGCGGGCATGGATTAGTGAGAATTGTGATTGATAATTAATTATTTTGAAATGAGATCTAAAAATTTAATGATTGCAGCCTTTGCTTTTCTAGTCATACTCATAGCGGCGTATTTTGGGGCAACTGTTCATAGTTCAAAAGCAAACGACCTCATATCACATTTAAATGAATTCGAGCATATCGAGTATTATGATGTTGAGTTGGTTCCGAAATTAAGTCACCTTGCCGCCCTATTAACACTCCCCTTTTTACTCGCTATTTTGTTTTTTGAACTCTATATTGGCTTTAAATCTAAAATTCGTCAAGTAAAAAACTTGGCATACGGCGCTACTATAGCAGTGTTAGCTATTTTAGTTATTGATATTTTAACGCTAATAAACCCATACGCATATGATGTAAGTCTTTGGGGATATGTTTGGATTACCATGAGCGCCATCATCTTTACAGCAAATTTAGTCTCTGTTTTTATAAAAGGGAATGTCTGAATTTTTTCAAAAAGGTTTAATTCAAAACCCAACGTTAACAAATATTTAACTAAAATTAGTTTTCAACTGGCTGATATATAATGGTTTGACTTTTTGGCGCAACCATTGCAATAATCGTAATATGTTTAATTAAAATTTTAACTATTATGATCGCAAAAAACCCGAAGGCCGACCTGGAGAAAAACCGGTTCGCTTTCTTTCAAATCGGACTGATTGTAGCAGGCTCTCTATGTCTCGCAGCATTTGAGTACTCAACTGTCCAAGAAGCAACAATGGCTCAATTTAATATTGATCCGAACACAAACACCATCTTACCTTTTGATGAGATTTTACAAGAACCATCCGAACCGCAAGAAAAAAAGCAGCGTGTTATGACTGAGGATTTTATTGTGGCTGATCCTGTGCCTGCAACAGAGCCAGAGCCAGATCCAATTATCGATCCAGTTATTGGTGGCGGAACTACCATAGGGACAATTATCGCACCTCCAATTATTTATGAAGTGCCAGAAATCGACCCATCATTCCCAGGCGGGCAGGCAGGAATGGCAGAATTCATTAATAAATACATTGTTATTCCTATTTATATGATGGATGACGCAGACGGAACGGTTTATATTTCATTTGTCGTAAACAAAAATGGATCGATCGAACAATCGAAGGTAATCGGAAGTGTTTCTGACGCATTAGATAAAGCCGCGTTAGACGTTATCGCTCGAATACCAAAATGGACTCCAGGTGAATAAGATGGAAAATCAGTTCGATCTAGATTAACGATTCCAATTAATATTCAATTAAGATAAACACCCAAGACCTTGAATTTTTTTTGTCCAAAATTATGTTATTCCAAGCCTGTGTAATTTTATCACTTATATGCAGATTTTTGTTTAATTTCAAACATCATTCTTCAAAACCCCAATATTTATTGGCCTTTACAGTATGTTTTTTAAGTATTTAAGCTTATTTTTGCCATAGCTTGAAAAGCATGTAGCTTCCCTATTGAATTTTTTTTCAAAGCGGAGCAACTTTTATCATTACTTATCAGTCTACTATAAGAACAACACAACCGACAACTCTGAAAATCACACTTTGATCGAATAGCTGTCAATAATATTTAAAAAACAAAAAGATGAATAGTTTGAAAAAAATCTTCCTTTTGGTAATGCTATCTGTAGCTTCCTTTTCGTTTTCTCAATCCACTGATGCAGGTATAGCAACAATTGGCGAGAACTTCTGTTTAGTGCTAGATGCTGACTCCGAAATACAAGAACATTATGTTGCTAATGCAACAGGTTTAAATTGGACCTCGGCTGCAGCGGCAGTTAAAATGTGCGGTTTCCATACCAACAACTTGGTAACTTATACAGCTGATTATGAAAAGAATCAATTGTTGATTCACATTCATACGGATAGAACGTATGAGTCAAAAGATATCGCGTGGTGGAATCAGTACTTACTAAGTATCTGTAAATAATATTAATCGATAGAAATAATAACTATATGTTTTTAATTAAAAATTTAAATCCCATTTTACTTCTAACCCTCGGGTTATTTTTCGGTGCTAATTCTTTTGGGCAATTAGAAGGCGGAAACGCTTATATTATTGGTGACTTAGTAAATATTGCCATTGATGGGCCAAAAGGAAAAGAAGGAACTGCAGAAGGTGCAGGGTTCCATTATAGGGGTGGAGCCGGAACAGTACCTTGCGGATTCGTATCTGATCAAGATGATACTGGCTGGGACCCAAGTCCTGCAGGACACCAAGGCGATTACTTTACTCCTGGTTCACCTGAAAATGGATTCGGATTGCAAATTGCTGGCGTAGACTACGCCAACAACGCAAGTGGTGCCGATTTTGACATTACTCCTAAACCAGGTTACCCTATTCACTCTGTTGAAGGAGATTGTATTACCGTTGAATGGGAAGGTGAAGTTGATGGAATTAGCATTAACGTTAAATATCACCTGATTTCTGATCAGTTATACTATACAACTGAGATTACTTTATACAATAACTCTGGTATCGACCAAACTGATTTATATTACTACCGTAATGTAGATCCAGACAACAACCAATCTATTGGTGGAACATTTACAACTACAAATACTATTGTATCTCAACCTGGTGATGATTGTCAAAAATCATTAGTATCGGCTGAGCAATTTTCACCGCAAGATTGTTATTTAGGATTTGGTTCATTGGGTGCGGATTTCCGTGTTTCACACGGTGGATTCTCAAACAGAAGTGCTTCTGATATTTGGAATGGAACTGGTGGGTTAACTGGAACTATTGGTGCAGTGGCTGTTGCTGATCAAGCAATTTCATTAGCGCACAAAACAGATTTGGATGATGGAGACTCAATCAACTACACTTATGCTGTTGTATTGAGTGAAGATGCTGTTGAAGGCGCATTCTCAAGTTTATATTATATCGATTATGAGTCTGCTGGAGGAATTGGTGGTGGAATCATTAACCAATGTGCTCCTGAAGTTGATTCTGCAATAAGCTGCCAGGGTAATCCTGTAACACTTACAGTTGATGGACCAAACGCTGGAGATTATGATTGGGTATGGACATCTGATCCATTTGATCCAGGCGCTCCTGTTGATGGACCTATAATTATTGTTTCGCCAACTGAAACAACATCATATACGGTTGAAGGAACACCTATCTCAGATTGTTTAACAAGTACCATTACGAAAACAATCGTCGTTGTATTTACAGAAGGACCTGAAATATCAGTCGTTGATCCTGGACCATATTGTGAGGACTTTGATATCAATGACCTTGTATTTGAAGATTTAAATGACACAGAAGATCCATGGATTATTTTCTTAACTGAAATGCCAACTAGTGCCGATCAAACAGAGCCTGAATTCGTTGGACCATTAATGGGGCCTGATGATGAAGTGTGGATCTTAATTGGAGATACGTCTGGTGGATGTTTTGATTCTTGGTTAATTGAAATCGATTTTGGTGGACTTGGTGCTGCTGGAATTGATAGTACAATTGCCTTGTGTGGAACGCCTGAAACAATTGTTGATTTACATGACTTAATTGAAGAGGGGGCTAACCCACTTGGAGATTTTGACGAAATCACTTTCTCGGGTCAATTTAACGAAGGTACTGGAGAACTTGATGTGGACGGCTTAGCCGGAACATATACCTTCTCATATTCCGTTGAAGGAATTGCACCTTGTCCTGATGACGAAGCGATATTTACTGTAATAGTTTATGGTCAACCAGATGCTGACTTTGAATATGAAGTTGACGGAGTATCCTCTGCTGATGGATTAGGAAGTACGTGTATTGTTAATGAAGTTGATTTCTTTGATTTTTCTACAATACCTGCACCGGCTGTAATCACATCTTGGGATTGGGATTTTGGTGGAGACGGAACTTCTGTTTTAGAGAATCCTTCACATACATTTAGTTCAATTGGAACTTATGTTATAACATTAACAGTGTCTACTGATGATGGTTGTACACATACTTACACAAAAGAAATCATTATCTACACTGCGCCAATCTTAGATGTAATCTTTAACGACCCTACTTGTTTCGGATTTACAGATGGATCAATCACAGCATTTGTTGCAGGTGGTAGTGGAACATTTGATATTGAAATATTAAACAGTGATGGAGGACAAGAAAATGAAGATGGATCAAACACTGCAAATACACTTCCTGCTGGAACGTATACTGTAACTGTAATTGATGGTTCTGGTTGTTCTGCAACTGCAACAATCATTATTACTGATCCAATTGCATTGGAAGCTGATTACACAATTACGCCGCCACTTTGTTACGGTGATCCTGGTTATGTTGTAATTCACTCAGTAACTGGTGAAGATATTAACAATCCAATGGCTTATTTCTGGGCTCCAGAAGCAGACGTTCCTAACGGATTTGATGCTGATTCAGTAAACATTCCAGCTGGTGATTATTCATTAACAATTAATGATTCTTACGGTTGTTCAGTAGTGATTGACATTACAATGACTCAACCAGATTCATTATACTTTAATGAAGACACAGGATATGATCCTGCATACTGCAGACTATATGGATACCAAAACGGGAATGGTCAAGTATACGCATCAGCTTCTGGCGGAACACCTGATTATGATTACATCTGGTTAGAAGTTTCAACAGGTAACACAACGAATAACACCACATGGGGAGGAAGAAACCCTGGAGATTATATTATCACTGCAACAGATGCAAACGGATGTATAATTACTGAAACTATTACTGTTGATTCATTGAACCCGATTGCTGCCTTCACGGTTGATTCAGATCAGTTGAATGAAGATTGTAAAGGTACTGCTGATGTAGATGTTGAGTTCACGAACACTTCATTGTATTTCTCTAATCCTAACAACCCGTTAGCTGACCCTAGATTCTTCTGGAACTTAGACAGCCCACAAGGTGATTGGTACATTACTGATGATTATGATGAGAAACTGGACACAGTTTATGAAGCAAAAGGAGTCAGTTATGAAATGGAAGTGTGCTTAGTGGCACAAAACAAGAATGGCTGTACAGATACTGCCTGTAAGATCATTACGATTTTCGAACCAATCGCATTTGACGGTGTAAACATCTTCTCTCCTGATGGTGATGGAATCAATGATAACTTCACATTCATATTTAAATCTGCTTCAATCGCAACACTAGAATGTGTGATTGTTAACAGATGGGGAATCAAAGTTGGTGAAATAACAGAGCCTGATGGCGAATGGGATGGAACTGATATGAATGGAACTCCTTGTAATGATGGTGTATACTTCTATGTATACTCTGCCGAGGCTGACAATGGCGAAAAGCTAGAAGGTCAAGGATCACTACAAATTATTAAGTCCAAAGGAAACTAAGGAGTAAAACACAAGATAAAATTAAAGAGGCTGCTCATATGAGTGGCCTCTTTTTATTTACACCTGTCCATTTATGTTCTAGTTAGCAATGTTTAGAATCCTAATTAATGGTAGTGGAATAGCTGCAAGGACTCAAGCATTAATCGCGAGAACTTAATTAATAACTATTGAATGCGATAGATCCGCAAATTTGGCAACAAATCACTTCGATAAGAAAAAACATATAAGGCTTTACCGTCTTTTGATTCAAAAACATCCACATTGTCCAGTCCGGTCATTCTTAACGTATCGTTTGTGCTAGAAATGATCTCAACAAATCTAGGATGATCCTCGAATTCACTTTCCAAATTCGCACAAAACTTAACACTTCCAAATTTTTCAGATTCGAAGTGACAATTCACATCATACTTTCCCGGATGTCTGTCATTAATTGAAGCCTTAGGATAGACCCCAGTTTTTGAATTATTCGAAGTTCTTTTTTGAAAAAAAATTGTGTCTTCTATCAGTAATAAATTCCAATTTGAAAGACTGAAAAAAGACGTGTCAGCCTCGACCATTGCTATACGATTAGCGCCAATTGAATAAAAAATTCACCCTTTTGGGCTATAAAACTCTTCGCCTTGGGCATGTAATAGTAAGTCAGTTTTAAATTGAGTTTGATTTGTTTCCTGCGGACTCCATTCAGAAATCTCGGCTTCTTCCCAATTGAAAGAATCTACTTCATCATTTGAAACACAATTAAACAATAAATTACCTGAAATAAAAAGTAGAACTATTCGCATTTGCAGAGTTAAACATCTCACAAGCCTCAACAAATGCCTTTCAAACATTCTCTATCAACTAACAACTATATCTTATTGTCTATTAACTAATTACCTGAGACTAGCTAATAAATTACTGCATCTGATATTGATCACTCTGCGTTTGCCCATCCACGCTAAACACTTTTGGACATCCAGATTTCGGCCATAACCACGCCAACTTCAGTGTGAAAATTACGGGTTGATAACGGCTATTAAACCACTTATGCGACGGATTAAAATTGTTAAATTGAAATAAGGTTAATACAGGCGTTTGAACAGTTGGCACCAAAAACAAACCATCCCTCATTTTAATACCCCAACCTAAAGAATAGTGTAATTGAGCGACTAGCTTACTTTGATTGTCTGACGGTAAGGGAGATTGATAGTCGCCATCTTGATCCATTTGCTTATCCTTTCCGCCGTAAATGCGGTAATCTAAATTAAAACCGATTGACTGATCTATAAAATTGAACTTTGCCGTTTGCCATACATTGTGAATTGCTGCACGCAAAAATGCAGAGCCGAAATTAAAACTCCCTCGATCTTGTAAAGTATCAAGCTTATATTTTTCTTGTCCACCAAAATGTTTAATTCCTACACCCCAGTCAAAATAATGTACAAAAGGTTGTCTTTTTTTAAAAAGATGCTCCATTCCACCCTCCAAATAATAACCAGGTAAACCAGTAGGTGTTAATTCTTGTCCTTCGTCATTGGCATTATTGCCCGCCATATACGTAGCGCCTAAACTCACATGCCAACCAATTGGCCGATAATGACTCGCGTTTTCACTCCAAAGTAAATAGCCCCAACTTTTCTCCTCGGACATTGGATTTTTTTGCCGTTTTGAATTTCTTTTTTCAAAATCAGTCCCAATTTGAGCTTCTGCTTGAAAGGTCATAAACGAACAAAAAATAAATACTAAATACTTCATATCTGGTGAAATTAGTTTGACGCCATTAAAAGCTTATTCGGCCTCTATCAAACGCAATATATTGTCTTCAATTTCTTTTGAATCCCAAACAGTTTCAATATCTGGTCGATCCATTACTTTTTTCATTATTGCGTCTTGCTTCACACCCGCATTCCAAGCTTCAGAATAGCGAATATTTGAAAATGATACCTGACTGTATAACGGCATCCACTTTTCTGGATACAAACTACTAAAACGGCCTTCAATTTTTTTCTGCAATAAGAACATAGGATCTGCCACAAAATCCCGCATCACATGATAATTATGTACGGATAAATCTTGCAAGGCATCACCATCAGGTTTGCGAAGAATTTGATATTCTTCAAATACTTTTGGCCAATCCTCATTGTGTTTTTTCATGAGTGCCGCCATAACGGTACAATCCTCAAAACCTCCATTCATCCCCTGACCATAAAATGGAACAGTGGCATGTGCCGAATCTCCCATTAATGCAAATTTTCCATTGGTCCATGGATAACACCTTACAATCGCCAATGACGATAAAGGATTCTCGTGCCAGCTGTCTAAAAGGTTTGGACACATGTCGTAAAAATCAGGGAAAATACTTTTAAAGAAAGACGCTACAGCAGCATCATTCGTTAGTGTTTCGAAAGAGTTTTCTCCTTCAAACGGCATGAACAATGTACATGTAAACGAACCATCTTCATTTGCCAATGCAATTAACATAAATCGCCCTCGTGGCCAAATATGCAAGGCGTTTTTATCCAGTTTATATGATCCATCTGCATTTGCAGGCAATAATAATTCACGGTAGCCATCATCTATATAATCTTGACTAAAGTCAAAACGATCTGTTTTTTGCATAGCTTCATAGCGCACTGCTGAGAATGCACCATCACAAGCAAAAACAACATCTGCTTTTGCCTCAATCGCTTCTCCCGTATGCCCATCCTTCAGGTAAACGATACCCTCGTCCAAATCTGCGCCAACACATTGTTTATTATAATGAATTGTTGCACCGCCTTTCTCTTCAGCAATGTCCATCATTTTGGCATTTAACCCACCTCGTGAGATTGAAAAAATTGCTTCCCCTTCTTTACCATAAGCTTGATAAGTTTTTTCACCCGACTCACTATGCATAATTCTGCCGGTCATTGGAATGGCAATTGAATTTACATCTTGATCTACTCCTGCTCCTTCTAAAGCAGTCCAGCCTCTAACCGACAATGCCAGGTTTATTGATTTACCTGCAGAAATTTCTGCTTTTCGAATATCTGAACGGCGTTCAAATATCGTTACTTTATAACCTGCCTTAGAGAGGTATACAGCCCATAGTGACCCCACTAACCCCGCTCCTATTATAATTGCACTTTTTTCCATTCTGTAATTTTTTATTTTCTTCTCCAATGTTTTTGGTAGCGCGATTCGCTAAACATGTTTTGATGGCGATTCTTTTTCTTTCGTCCAAAAACGGCGCTAATTCGCCATAAAACAATACCAACTATTAAAATAACAATTACCTGCATCATTAGTTTCATCATGGGCACGCCTTCGCTTGCCGCACCGTTTAAATGCTGGCTTATTATTTCAGGGTTGTATGTTTCTATCATTGATTAATCACGTTTTCTAAAGACTCACAAAAACGATAACAGTCTTCATAAGAATTGTAAAGCGGCACGGGCGCTATGCGAATCACATTTGGTTCACGCCAATCTGCAATAATTCCTAATTTAGTGAGCGCATCAAACAGTGGTCTCCCCATTCCATGCGCCAAAATTGAGAGTTGCGCTCCTCTTTTTGCCGGATCTTTTGGTGTAATAATTTCAAAAGAACATTGGTCCCCTTTTCTGACAGACAAATCGTTAATAAGATACTCTAAATAATTGGTCAAACCTATTCTTTTCTCAATAAGCGCGTCCATTCCTACTGCATCAAATATGTCTAACGAGGCCAAATGAGCAGCCATTCCCAAAACGGGTGCATTACTCAATTGCCAACCTTCAGCTCCTGGCATTGGATTAAAACCCGGCTCCATTAAAAATCGCGTTTCTTTGTCATGTCCCCACCATCCAGCAAAACGTGGAAGCGTTTTATCGTTTGCATGGCATTCGTGAACGAACAACCCTGCAACACCGCCAGGACTAGAATTTAAATATTTATATGAACACCAAGCTGCAAAATCAACCCCCCATTTGTTCAACTCCAATTTCACATTTCCTGCAGCATGTGCCAAGTCAAAACCAACGATTGCCCCAACGGCATGTCCCGCATCAGTAATCGTTTTCATGTCAAACAATTGACCCGAATAGTAATTAACTCCGCCAATCATTATCATTGCCAACTCATCTCCTTCTTCAGCAATCGTTGCTAAAATATCTTCTTCTCGAATTAAATATTCGCCTTCTCTTGGCCCTACCTCAACTATTGCGTCGCTTGGCTCATATCCGTGAAATCTTGCCTGCGTTTCAAGCGCATATTGATCTGAAGGAAATGCCTTTTTCTCACAAATAATTTTGTAGCGCTTTTCCGTTGGACGGTAAAACGAAACCATTAACAAATGTAGATTTGTTGTTAAACTATGTGTGACTACAACCTCTAAAGGTTTAGCTCCAACGATTTTTGCTGATTTCTCCGTTAAAAATTCATGATATGCAAACCATGGTTTCTTCGCTTCAAAATGTCCCTCAACTCCCCAGTTTTTCCATGCCTCCAATTCAGCGTCAATGTATGACTTGGCAGTGATTGGTTGAAGTCCAAGTGAATTGCCAGTAAAATAGATTGTTTCAATACCATTTATTACTGGAATGTGAAACTTCTCTCGATAAGATTTCAAAGGATCTTGTAAATCTTTTTCTTTTGAAAATTCGAGTGAATTATTGTATCCTTCCATTGTTTGTTTTAATTTTGCAAACGCAATTTATTCAAAGATACTAACATTGATAAAAAAGGGATGATATCACGGGACAAATCTGAACAACTATTTGAAAAAGCTAAAACCCTTTTTCCAGGCGGAGTAAATTCACCTGTTCGCGCATTTAATTCTGTGGACGGCGCTCCACTATTTATTCATAAAGGTGACGGATGCCATGTTTGGGATGAAGACGGAAATAAATTTGTCGATTTTTGTTGCAGTTGGGGACCACTTATTTTAGGTCATAACGCACCAGCAGTGAGAGAAGGAATAACGGCGGCCTTGCAAAACGGCACCTCATTTGGTGCACCTACCATTTTAGAAAATGAATTGGGTCAATTAATTATTGACAATAATCCGTTCATTGATAAAATCAGATTTGTGAGTTCAGGAACTGAAGCAGTCATGTCTGGTTTGCGATTGGCTAGAGGTTATACCAAAAAAAACAAAGTCATTAAGTTTGAAGGATGTTACCACGGACATGTTGATTCCATGTTGGTGAAAGCAGGCTCAGGATTAGTTACGCTTGGCACTTCATCATCTGCCGGTGTCCCCGAAAGTTTTTCCAAAGAAACAATTGTGCTGCCTTTAAATGATGAAACTGCTGTTTTAGAGTGTATTAAAGAACATGGACACGACATTGCTTGTATCATAATTGAACCAATTCCTGCAAATAACGGGTTGTTATTGCAGACAAAATCATACCTAGAGTTTTTGCGTAAAGTATGTACAGAAAATAATATACTGCTCTTTTTTGACGAGGTTATTTCAGGATTTAGAGTTGCCTTTGCAGGAGCTGCTGCACTTTACGGAATCCAACCCGACATTGTAACATACGGTAAAATAATTGGCGGCGGTTTGCCTGTTGGTGCCTATGGCGCTTCAGATGAATTAATGGCCTGTATTTCTCCTTTAGGAGATGTTTATCAAGCCGGAACATTAAGTGGAAATCCAGTTGCCATGTCTGCCGGAATTGCGCAAATCACAGCTTGTTTAGAAGATGGTTTTTATGCCGACCAAGAAGCACGAACAGAGTTTTTTGTTGATAAAATTAATACTTACGCCAACGAAAAATGCTACGCTTTTGAAATGGTGACAATTGGGTCTATTTTCTGGCTCACATTTGGCGCGCATGCTGCCATTCGCAAAGCGGATGAAGTTGATGCGAATTGTATGGTTGATTTCAAACGTATGCATGCTGAATTACTAGAAAGCGGTATTTACATTGGTCCAAGTGGCTATGAGGTTGGTTTTATTTCGAAAGCACATACCATGGAAGTTTTAGCGGATGTATCTGATCGTTTTTGCGCGGTATTAGATCGGGTTTTTGAGTAAAATCAGATCCATAAATACCACAGTTGGCTGAAGAATTAAAAGTCCGTCAATGAAAAACGAAAAGTAAATGTCACCCGTATCACTACTGCTGGCGCGTACAAATATAATTGAAAGCGATAAAGCGGTCAGCGTAAACGCCAGAAATTGATCGGCGGTTAATAATAGCAGGGCGTAGTTTAAAACTAACATAAAACTGGCTACCCAAAGTGAATTGCGTTCGCCTAACAATTGCGGAATGGTTTTCTTTTCTGTTTCATCCAAAATAATGTCTCTGATATCAAACGGAATTGTAATTGCCGCCACAAAAATGAAATCTGCTATAAAAAAGAGCCAAGGAACCTCAACGGTTTCTGCCGGCTGATTAAGGTAAGGCAATAGGGTGCTCGTTGCTGCCCAAACCAAACCGATTAAAAATATTTTTAAAGAAGGAATGTCTCTTAAATTTCGGCTGATTTTGCCTGGAATTTTAATCACATAAAACAACGAAAGTAGTCCACAACCGAAAAGTAAAAGATAGGACGACCATGACAGACCCCAAAGTAGTGGCAAACAACCTAGCCCTGATGTGATCATAATACCCTTGATCAAATTCGGGTTTTCCTTCATCCAAAGCATGCGCCGACCAGCCGTTTTACCGTCACTAATAATTTTGTAATAGCGCTGAAAAGTATAGGTTAAAACTGTAGCAAAAAACGCAAAGCCAATCAATTGCCAATTGCATTCCAAGTCATAAATGAGATAATATTGCCATAGAAAAGCGGCCGCTCCAAGTCCAATCCAGCTATTTGAATAAGCGAGGAATGATATGAGGCGGTACAATAAGTTCAAGGTGATTAAGGTTTAAACACAGCATAGGTTACTAGGCCTGCACCAATTCCAATTAAACTGCCTTTTAAAGCGGCAAAGATCCGTTTTTGGCGGGCTACTCTGTGGTATCCTCTATAGTAACTTTCGTCATTTAACAAATGGGTTTGGATCATTTGCTTTTCTCTAATTTTGAAACTCGGAAAGGTCCAAGCTGCGGACAAAACTAGAGGCGCAACAATGGGTAGAAATGTTGGTTGAGATTTTAAAAACCCTGGAGATTCAATATCTTCATTAAAATAATCGGGATGATCAAATGTTTTTTGTAATAAATAAGTGTCAAATAAAGACATGCCATATCCTAAAGCAAAACTCGACCAAAATACAAATCTTGGTTTAAATGTTTGCCGGGCATCATAACTTCCTAAAGTCGCATTGCGCGCTTCATCAACCGTTAAATAATTATCGCTTTGATCATCTTGTTTATAAAGTATGGTTTCATTCCCGTTTTGAGTATACGAGAATACACGATAAGTCTCGAATGAACCGGTAAAAGGGTCGCCCTTTTTTGGCGTTTCTTTATATTTCAAAAACCCATCACTTACAGCTGTAACTGGACCATGAAATACCCGCCCATTTAACAGAATAATAGAATCCTGTTCACCTTGCCCCATGGACGCAAAGGATACCAATCCCATTAAAATACTTGCAAGTTTTGCTTTAATGCTCATTCTAGCCAATTTTATTTCTTTGTGCTTATAAAGTTGGCGATTTATTTTGATAGTAATTCTTATTGTGCTGCTTTTTATCGAAAACCAAATGTTGATTGTTCATTAAATAAGCAACAATCATTTATTCTAGATCATATTTAAACTAAAAACATATTGCAGTCCAATTTTTGGTTGATTGGGGTTGATGATTTTGTCAAAACCTCCGGTTGGCACTCCCTCGTAATAAAACGTGGTGTTTTTTCGCTTTTCAGTGCGCCCACAACTCTCAGAATTATTATACCCTCTGTATATATCCATCTGCCTCCTTATTCAATAGCAAATTTACACTAATCAGTAGCATTGAATCGGTTGTTACTATGCCGCGTTTTTGAATTTATGGCAGTTGCGCGTAATAGGTGTTGTTGTTATTATTTCCATACACTTGGTTTCCGGATGCCTGCGATAGAACAATACCCTCCATTATTTTTCAAATAACGAATACAAATACAGGAATGGAAATGTATAATAAAACTGAATTTATAGACAAACTCACTACGCCGCTTAAAAGTTTAGGGGATATTGAAATTATTGAAACGATTTATAAAGACGACGAAATTATAAGCCTACGATTCATTCAAAAATAAAACATTAATTATGAAAACAGTAGTAATAATAACATTCATATTTAGTAAGGCACTCTGTTTTGGACAGGCCAGTATGAATACCAATGCCAACTTAGAAAATGATTTTAGCAAATCTACTTTGGGCGAAGAAAATGTGGCTGCTTTTGAAGCACGCGCCAAACAAAAAGTGGTCGATTATTGTAATTATATCCAGTTAATTTCCAATAAAGACTTAGATGAAAAATTGCGCCTTCACTCTCAAAAACCGGCTATGACTTTGTTTAATTCTAGTAACTGCCTGGTTAATGATAGTATTATTTCAGGCTCGGATAGTTTACTTATGATTAGTGATTTTTTTAAAGCCGTTTACGAAACAAAATTCCACAAAATTGAAGGTGTGGCAAGCGATTTTATTTTACAAGACGAATTAACCGTTTTGGAATCAGGAGACTATTCAGGTAGAATTTCTTACACGCAAACTTTAACGTGTTATGGCCAATCGGGCAATGTAACAAATACTATTGTAGAAAATAAACTAGTTGGCGTTTCATTAAGTCGAAAAACGAAGGCTTTTGGAACGCCCGAAAAAATCATATGGACAGTAAATCTCTGCGATATAAAAACGGCAAACTAGTTGCACTGATTCATATTTGACTCAGAATGAACCTTTCAATTGAAAACTAATTTACTGACAGAAAACATCTTTTTATAACATTCCAAGAGTATTCAGTTAATATCACTACAAATTTGAACATTTTTCAATTCAATCTATTTATATTTGTGAGGCTTTACGCACACTACTTTAAAAAATTTAGATTAGATGAAATTTCAAGATAGACATGTTGGTCCAAACGCTTCCGAAAGAACGGATATGCTTGCGGCAGTAGGAGTTAATTCAATTGATGAATTAATTGATAAAACAGTTCCTAGTCAAATTCGTTTGGCAAACCCATTGAACATGAAACCGGCAATGACCGAACGCGAGTACTTATCGCACATGAAGGAGATGGGAGCAAAAAACCAATTATACACCAACTTTTTAGGTCAAGGATATTACGGAACAAATGTGCCAAGTGTTAACTTGAGAAACATTTTTGAAAATCCAGGATGGTATACAGCCTATACGCCATACCAAGCTGAAATTGCACAAGGAAGATTAGAAGCACTGTTGAACTTTCAAACCATGTGTGCGGATTTAACTAAAATGGATTTGGCAAATGCCTCCTTATTAGATGAAGCAACTGCCGCCGCGGAAGCTATGATCATGTTCTTCAATCTTAGAAGTCGCGATCAAAAGAAATCTGGTGTAAATAAATTCTTCCTATCTAGTAACAGCTACGCACAAACCATTGATGTAGTAATGGGACGAGCTGATGGAATGGGAATCGAAATCGTTTTAGATAGTCCTGAAAATTTTAAGCCAACTGATGAATACTTTGGTGTTTCACTTCAATACCCTGATACGTTTGGTAAAGTAGCCGACCTTTCTGAATTTATTGAAAACGCACATGCCTTCGACATTAAAGTAGGAGTTGCAGCAGATATTATGGCATTGGTGGTTCTAACGCCTCCAGGCGATTGTGGAGCGGATGCGGTATATGGAAACACGCAGCGCTTTGGCGTACCTATGGGAATGGGTGGGCCTCACGCAGCTTATTTTGCTACTAGAGAAGATTATAAAAGACAGATTCCTGGAAGAATTATCGGAATTTCTGTTGATGTTGAAGGAAACCAAGCCTTAAGAATGGCCTTGCAAACGAGAGAGCAGCATATAAAAAGGGACAAAGCAACTTCAAATATTTGCACAGCGCAAGCCTTATTAGCAATTATGGCAAGTATGTATGCTGTATATCATGGACCTGCGCATTTAACAAACATTGCGGTTGAATTGCATTTAAAAGCAGTATACGCCGAAAATAAATTAACGGCACTAGGTTACACCTCCTTAAATGGCAGTTATTTTGACACATTACATGTTCAAATGCCAGGAGGACTCGCAACTTCGGAATTAAAAACCGCGGCTGAAATGGCTTCTATTAATTTGCGTTATGTAAATGATATGGAGGTGACTATTTCAATTGACGAGTCTATTACTGAAGCTGATTTAGAAACATTAATCAACGTATTTGCCGCTGCAAATGGTAAAGACGCCATTACAGTAGGTAAAGAATGGAAATCAGAAAAATGTCCATTGGATGCTGGTTTACTTCGCTCCGATCAGATTTTAGACTTTCCAGTTTTCGCCTCACATCACTCTGAAACGAAGATGATGCGTTATATCAAGAGTCTAGAAAACAAGGATATTTCATTGGTTCATTCAATGATTGCCCTAGGTTCTTGCACTATGAAGCTGAACGCGGCTTCAGAATTGATTCCATTATCCTGGCCTGAATTTGCAAATGTTCATCCGCACACACCTGCAAATCAAGTTGCAGGATACGAAGGTATTTTAGCAGAATTGGCTACTGACCTTTGTGAAATTACAGGCTTTGCCGGAATGTCAATGCAACCTAACTCAGGCGCTCAAGGTGAGTATGCTGGACTTATGGTGATTCGTGCATATCATCAAGCCAACGGTGATCATGATCGGAATATTTGTTTAATTCCTTCATCTGCACATGGAACCAATCCTGCTTCAGCTGTTATGGCGGGCATGAAAGTAGTTGTGACTAAGTGTGATGAAAACGGAAATATTGATGTTGCGGATTTACGTGAAAAAACAGAATTACACAAAGAGCAATTATCAGCATTAATGGTGACATACCCCTCAACTCACGGTGTTTATGAAGAGTCAATTATTGAAATTACCTCTATCATTCATGAGAATGGTGGACAAGTGTATATGGACGGCGCCAATATGAACGCCCAAGTTGGATTAACAAATCCAGGGAATATTGGAGCAGATGTTTGTCACTTAAACTTACACAAAACATTCGCTATACCGCATGGTGGTGGTGGACCTGGAATGGGGCCAATTGGTGTTGCAAAACACTTAGTTCCGTTTATTCCAGGTAATCCAAACGCAAACCCAGCAGACGCAGACAAAGAAATCCGATCTATATCTGGCGCAAAATATGGTAGCGCTTTAGTTTCTCTTATTTCATACGGCTACATTAAAATGTTAGGTGCAGACGGATTAAAAGATTCAACAGAAATTGCGATACTAAACGCAAACTATCTAAGAGTAAAACTTGCGCCACATTATCCAATTTTATATACTGGAGCAAACGGGACTATTGCTCATGAAATGATTGCGGATTGCCGCGATTTCAAAAGAGATACAGGGGTTGAAGCTGGCGATATCGCCAAGCGTTTAATTGATTATGGATTCCATGCACCTACTGTTTCTTTTCCAGTTGCCAATACATTGATGATTGAACCAACTGAAAGTGAAGGTCAAGCGGAACTAGACCGTTTCATTGAAGCAATGATTTTAATTCGTAAAGAAATTGAAAACATTAGAACACTTGGCTTGGATCATGAAAACAATTTGTTGCACAATGCGCCACACACGGCAGCATGCTTAATTGCTGATAATTGGGAATTCCCTTACTCTAGAAAAGAGGCGGCATACCCAGCGAATTATTTAGGATCTTCTAAATACTTCTCCCCCGTAAGAAGAGTGGATAACGCCTATGGAGATAGAAATTTAGTTTGTAGCTGTTTGCCAATTGAAGCCTACTTAGAAACTACAGTTTAGTTTCTACCCTTTATTGCCGTTTAATCGAATTCCTTAGCACTTAAATAATTGCCGCTATTTTGTTAAGCCCTTTATTTTGCTTGACTGATTCAATTTTTATACCTTTAACCGAATTTTAAATAAACTTCATGGAAAAATTATACATTTTAGCGGGTGCTCTCCTTTTGGCGGGAAGTACATTTGCACAAGCTCCTTTTATGAGCAACAATTATACTTATGCGCCAAACGAAAAGTATGCACCCAATGCTATTACTACTATTGATAATAGAGCGGCTGATGCAGACGCAGATAGAGCAATCTATTATTCTGAAGACTTTGATGCTGGATTCGGCGGATGGGAAGATGCAATTGCAACCGGCCCTGCAGGCTTCAAATTAACAGACACCGGGCACGAAAATGATCCTGAAAACACATTTCAAATTCCTGTATTAGCTTCGTCTACTCCTACACAATGGGTAATTATTGATTCTGACGGTGATGGAACAAGTTATGATGTTGCTGAAGAAGCAACTTTAACATCTCCAATGCTTGATTTAAGTGATGCTGCTGGAGAATTTGTTGCTTTAACATTTGAGCAGTTTTTTGCAGAATGGCAACCTGCTGAAACTTCAGATCATTGCTATATTGGTGTCTCAACTGATGGCGGTGATTCTTGGACGGAGATTGAGATTAACGAAGGTGTTGGGCGTGAGGCTCGGGAAAATCCTGAAATAGTATCATGGGACATCACTGATTTCATTGCTGGAGATGAAGGAACGGTCTGGATTCGTTTCCGTTGGGACGGCGCTTGGAATTATGGATGGCAAATCGATAATGTTCAAGTTGAAGACATCAACGAATCGGATATTATGATGTTAACCACATACAGAAATTATGATGGTGGACTTGTATTTTCGCAAGTACCTGAATTACATGCAAGAGAATTTGTTGTTGGAGGTATTATCAAAAACATTGGACATATAGAGCAAACAAACGTGCGTTTTAGCTATTCAATTACTGGACCTGGCGGGACAGAAGTAGCGTCTGGAACTTCAGATGACGCAATTGCATCTTTATTTAATGGAGAACAAGACACATTATTGCAAGCAACTGGCTATACTCCTGACGTAGTTGGAAACTATACCGTTTCATGGTCTGCATATGCAGATGATGAAGATGACGCTGAGGCGGATAATGATGCTGAAGATGATCATTTCTGGTTAACAGAATTTACCATGGCATTGGATTACGACGAAGGACCTGTTGTGGAAACAGTAAACTGGCCTCTAAAAACAGGTGAAGGTTATTTCGGAAACTTAATGACGTTTATGACGGAGGATATTGTAACTGCTATGGAAATTAAAATCGCAAATCATTCAGAGAATGAAGGTGAAGTAATCTTAGGAGCGATTTGGGAATTCCCAGAAGGTGGAGCCGAATGGGGATTAGTTTATCAAACAGATGATTATTCATTAACGCCAGAAGATATCGGAAATGTTGTAACACTAGATATGGAAGAGTTTGACGTTGTACCAACTTCAACTTACACATTCTGTTCTTATCAATATTCAAATGGACCAATGCCAATTTTTGAGCGCCAAGGTGATATTGGATTCAACAATGTACAAGGATTTGATGATGAGTTTTTAGCGCGTGGATTCTTTAACCGTTTAGCACCAATCGTTCGCATTAGATTAAACGAAGGTGAGGTAAGTATTGATGAAGATACGCAAGCGGAATTCTTTGCGCTTTATCCGAACCCTGCTACTGATTTATTAAAAGTAAGTTTAGCTTTAAATAATTCTGAAAATACACTTATCAATGTACTTGATATTTCAGGTAAAATTGTGCAAACAATTCAACTTGGTGCTGTAAACGGAACAACTCAAGTTGTAGTTTCAATAGACGATTTAACTGCTGGAGTTTACTTTATTGAATTGGTAAATTCTAAAGGAAAACAAGTGAAAAAATTCGTTAAGAAATAACGAAAAATAATACTTGTAAAAAAGGCGCCTAGGTTAAACCTAGGCGCCTTTTTTCTTGTGGAAGAATATTTTTTGTTTGAGCTGTTTGGTCGTTAAATGGTAAATTGTTAGACTTAAATTTGTTTAAACTTTATTCTTCCGTATCAATTGTCATTCAAAGTCTTTAATCGTTATCAAAGACTTTTGAATTGAGATCAAGCTCCTCCCACTTTGAGATTTTACCCAATCTTTTTGCTTATATCATCTCTTTATGTCAGAATAAAAAAAAGGTAACCCTTTATTTAAAAATAATATTTTTCGTAGGTTGCAAGCTGTTAAAAACTCAATATGGAAAAAGAATTATTACGTCATTTAGAATACTTAACAGGAATTTGTCCATTTCGGAATTTTGGAAACCCCGAATCTTTAAAAGTCGCATCAGATTATATTGATAGGTAGTTCGAAAATTACGGTTTTGAAGTTCAACATCAAAAATGGAATTATGGCAAATTCGAATATACAAATATCATTGCCGCCTACCAACCAAGGCATAAGAAACGCTTAATTGTTGAAGGACCAGGTGGAATGTTGTGGATTGGAAGGAGCAGTCAAGGGCTATTAAAATTTGATCCTGATAAAGGCACTTTTCAAAAAGTAGTTCACTTTTCGCTGACGTTACACACATAATTTTACGTTTAGCTAAATATTAGGTTTTGTTAGGTGAACCCCAAGGGGTTTATTATTGTTTTGACTGACTAAAATAATGATTTATTAACGCCAAGCTTCCCATAAGCTCCGAATATTGTTTAATATTCAATATGTGCACGCTCTTCAACTCATCTTAAAACAGTGCAAGCCCCAACAAGAAAATAGCACCACCTGCCAAGAAAAGTAGAAGCGTATAGGGAAGAATATCTTTGGCTTTTAAACCTGTAATTCCTAATAAAGGCAAAGCCCAAAAAGGTTGAATCATATTGGTGAGTTGATCCCCATAGGAAAGTGCCATAATTGCTTTGGGATAAGAGACCCCTAATTCTTGCGCTGAGGCAATGATTATTGGTCCTTGAACGGCCCATTGCCCGCCACCACTTGGCACAAAAACATTGACTAAACCAGCGGAAAAAAAGCTGAAAATTGGAAAACTATCGGGGGAGGAAAAGGCGACAAAAGCATCTGAAATTTGTCCTATGAGCCCGGAGCCTACCATTAGGCCAAGTATCCCAAAATAAAGAGGGAATTGTAGTAGAATACCGGTTGCACCCGAAATAGCGGCGCCGGCTGCTTCTAAAAATTTACTTATGTTTCTGTGCACCAAAATAGCGGCGCCGAGTAGGGTAAAATTGATGAAGTTGGGATTTAGAAATTTCAAACTCAACTCTTCAGGCAAAATGGCGGCTTTATAAAACGCATACAGCAATATGACTCCGCCAATAATCCAACTAAAAATAGACGAATGATCCAGTTTCTCGGCTCCTTCATGGTTTTGTTCTTCTGCCTCCACTGCCACTATTGGCTCAGGGAGCTTGTCGAATTTAAAGCTTCGTTTTCCAATCCAAAAAATAAAAAGCGGCACACAAATTAGCAGTAATATGGTTACCGTAATGTTCATGGTTGAAAAGATGGTTTCATTCATGCCCACTTGATTAGGAAGTGCGGCTAAATCGATTCTCGGAACATTTTCAACTAAGTTTTTAAGATTCCCCTCTTCGGCGGCCTTGATGGGAGCTGAGCCGGATATTCCGCCGTGCCAAACCATTAAACCCACATAGGCTGCTGCACCAATTAAAGGATAGTTCAAGGGCTTATTTTCGCGGGAGAATTTTTCACCTACTTTTCGGGCTAGTATAGCGCCAAATATCAATCCTAAGCCCCAGTTAAATAAACTCACCAGAATAGTTGCAAACGTTACAATAAATGCGGTGTTGGCTGTATTCGTGCATGGGCGCAGTAAGCTGTCAATAACGAGCGAAATGGGCTTGGATAGGGCAATGATATGCCCTAAAACCAGCATTAACATCATTTGAAAGGCAAAATAGAGACCGCCTTTACCGTCATTCCATAAGCCATTTTCCCAGAATCCTGCCAAATCTAGAATATAGGCACCAGTTGCAGTATCGTTGGGCTTGGTAAAAATTAATGCGAGAATAAATGTCAATAAGGTGAGAAGGATCGCTATTGTAAATGGCGTGGGCAGTAATTTTTTATACGTCGCTGCGAATTTCTCTGTAAATGACATGTTATAAACCTGAGTTCGGTGTTCTAAATTAGTCAAAAAAAGGGCGGCTACAAAGTTTATAAATTCAAATAATTGACCGTTACTAAACTAATTTGAACAGGTGCTAAACTTCTGAGGAAGAAAAGCCTATTATACCTTATTTTTAAGATGGATTTGTATGATCACACATGCAGAGCTTTAAAGTTTAATTTTTTCAAGTCGTCTTATGGCTCGCCTTAAAACGGTGCTAATTTGGAGCAAATATGTGGTCTTTTGTATTGGACATTGAAAAGATTGTCGCCTTTATGAAAGTGGCGAAAGCTGTTTTCATGTTTAAATATTTGTGTTTTATTAGGCGACATCAAGAAAGGAGGAGGTTTATTCGCTTCCTCCTTTTAACGTGTTGTTTTTCACGAGTAATTGCATAATATTTAATATAATTTCTAACTCGGCGGTTTGTTCCTCTATGGTTAATCCGCCCATAAAATAATGCTCTAATTTTTCGCTGTCACAAGTAATTCCATTTCCGAAATTGGTGGTGGCTAATTTGAGTTTGTTTATGACTTCTGGTGTGATTAATTTTTTAAATTCCTCTGGATTTGAAGTTGAAAAAGTAAAATGATCATCAATTGATGAGTTGCCGAATACAAAATTACTTTTTCCCCCTAAACTTTTTCTTGAGATGTCAAATTGAAAATTGAACGGATTTGGGGTAATATGAATGAAAGTATGCAGGTATTGACTCTGATTAGTGGAGCCAGTAATCAGTTCATAAATCTTGATTTCACATCCGTCAACAGCGTCTATTAAAGTATTTAATTGCGCCATTAATATTTCTCGGCGCTATGAGAAAAACGAATTCTGGCTCCCCAATCTCTATACCACTCCACTTTTTTTAAGCTGTCTTTTTTTCCATTTTGAAAGAGTAAATAGAGCAGTCCCAACGCAATGATAATTGCAATTGTGATGTAGAGTGGCGTCATTGATTACTGATAATTTAACGCTGATTTTTGATAAGATCGCGCATAAAAGTCATCACTTTTTCAAATTCTTCAAGTTTCGTTTGTTTATTGAATCCGCCCACTAAACTATAGGTGAATCCCGCGTTTGTGCTTGAAATATTTCCCTTGAGTTGTTTTTCAATATTTGTTAAGGCGCCTTGCATTCTAAAATCCATTAAACTTCTAAATCGGTCTTCCTGATCTTTACATTTTAGCAAGAACTTTTTATCAAATTCTTCATCACCAAATTCAATGTCTTTTGCCCCGAATGATTTTCCAACTTTAGTAAAAAACCCTTCCTTACCAATTTTAAAATCAAAGTCAAAGGGGTTAGGGGCAAAGGTAACCGTAGTGTAAAGCACTTGATTCTTACCAGAACCTACTATGTGTTCATAAATGACTACCGGCTTTCCGTCTAATTCCCCAGATAGTGTGTTGAGTTTTGCTAATAATTGTTTTTTGTTTTCATGGTGCAGGTTGAGACGCAAACCCCACTGTTGAAATAATTCTATCTTTTTCTTGTTCTGTTTTTTAACAAAACGAACAGAAAGAACTATAATGCCAATTAGTAAGGCAAAAAATCCGACGAGTGCAAGTATTTCCATAATGGTTTAAATATAGAAAATTTTAGCGAACTCCCATTTTTGATGTAAATCATATAGTTTTTGTGCGTACTTATCTGTTTTTGCAAAAGTTATTGAGGAAATACTCAAAAAGGGTGAGATTTTTTTTATTTCTAGTCAACTTACTAGCGATTATTAAAGAGAGAAAATTTAAAGCACCTCTACTTTTTTAACATCACCAGGTTGCATATCACCTAACCATCTTTCTCCAATTCTGACTCGAACCAATCGGAGTGTTGGAAACCCGGCTGCTGCGGTCATTTTTCTAACTTGTCTAAATTTTCCTTCTCTAAGAATGATGGATGCCCAACTTGTTGGTCCATGTCTCTTATCACGAATGGGTTTTGCACGTTCTGGAAAAATAGGTGGAGCTATGATATTCGATTCACACGGTTTAGTCAGGTATTTTATCCCTTCTATCCCAATTTCAATTCCATTTCGCATGAGTTGAACCGCCTCATCCGTCATGATTCCATCCACTTGTACATAGTATTCTTTTTCGAATTTTTGACTTAAAATGGAATAGCTTACTTTACCATCAGTGGTGAGAAATAGTAAACCTTCTGAATATTCATCCAATCGGCCTACCGCCATGGTGCCATCCACAAACTCGTGTAATGAACCCAGCAATTTTTTACGACTTGCGCGTTTTCCATTATAAATGAACTGACTTAAATAACCATGCGGTTTAAAAAGGATATAATGGTGGTGTTTCATAGCACAAATTTAACCGAATTATGCTTGTTTGGCCACCACCAAATTGACTTATTTGCCTAAAGCATACTTCAAACCAATTCCTGCAACGAGGTTAAAATCGAGTGACGTTATCCGGGGTTGATCAGCTAAAAATCCAATTTGATTGTCAGGATCCACAATATTATCAATTCTAAAGCTTGAACTCACCGATAAAGCCGGTCCTGCAAATAAGTTGAGGTGGAACTTTTCATTTATTGGAACATCCATTTTTCCCGTGATTTGGAATCCAGCACCCAAATAATGAATGTTGAACGCCAAACCATTTCTATAGGTATTATAAGTGGATTTATAGTACAACAAGATATCCCCGCCAATTGAGAAGATAGAATTGCCAATTTGTCGGTCTGCTCCGACTCTCAAACTTCCTTTATTAACATGGGAGTTGTAATCTTCCAGCGTTATGGACGTATCGGTAAATGATGCTAATACATTGCTGTATCGATAAGTATGATTTCCATAAGCGGCGCCGAGTGTCAAGCGCCATTTTTCTTGAATGGGTTTGCGATATTCAAAAATGAATCGTTGTTCTTTATCGCTCGATAAACTGAGACCAATGTCTGTATTTCTTTGGCCATAAGAGGAAAAAGATAAACTAAGTGCAAATGTGATGAGTACGATAAGTGCTAATGACTTTTTCATGTTGATTTGATTTATAATGAAGTAAGTTTTCGCCAATAACGTTTTTTTTTCTGTAAACGACTATTGAAGGTGTTTATTGCTTCAACCTCTTTTTAAATAGAGGTAAAATCAATAAATGAAAAGCGGTTTTCCTTTGAAAACGCTTCGTATAGGGCTTAACGCAATATACTATTCGCTCAAAATTAGCTCACAATAAAAGGTAACAGTAACGATATTGCCTGCGCCAGAGATTTCTTCCATTCCATACTCCACACGGTCAAAAACAAAGCTGCCCTCAAATGCCTCAAAAGCTAGTCCTTCCGAATCCGTTCCGTTCCCTAGGTGTTTGAAAGGAACATCAATGGGTTTGGTATTGCTCAAGAGTGTTAGATCACCTTTGGCTACATAGCTCGTGTCGGCGTCTTCAATGCTGGTTGATTGAAAGGTAATAGTTGGAAACTTAGTGACATTAAAAAAGGCTTCTTCGGTTAAATGTTCATCTCGCATTCCATTTCCGGTATTTATTGAGGCGGATTCTATTGTTACGTTTAATGAAGATGTATGATAGTCGGCAGCAATGTCGAAATCAACGGTGAATTTTTCAAATGCACCTTTTGCTTTTTTCATACCGTCTGCGTAAAAAAGTAGCTCGGCATGATCACCATCTGCAATATTTACATGATATTTTCCTTGGATTAATGACAGTGTTGGAATTTCTATTCCAGTAGAATCAACCGTCACTTCAGATTCAACTTCAGATTTTTCTAAGGTGCTTTCATATTCGCCAGACATGGCGTCCCAAATGAATCCAGCCCCTATCACGACTATGATTAAAGCACCAATTAACAACTTTTTTTTCATTTCTTATTGTATTTAACTGCAAATATATGTTATAACATATAATTTTACAATTCTTTCGTTTTAATTCTTTTTAAAACCGCCTTTTGTTGCGTTGTGGTTTCGTATGAATAAACCAGCGGAATTGTTTCTTCATCAGCTGCCAAAGGCTTGACGTTACCCGTTTCAGATTTAGTTGACGAAGAAGTTAATTCAAAGTAAATTTTATTTTTCTTAAACGTGTAGGTGGAGTGAATCAGATTGCTTTGGACTTCAAAAACACTAATAAAAGTTGCTCCAATAAGATTGGCGGATAAGACAATCCCGTTTTTTTCATCAATGACAAATTCATTCTCTTTCACTTGTCGAAAGAGGCACTTGCGCTCCTGTCTTAAACTATCCTCTCCATAAATAATTGTCCAGTTATAGGTAGAATCATTAAGCTGCATAAAGTTGATTTCCATATGATAATAGCTCGTGTTGCTTTTGGAATTAATTACTAAATCACCTGCATAATTTCCTTCTCATTTTTCTGAAATTTGGGCGTAATTAGGAAGTGAGCATAAAAGCAACCCTATCAAATAGATTTTTTTCATATGCAAAAAAAGGCATTTGTCACTGACAAACACCTTTTAAGTTTAATGTGTTTTTTTAACTAGACTGGAAGGTCATCCTTTCCTTCAGCTATACTTCGACAGGCTCAGCATAAACTTCTATCGTTTGATTTATCAGCCTAGTTAATTATCTGTTTTAATTAGAATGGTAAGTCATCATCTCCTTCAGCGACGAAAGTCTCAGCGTTGTCAGCAGTTGCTGCAGATCCACCACCAATTGGTTCGATTTTCCAGCAATCTAACGAGTTAAAGTAACGCACAGCACCATCTTTCGGGTTTGTCCACTCACGCCCTCTCAAAAAGAACGTTACTTCTACATTGTCACCTAATTTAAAATTGTTCAAAAGATCCGTTCTGTCTTGCACGGCTTGAAACATAATTGTTTGCGCGTATTGTCCGGAAGCGTCCACTACCACAAATTCTCTCTTCTTAAAAGAGTCAGAAATTTGTTGAACATCTCCGATCACTTTTAGCTCTCCTTTTAATGTGTACATAATCTTGGTTTGTTTAGTTGTTGTTGAAGGATAGAAGCGTCATCCAAGCTTCATCCAATTTATTTTCAGTTAATAATTCCTTTGCTCTTTTATGGAGTTCTAATTCCAATTTTGCTTGTTCGTCTTCCAAAGAAACAAATAAATCGCTTAATTCAAGTAATTTATATTCATTTACATCAGTTTCATTTGGTAATTCTTCAATTCCGCCCAGTTGCCCAAAATCGTTATTCGTTAAAAGTGAACTGTTTCTTATGTCTTCAGGTATAGCATCAAACCCAATTCCAACGGTTGTTATAGGTTTTTTAATTTCAAACATGGAGTGCTCATCTGCACGGCAATACCAATTACCGCCCATTCTTGAAACCAAGTCAATTTTATGTTGATCGATTTTGCCATCTTCGTCTAGCACGGCTTCGTTGATGTGAATTTTTTTCACCTCACAAATCACCAAGTTTCCTGCACCGCCGTTTTGTCCTAATTCAACCACTTCATTCACCACACATTCAAATTGAACAGGGGATTCTGCTACCCGAAAAGGTTTAATCGTATCAGAGGCAATTTTAGTAAACCCGGCTTTAGCAAATTCATCTACGTCAGCTGCAAAAGGCGAACTGGCCAATGACATTTGATGCACCATTTCATGACTGACTACATTTATTACCACCTCTGCAATGTTTTTTACATTGTTATAGGTGTCTTTTGTAGTATTTGTTCTTCCCGATCTTGCAGGAGAAAAAACCATAATTGGAGGATTTGCGCTAAACACATTAAAGAAACTAAATGGAGCTAGGTTTGCATTTCCATCCGCATCAATCGTACTTGCAAAAGCAATAGGACGTGGCCCAACAGCTCCCAGCAAATAGCCGTGCAGTTGAGGAATTGGTAGTTCTTTAGGATCGATACTTAACATGCCGCAAAATTAAGAAATATTGCTTGATATTCTGTTCAAACCGATTTCAATTAATGGTTAAAATGAAAAAAAGCATACAACGACTCAGCCGTACGTTAATTTTCAAACACAATCGCTATTCTGCAGTTCGTTCTTTATCTCCTCTTGAAGCATCTTGATGTCCAAGTTATTGAAATTGCTCATCCCAAATTTTTTCAGGAATATTTTTTTCAGAAGCTGGCACCTGGTTAATTGATTATAGCCGGATTTAACTGCACGAGAAATAGAGGTGTTTAATTTAATTTCTCAGGAGTTTACCAACACGAAATTCCGAATAAACTTTTTTTAAGTGATCGAACCATTGAAGGATATCGCAAAAACTTATTGCTAAAAATAGGATGAAAAATTACTGCTGGATTAATTTTGAAAGCCATTAAAGAAGGCTTGATTCAGGTTCTGTCGCATCTGTCTATTTTTTTGCTTTTCTTTATGAAAAATGGAATCAGATAAATAACTAAAGTGCTGATTTTCAATTGAATTTATTTTATGACATTTGAATTTTATCAATTTAAATCGGTTAAATTTGGTAGATGTGACAGAACCGAAATTACTTACACTACAACAGATGAAATTATGGGTAGTGATGGAGAAATCAACATTACAGTAACTGGAGGTAACCCAGCTTATACATTTGATTGGGATAACGACGGAACTGGTGATTTTGATGATGATGAAGATTTAACCGGATTAACAGGTGGAACATATGTTGTAGTTGTAATGTGTGATGCAGGTTGTTCAGTATCAGAAACAATTACATTAGGAAGCCAAGTAGTAATCGACGAATTAAACGGTTTAACTGTAGCCGTATATCCTAACCCAGCATCTGATTTAGTAACAATTACTTTAGATGGTACTTTTAACTACGAACTAACTACAATTAACGGTGATGTTGTATTAAAAGGAAATGGATTCAATACTGAAGAGATTTCACTAGATGAATTAGAAAGCGGAATGTATATGATCAATATTCACGCTGGTGATGAGTCAACCCTAATCAAGTTGGTGAAAGAGTAAGAATAAGGATTTAGAATTAAGAAGCCTTGATGATTGTCATCAGGGCTTTTTTATACAGTTTTACCAATAGATAATTAATTGATACCAATTGTAGAAGGTCGTTTTATTCACTTTAAGCTCCCGAAGTGTTCTGATTACCCCAAGGTCCGATTGTTGTTCTGTCGCATTAATCAATTCTGATTGTGAAATTTAGGGATAAGTGAATCAAATCTTTCGGGGCAAATACGGGGTAGAAACTAAAAAGCCCCCCGTAAAACGGAGAGCTTTGTTGTCCCACTAGGGCTCGAACCTAGACTCTTTTGTACCAAAAACAAACGTGTTGCCAGTTACACCATGGGACAGTAGCATTTATTTAATGCGGAGGCAAATTTAAGTACTTTTTTTGATACAACAACTATTTCTGTTGGATAATATCTAAAACCCGGTAAAATTACCGCCTTTACTATGGTGTCGCGCTTTTTTTGCTGAACTCATTATCATAAAACCCCTTAATGTTTCTCTTCCAAAGCAACCAACTTAAAGGAATTACAGTTTTTTAAGAAAATTCCTCAAAATATATTTTTAAATTCGCAGTGCCTTCGCAAAAAAGCTACTGCGATTGCGAACTGCTATAATTATTGCCTATGGATTATAAAAGAATCAATACAATTGTCGGGTGGATGGCGTTCATCTTCGCCACTACCGTGTATTTCATGACAGTTGAACCCACTACAAGTTTGTGGGATTGTGGAGAGTACATTACTACAGCGTATAAACTAGAAGTTGGTCACCCACCGGGAGCACCACTCTTTATGATGTTGGGTCGTTTGTTTACTATGTTCTCTGGCCCTGAAAGCGCAGCCATGATGGTCAACATTATGTCGGCCTTATCGAGTTCCTTTACCATATTGTTTTTGTTTTGGACCATCACTATGTTGGGAAAGAAAACAATCTTAAATCCAGGGATGTCTTTATTCGCTGCTTCAACACCTACTGGTGATTTTGATGAAGAAGAAGTATCTGCAGCGATTACAACAACTAAAAAATCAAGATCTTTAACTCAAGGACAACAATGGGCCATTATAGGAAGTGGTTTAATTGGTGCAATGGTTTATACATTTACAGATTCATTCTGGTTCTCGGCTGTTGAGGGTGAGGTTTACGCCATGTCCTCTTTCTTTACTGCTATTGTGGTTTGGGCTATTTTTAAATGGGACCATGAATTGGCTGATCAAGATGCATTTCCTGATGATGAAGAAATACAATCAACTAATGCTGACCGTTGGATCATTCTAATCTTTTTTATGATTGGTTTATCAATTGGTGTTCACCTTTTGAACCTATTGTGCGTACCGGTTATTGCCTACGTCATCTATTTCAGAAAATACAAAGAAGTAACACCGATAGGTTTCATCTTAACAGGTGTAATTGGGGTAGTTGCTTTAGGGCTTATTCAATCCGTATTGATACCAAAAACGGTACAAATTGCAGGTTGGTTTGAGCGTTTCTTTGTAAACGATTTGGGCATGAGTTTTAATGCTGGTACAGTATTCTTCTTTATGTTGATGCTCGCCATAATTGTAGCGGTGCTCATGTGGTCCAAACGAAACGGAAAGTCTATCGTGAATACCATTACTTGGAGTGCTACAATGATCTTTTTGGGTTATTCATGTTTCGCAATGATCGTTATTCGTTCAAACGCAAACACACCTTTAGATGAAAATGACCCGGAGAACTTAGTAAGTTTAGAGTCCTACTTAAAGCGTGAACAATATGGAGATTGGCCCATTTTATACGGACAATACTTTAACTCTGAGATCAATGAAGACAGTAAAGACTGGGCAGACAGAAGTGATGTTTATCTCAGACGTTTTGTTGTAATTGACAAAATGGACAACGAGTTGAAAGGATACAAAACGGAGGCTGAAGCAGCAATATTTATTAAAAGTAAAGGCGAAAAAGGTAAGGGATATAGAATAGAAGAAAAGTACTTTAAAACCTTTGACGGTAAAAATAAAAAATACACTTATAAATCTTCTGAAAGCACTTTCTTTCCAAGAATGTATAGTTCAGAAGGACGACACGTAAGCGGGTATAAAAGTTGGTCAGGTCATACGGGTGATCGTATTCCAACAATGGGAGAAAACTTAGCCTATTTTGCAACTTACCAGGTGGACTGGATGTATTGGCGTTACTTTATGTGGAATTTTTCTGGACGACAAAGTGATGAACAGGGTCATGGAAATGCCCGAGACGGTAACTGGATTTCAGGTTTAAACTTTATTGACAAACATCACATTGGAGATCAAACCAATGCGCCATCCATCATAACGGAGAATCCGGCGCATAATAAATACTATATGTTGCCATTAATTTTAGGACTAATTGGTTTCATATTTATGCTGACAAAATCAACCCGTGGTTGGTGGCTCGTCATGCTCCTATTCTTATTAACAGGATTTGCGATTATTATTTACCTGAATCAAAAACCAATAGAGCCGCGAGAGCGAGATTATGCTTACGCGGCCTCCTTCTACGCCTTCTCCATCTTCATAGGAATGTCAGTACTGGCATTGTATGAGGCCTTCAAATCAATGATTTGGAAAGAATTGGCTTATATAGTTGGAGGTATGGCAGTATTAGGACTTGCACTAGCAGTTGGCGATACGACAGCAGCCATTAGTGTCTTCTATATGACAGCTGTTATTGCAGTTGCATTTGCCTCCATGATCTTGCTACGAGAAGTGATTAAGAAAGAAGCACAAACGGCTATAATCGTTATCTTAATTACCTTACCGGTTCCTATTTTAATGGGTGCCCAAGCTTGGGATGACCATGATAGAAGTAACCGTTATACAGCGCAAGCATTAGCACAAAACTATTTAAACAGTTGTGATGATAATGCGATTATTTTCACAAATGGAGATAACGATACTTTCCCGCTTTGGTATTTACAAGAAGTTGAAGGAACTAAAACAAGTGTAAGAGTTTGTAACCTCAGTCTCTTAAATACAGATTGGTATACAGAGCAAATGACACGTAAGGCATACGACTCAGAACCATTGCCAATTTCATTTACGGAAGAGCAATACCGTCAAAATGGAAACCGTGACTACATGTATGTGTTAGGAACAAACCAATTGACAATGGGAAGACAAACGTTGGATCCAAGATGGGAACGTGTTTTACAAAAGAAGATTGAATCGAATCCGGATTTATTCCACCCTGCATTTGAGTTGGCTACGAATAACCTTTATTCCATCTTATCAAACACAAAATTTGCTGAGCTAAAACCAGACTTTTTGGCCTTTATTCCTAATATGGATTCAGCATCTACCTACTTTGATTTTAGAACGGTTATATTCAACATTTTGAAACAATCACCAGAGTATAGCTTGAGCGAGCAAGTAAAGCAAGCAATTCAAAACACCTTGGTTGAATTTAATGATACCTTTGATTATTTACCTGCTGATTATGCAATGGATTTCTTAGGGAATGACGCGAATATTGAGATCAGAGAAAATGGTCAAAAATTACTGATCCTTCCAACAACTGGTTTAAGATTACCCGTTGACAAGGAAAAAGTGCTCGCCAATGGCACAGTTAGTGCCGAGCATGCTGACCGAATTGTTGAAACGATTGAATGGAAGATTCCAAAATCAACCATTTTCAAAGCTGATTTAATGATTTTAGATATGGTGGCACACTTTAATTGGGACCGCCCAATTTACTTTGCAAGCTCTGCAGATAGAGCAACCTATTTAGGTCTTGATAAATACTTCTTTGCTGAAGGATTAGTTTACAAATTGGTGCCCATTCAAGTGGACGGAAGCAGAAACCCAAACTCTTTGGGTGAAGTGAACAAAACTAGGATGTATGAAAACCTTATGGAAACATTTACCTGGGGCAACATGAATGAGGACGGCACTTTGGTTGATTATTATACCAGAAGATTAACTAACAACTACCGTGTACAATTTAGCGTATTGGCAGATGCTTATGGAACAAGTGTCGAAACAAGCCAGCAGCGAATTGACTTCATGAAACAAATTCAAGCACAAGATCCTGAGATCCTTGCTTTAGATGCGCCAATCAATACACCACTCGGTGATTTCATTCCAAGTCAAATTGCGGCGGACATGAAACAAGCTGAAGCCGATATTGAAGATGCAAAAGCAAAGATTACGGAGGTAATCAATAAGAGTATTGAAGTGATGCCACATCACAATGTGCCATTTGGCAAAGTATTCCCGTCTTATGTGTCTGCTTACTACGTAGGTGAAAATGAGGAAAAAGCGCAAGAATACTCGGATACTCTGTTTGTTTTATTTGAAGAAGAAATGGATTATTATTTAGATGTCGATCCGAAATTTAGTTCAAATATGATTGAGGATATGTATTCTGCCTACAGAAGCATCTTTAGCTTGTATCAAGCTTCAGCTGTTTTGGGAACAGATGTAGATCATCAGGAAAAAGTAAGCGCTGATTTCTTCCGAATTACACAAGAAGTGCAGGATGGCCTAGTTTACATCAAGAAGTACAATAGAGACTCAAAAAACTACGCCGCTCTACAACGCATTGAAACAACCTTTGAAGCGTTCTTTAAAAGAATAAACGGCGCACAATAAAACGTACGTGAGGTATTATAAATTTCCCAAATGGCTGAGAAAGCTTTATCCTGGAGCCATTTGGGAATTTTTTCCCCCTGAAGACTCCCAAAAAACCATTTATCTCACTTTTGATGATGGACCTAATCCACAGACCACAAATTGGATTCTGGACTTACTAGCTAAGCATCAGGCAAAAGCTACGTTTTTCTGCATTGGTAAAAATGTCGAAGCGCATCCCCTTTTGTTTCAAAAATTAGTCACTGCCAACCATCAAATAGGAAATCACACCTACAATCACATGAATGGTTTACACACCAATTCAACAGCCTATATTAAAGATGTTGAAAAGGCACAGGCGCTAATTCCTTCAAAGTTATTTCGCCCTCCCTATGGAAGAATGAAACCGAAACAGCATAAATTATTGACAGAAAAAGGTTTTAAATCTGTTTTTTGGAGTCATATTTCTTATGATTTTGATCCGAGTCTCTCTTCCGCTAAAAGGATGGAAATGACCCTTAAAAGAGTAAAAAACAATGCAATTGTCGTGTTTCATGACTCCACAAAAGCATTCCCTCAATTAGAGCACGAACTCCCCTTACTGCTCGACAAATGGACAGAAGCCGGGTTCAGTTTTCAAGCCATTCAAACTGACTAATGTTAATAATTTATCACGCCTAAGCAATAAGTATAGCTTTTTTAACGTTACTTTAGATGTAGTCCATTTTTAGTCTTTGCTTATAGCCGAGTGTTTTATGGTTAATATATTTTTGCTACCTGAATTTTCCAACATTAGTGAATACAGTTTGGGCTGTGGGTGAATAATCTTGGGCAATTTGATTCAGGGTCGTTCTAATGTTTTTGACCTTAGTAATTCTTTGTGCATTGGCCTGAATTGCAATTACTGATAGGAGTAAGATTTTTATAAGCGTTTTCATTTCATGAATCTACGACAAAATCACATATTAAAAAATAGGGTGAATCATGTATTTTTATGTGATTAGACTAACAAGGTTTATGTGCATTCCTCTGAGGAATTACATTTACTTTAGAGCAAAAAATAATCCCGATCATTTTGGCGAATGATCGAGATCCCATGGAAAAATCTACTATTTAATTACGCTTACTTAATGAAATAGTTTCTTTATTAATAAGTCCGCTTCGTTAATCTGCGACTTGACTAATACTGTATCAAAGATCGTTCCTTTTCGTTGATAATTGTGTTAACTAAAAGTTAAACAATGCCTAAATTAAGTTAAAACTTGTTAAATCGAATTGTTAGAAATTGAAGCTTAATCCGAATGATAACGGGTAAGCCAGCTCAGATTTATCCTTTTTGTAAAGGGAAAGAATATCATAATTCGCAAATAAACCAAAGTCGTTATATCCCATTCTCACCGCACCCATAACTTGAAAATCATTTAGGTTGTAACGGCCTTTTTCTTTGTTTTTAGTATCTCCTCCACCTGCTAAATCATATTTGTATTTAACGCTTGACCCTATTCGAACTCCGCCAATTGCACCAAAGGCAAGGTGGAAATTTTTATCCTCATTTTTGGAGGTGTTTATTTGGAATAATAATGGCACCGTAACCGTGTTCACACGCAATTGGTTTTTAGAAAACCCATTGAACAAAGTGGTATCAATCATTCCATAAGTTGAATCGCTATTAGAAGCCAAACGCATTTTATCTTCCTTAAATCCATAACGGCTATTTGTAAAACCTAAACCGGTTACAATACCAAAGTAATCATTGATAATTCGAATTCTTTTTTCAAAAAGATTAAAACTATACACGAATGACTGAGAAGGATCAATTTCCAAATGTTTTGAATCAAATGAATTTTTAAAGTCCCCGTTTACAGGTAAGTTAATACCAATCTCAAATCCAGCCCAATAGGTTAAATCTGCTGAAGAATATTTCGTTTCAAAGTCTGGATCATCTTCATCCACCTCTAAAGTGTCGTTTCCAATAATGATAAACTCCATTTGTCCAATTCGGAACCGAGTCGTATCACCTTCTTCTTGTGCCACCCCTACAATTCCTGCAAGAAGTGTTAATGTTATAAGTATAATTCGTTTCATAATTTTTTGTTTTTTGACTTATGCTATTCGTGGTTTTTAATTGGGGACTTCTTTAATTTAATTATGACTGCAGTCTATTCTATTTTATCAAGCTAATAAGTGTAAATAGTGGGTTAATTGTTTTTGGTTTCATTGTATTATAAAGTTACTCAATAATATTTTTGCTGTGACAGCGTTCGCACAGCATTGACCAAAACCCTAGTGCATAATCCATTCAACTCTTCTTACCTCAGCACATTAGACTCTTTACCAAACTGCTTGAACGAAACAAACACCGCCAAGGCTGATAGCGCCAAAAGGGATACAAAGGTAATAATCATTGGTCCCATTTCTGCATTGCCAGCAATAATAGCTTTTGTAGCCATAACTACATTTACAATTGGGATCCATGCGGTAGTATATGTCAACTCTAACCCTGGTAAAAATCCCAATGTGGCGGGCACAATAACTGCAATGTTTAGGGGGGTTAAGATACTTTGTGCTTCTTTAAACGAGCGCGCATAAACGGATACAGGAATCATTATGCCTGCAAAGAAAATAGCCACAGGTATGAGCAATAAATACAGTGTAATTACTAATTGTGGTGTTACAATTTTTGAAATGGCGTCGGTCAATGCACCGCCGTCTCCCATTAAGTATAGACTGCCTACTAGGCCAACCAAGGCAATGGTGGCACTCAGTAATCCAAAGGAGGTAACAACAATCATTTTTCCTACTAAAACATGGACGCGGTTTACGGGTGTTACCAATAATGTTTCAATTGTTCCGCGTTCTTTTTCTCCTGCAAAAAGGTCGATTGCAGGTAACATACAGCCCATAAAACAAAAGGCCATAAAAATGTAAGGTAGAATACCGCCCGCATATTTGCCTATCACTTCTTCAACAGTACTTTTGTCATTCATAATAAAGGAGACAGGCTGAACATAATCAGCTGGAAGTTCATTTAATGCCAAACGTTCTTGGACTAAATGTTCTTTTTGTAAATCAATTAGGTTATCAAATCGTTCATATTCTTCGCTGTTTGCCGCGCGATAAAACATACCACATGTTGCTTGTTCCCCTGCCGAATATTTTTGATCAAAATCTTGACCAAACCAAATCCCTAAATTGATATTTTGTGCTTTAATGTCTGCAGTTATTGCAGCCGTATCTTCATAAGCAACGAAATTAAAATGTGCCGCTGTATCCATCCGGTCAATCATACCTGAAGATTGTCCATTCAAGTAATATCCTATCGTCAGTTCTTTAAGCGCTTCTTTTTCAGATTGGGACTCTTGAACTGTTGTTATCAAGTAAATAATTAGTGGAAAAACGAGTAGTGGAATCATAATCATACGCATGAGCGTACGTTTGTCACGAAACATGTCTAAAAATTCCTTTTTTGCTATTAAAATGATCTTTTTCATAAGGGTTTTTAGGCGTTTACTTTTTTATTTTCGTTGACGATTCTGATGAATTCTCCTGTAAGTGAATCGGCTTTCATATTGGCTCGGAAATTTGCCATTGTGTCATTATAGAGAATTTTTCCTTTATCGATAATGCCCAAGTCATCACATAGTAAATCAACCTCAGACATAATGTGAGAGGAGAAGATCACTGTTTTTCCTTCGATCTTACAATCCCGAATAAGTTTGATGATGTTTTCTGCGGTAATGACATCTAATCCAGAAGTGGGTTCATCAAATACCACCACATCAGGGTGGTGAATCATTGTCCGAGTTATAGATACTTTTTGTTTCATCCCGGTGGACAGTTGACCAATCCGTTTTCCAGCAAAATCATGCATGTCAAGGAGGTCGTAATAATGTTTTTTCCGTGTTTCAAACTCGGCTTTTGGAACATCATTTAAATCGGCATAATATTTTAAAACCTCATCCGCCGTGAGTCGCTCGTATAAACCCGTTGACCCTGTTAAAAACCCAATACTTTTTCTGACCTCGTTGGGCTGAGTTGCCACATCATACCCGGCCACTTCAATTTTTCCACTTGTGGGTGTAATGATCGTTGAGATCATTCGAAGTGTGGTGGTTTTCCCTGCTCCATTTGGACCGAGTAAAGAAAATATTCTACCCGGCTCGCATTTGAACGAGATTTTGTCTACCGGCACAGCTTCGATATCTGCAGTATTAAATTCCTTTCGTTGCTTTTTACTAAGTTTAAAGGATTTGTATAAGTTATCGACTATTATCATAGATTTTGAATTGGATTTTGACAAATATACTCTTTATTTTGGCTCTTTACTAAAATTATTGGCTATCTTCTGGTTGCTATTTACATCCATGAGTATTCATTTTGGAATTAATGTTACAGATTTTATCTGAAATTCTATTAAAATCAAACTTCTTTTCAATTTGAATCGAAGAAAATTAAACCAACTAACATTTTTATATTAATAAAGAGTTTTGCGTTGCTCAAAATGCCATTTAATTAAAATTATTTTTGTGTAGGTAAAACACGACTGTAAACACTCTCTCAATGAACAAGATGCGCAATTTCGGACTTTTTCTTCTTTCCTTTTTATTTATAGCATGCGGAGGAACCGAAGAACCAATTGTCGAAGTCATTGAAAAAGATTCTATCGTGATTCCACCGCCTGTTATTGAATATGGCTTTGTTCTGGATTCGTTTCAAGTCAAAAGAGATACGGTTGAGGACAATTGGACCATGAGTCATATGTTTGCACCTTACGGCGTTTCGCAATGGAATATTAATGTAGCAGCAGAACGCGCAGCAGATTCATTAGTTGGATTGCGCTATGTGAAAGAGGGCGTGCCCTTCATCATTTTATCAGAACTTGGCGACACTTCTGAAACCGCACAATATTTTATTTACCCTAAAAACATTGTTGACTATGTCATTTTTGATTTTAGAGATTCAGTTGTTGTTGAAAAACGATCGAAGCCGAATGAGATTACCGAACGAATATTATCCGGAGAAATCATTCAAAACTCCAACCTCACCTTCGCCTTAGATCAACAATTAGAGGACATCAATATGACAGGTGAAATGGCAGAGTATGTCGCGGGCGTATTTGCTTGGACAATTGACTTCTTCCGCTTGCATCCTGGAGATGAATTTAAAGTGATTTACAATGAAAAATCGGTTGAAGGAACACCTTATGCCGTAGGCGGGATTAGTTCGGCATGGTTCAAACATCAGGGCCACGAATTTTATGCCTTCCAATATGCCTTAGATTCTGCTGGAACACAAGTAGGTTTTTTCAATGAGGAAGGAAAAGAAATGAGACGTCCTTTTTTAATGGCACCGGTAAAATATTCACGCATTAGCTCGGGGTATAGTGGGCGTCGTTTTCATCCTGTTCAAAAAAGATGGAAAGCGCATTTAGGAACAGATTATGCGGCACCAAAAGGAACTCCGATTATGTCTACAGCGAATGGAACTGTGATTGCAGCTTCATATACGGGTGGAAATGGAAATTATGTGAAAGTGAAACATGACGAAACATATACAACGCAGTATTTGCACATGACTGGTTTTGCAGAAGGAATTCGTAAGGGTGTTTATGTGGAGCAAGGACAGACGATTGGTTATGTTGGAAGTACGGGTCTAGCAACTGGTCCGCATGTGTGTTATCGATTCTGGAAGAATGGGAAGCAGATTGATCATAGAGGCGAGAAATTTCCGTCTTCTATTCCTATGGTGGACTCTTTATTGCCTTCTTATATGGAGTATATAGGCCCTATTCGCGCACGAATTGACTCTATGCCTATTTCGCCATACATTGTCGAGAGTGAAGTTGTGGATTCTATTCAATAAATGATCGTGATTTCTTGACGCATTTAGTTTATTTGAACGCAGTCGGATCTTGAAGAAAATTATGACAGCACAAAGGTGTACATAGTTGCAGATGCTTATCGTGGTGACCGAACGGAAGAAACGGTGAATGATTACTTAGCGGCAATTTCTGGTAATCGGCCACAAACCATCCAATTTGACGATCAATCCGTTTTGGAAATTTCAGATTCGGCAGACCTGATTATGTTTAATGGGCATAACGGGGTTATGGATTATATCGACATTAAATCGTGGGTGAACAAAAGCGACAAAAGAACTGATATTGTAATGAACGCCTGTGTTTTAGAACAAATTGTTGACGATTGGGTGGCTGGAATTGATGAAAAACAAATTTGCTTAAACGCTGGTGCCACTTATTGCAAAAAGCATAATTGTGGTTATGGCACCAAAGTCTAATCGAACGGATGGTAGCCGCAGTTGTTTACTTTTTTTTGAAACTTGAGAAAAAAAGTCCAACCGATAAATATATTATTTCTCCTTCAGAGACTAATCTTTAAACGCCTCCTCCTAATTCAAACCCGGTTAAGTATTTCGACTTATTGCCCGAATAATCGAACAATAATGAGGTGCCAACGGTCCATGGTTCCAGTCCACCTCTGAGTCCAAATATGCTATTAAACCCAATGGTCAATTGCCAATTTTTATTTTACTTTCTGCCTTCAGGTGAAATATAGATGGATGGAGACAAACAGGGCATGACGACTTCCTGCCTGACAAATTCATATTGTCCAGTTACTTCACTTTTTTTTATGGTTCCGAAGTAATTATTAAGAAATATTCCCTCTTTGAATTTAATGGAGAAAATATCCTGAACAAGCGCAACCTTTTGTTCAATAGAGACTTGACCATAGAATATGTGATCAACCCATTGCTTTTGTCTTGAATTATAATTAAAGTCTACTGACGTACCAAAAGTAAAATTATCAGTAATTCCAATTCGCCCTCCAAGCCCTAGTCTGATATTATATTCAGCAGCTATACCGCCTATTGCGTTGGCGCCTGCATAGACGACAGTTTCAGTCTCTTTTTTTTCCAACATCACTGCCCTGTCCACAGAATGAACATTCATGCCACAGCTCGAAATAAAAGCTGCAAATATTCCAATCAAAAGTAGTTTTAAACGCATTGGCTTAGGTTAAACAAGCAAAGGTAGATTTCGTTTATCATGATCAAAATCACACTATTAACCTCCCATTCATCATTTTTAACAGAAATAAAAACAGCCTTTTATGTGCAATAAACCGCCATTCGTAGCGAATAATCAACAAATCGTCACATTTATTAAAAAACGTCCTTTTTTTCTTCTACTTTCACCTTTTATTCAATGGTAAAATAATACCTTTACATCTTCTAGTAAAAGAACTGATTTTAAACACATAATGGCTGATAGAAAAAGGATCAAAAATGCATTGATTTCGGTATTTGATAAAACCGGGTTAGATGACATTGCCAAAGCTATAGATGCTCAAGGAGTAGCAATCTTCTCTACAGGGGGAACTCAAAAATTTATAGAAGATTTAGGAATTAAGGTAGAACGTGTTGAAGACCTTACTTCATACCCCTCAATTTTAGGAGGGCGAGTTAAAACCTTGCACCCGAAAATTTTTGGTGGAATTTTGTCACGGAGAGATCATGAACAAGATCAACTTCAAACTGCCGAATATGAGATTCCAGATTTGGATGTGGTTATTGTAGACCTCTATCCATTCGAAGCAACAGTTGCATCAGGAGCCAGTCATGCAGACATTATTGAAAAAATAGATATTGGTGGTATTTCTTTAATTAGAGCTGCTGCTAAAAATTATAAAGATGTTGTCATCATTCCATCTAAAAACCAATATGATGCCTTTTTAGAAATTATTACAAATTCTAGCGAGGGCTCTACAATGGAGGAACGGAAAGATTTTGCAACTGCGGCATTTGAAGTTTCTTCTCATTACGACACCCACATCTTCAATTACTTTAACCAGGGAGAAAAAGATATTTTCAAAGCAAGTATTTCAGAAGCTGCTGTTCTACGTTACGGAGAAAATCCGCACCAAAAAGGTGTTTTTTATGGCGACATGGATGCCATATTTGACAAACTTCACGGTAAAGAACTTTCTTACAACAACTTGTTAGATGTTGATGCAGCCGTGCAACTGATGGCGGATTTCAAAAATAGTGCTCCGACATTTGCAATTCTAAAGCACAACAATGCTTGCGGATTGGCAACAAGAAATACGCTTTCTGAAGCTTATGCAGCCTCACTAGCGGGCGACCCTGTTTCTGCATTTGGGGGCGTCTTAATTTCAAATACAGTTGTTGATGCGGCTACGGCCAATCAAATTCATGAATTATTTTGTGAAGTTGTTATCGCTCCGGGTTATAATCCTGATGCCCTTGAAATTTTAAAAGGAAGGAAAAACCGAGTACTCCTCATTCAAAAAGAAGTTGAATTGCCAACAAAACAATTCAGAACAATTTTGAACGGTGTTTTAGAACAAGATAAGGACACGATTACAGATAAAAAAGAAAATTTTGAGACACGAACTACTGCAGCCCCAACGGCTCAAGAATTAGTGGATTTAGAATTTGCAAATAAATTGGTTAAACATACCAAGTCAAACACTATTGTACTTGCTAAAAACGGACAGTTATTCGCAAGCGGAACAGGACAAACATCTCGAGTAGATGCTTTGCGTCAAGCCATTCACAAAGCAGAATCATTTAATTTTGATTTAAGCGGAGCAGTAATGGCGTCAGATGCTTTTTTCCCATTTCCTGATTGTGTAGAAATTGCTCACAATGCAGGAATTACCGCAGTTGTCCAACCTGGCGGATCAATAAAAGACAAGCTTTCTATTGAATATTGCGACGGAGTTGGAATGAGCATGGTATTTACTGGAAACAGACATTTTAAACATTAATAAACTAAAATCCTTTGATTAACAGACAATTCAGTAACTTTTTATCGAAAACACAGTAAAACAAAGGATTAAACCACGAATAACAGAAATAATATTGTCGAATGGGACTATTTGATTTTTTTACGCGCGAAATTGCGATCGATTTAGGCACGGCCAACACACTCATCATTATGAATGATAAGGTCGTGGTTGATGAACCTTCAATCGTTGCAAAAGATATTCAAACAGGGGCAATTGTTGCCATTGGAAAAACCGCGCAGCAAATGCACGGTAAAACGCATAAATTAATTGAAACTATTAGGCCCCTGAAGGATGGAGTGATTGCAGATTTTGAATCGGCAGAGCAAATGATTCGTGGAATGATCAAAATGATTCATACAGGAAATCGTCTGATCACACCCTCTTTACGAATGGTAATTTGTATTCCTTCAGGTATTACAGAAGTTGAAAAACGTGCGGTAAGAGATAGTGCTGAACACGCGGGAGCAAAAGAGGTGTTTTTGATTCACGAACCAATGGCTGCTGCAATTGGAATAGGAATTGACGTGGAAGAGCCAATGGGAAATATGATTATTGACATAGGCGGAGGTACATCTGAAATTGCAGTAATTGCGTTAGGTGGAATTGTATGTGATAAATCAATTCGTGTGGCTGGTGATGATTTCACTACAGATATTGAAGAATATATGCGACGTCAACACAATATTTTGGTAGGCGAACGCACAGCTGAACAAATTAAAATTGAAGTTGGTTCTGCACTAACTGATTTAGGAGATAAAGCACCACCACTATTTGCAGTGCGAGGTCGAGATTTAATGACAGGTATTCCAAAAGAAATCTCAATTACTTATTCAGAAGTAGCACATGCTTTAGACAAAAGTATTTCAAAGATTGAAGAGGCCATATTAACCGCCTTGGAAATGACTCCGCCTGAGCTTTCGGCAGATATTTATAAAACTGGAATTTATTTAGCCGGTGGTGGATCCATGCTAAGGGGATTAGATATTCGTATTTCAGAAAAAACGAAATTACCAATCCATATTGCAGAAGATCCGCTTAGAGCTGTTGCAAGGGGAACAAGCATTGCTCTAAAGAATATTGGTCGTTTCCAATTCTTAATGCGATAAAAACATAAGGGCATTTCGAGAACCTCAATGACCTTATGAAAAGTTTTCGATTAAAACAATAAAAGACGTAACTTGAACACCTCAAGGAAGCTGAGGATCTAGAAGCGCCCATAAGGCCGAATGTTAAAACCAAATGCGAAACTTAATTCAATTCTTAAAGAAATTTAGAGGTTTTTTGATCTTCTTCATTCTGCAAGTTTTCGTGTTGACGCTATTTTTTAACAGTAAAGATTATCACCGCTCAAAGATGACCAATACCTCCTCCAGCATTATTGGATGGTTCATTGAAAAAAAGTATAATATTGATAAGCACTTTAGTTTATCTGATGCGAATGAAAAATTGTTAGACGCTAATGCAAAACTCAAAGCGCAACAACCCGAGAGCTTTTATCTTTTGCAAGGCGATATTTATTATGTCAACGACACACTAAAAAAAGAACAATTTCAATACATTCCAGCAACTGTTATTAATTCTTCAAGCAATAAACGAAATAATTATTTCACCCTAAATAAAGGCAGTGCGCAAGGCGTTGAAGTTGGAATGGGGGTCATTTCTGATGACGGTGTAATAGGAATCATTGCGGATGTGTCTCATCATTACTCAATTGTTATGACAGTGCTAACAGAGAAATCGAGCACGAACGTTAAACTACTCAAAAATAATGAATATTGGTTTTTGACATGGGACGGATTGGATAGCGACTTTGCCCAAATTGATGATGTAAAGCGGGACATTACAATTGAAATTGGAAATGATGTTGTTACTCGAGGAGGCGGAACACAATTTCCAGAAGGAGTTCCTGTTGGAACGATTGAAGAAATTATTTCAAAAGATGGTGAACAAACCATGGGATTAAATGTCAAATTGAATGTAAATTATAATGCGGTTTACCATGTTTACGTCATTAAGAATATGATGAAAGATGAACAGTTAAACCTTGAAATTCCTTACCTAGAAGATGAATAATGCATGGGTTAAATATGGTTCTTATTTTATCTTGATTGTACTCATTCAGGGATTGGTGGTTAATAATATTGAAATGAGCATGTACGTTAATCCAATGATCTACCCGGTCATGATTATAATGCTGCCTTTTGAGTTCAATATTTTATTAACCATGCTGGTAGCTTTTGTTTTAGGTGTTTCTGTGGATGCTTTCAGTAACACCTTTGGCTTAAACGCATCAGCAGCTATGGTTATAGGTTATTTGCGCCCAACGGTTTTAAACATTATAAAGCCCAGAGATGGTTATGATCCTGTTTTATTGCCTTCCATCCATGACATGGGTAAATTGTGGTTTTTAACCTATGCTACCGTTTTGATATTTATCCATCACCTTTGGTTTTTCATTATTGAGGTATTGCGTTTTGATCAAATTGGACAAATTTTATTGAAGACGCTCTTTAGCCTAACCTTCTCCTTATTCCTTATTATGTTATTCCAATATATATTCTATAAGCCCTCGAAGAAATGAAGTTATTTACAGTCGACTCTTTAAATTAAAAAATGAATCTCTATTCGCGTAATATCGTTATTTTCTCAGACCTTAGCTATGGCTTTGCTGTTATAAAATGCCTTATTCTGCAACTAAATCTGTCATTTTCATTGTTGAATTTCAACTTTAAACAACTTAAATGAGAAACACAGACAACCGAAAATATGTCATTGCGCTGATTTTTGCGATAATTCCGCTGATTTTTATTGTGCGTCTTTTTTATATGCAGGTTGTAGATGATCAATGGAAAGAAAGGGCAGCAACTATTTCTGAAAACAAAATTTTAACTTATCCTGCTCGAGGCATTGTATATGATCGAAATGGCGAAAAAATTATTTCGAACGAAGTTTATTATGACATTCATGTCATTCCAAGCCAAGCAAAAAACACCGACAGTGTTGCGCTCGTTGAACTGCTTGGAATAACCATGGAAAATTATTCCGCAAAAATGGCAAAGGCCATAGATTATTCCTCTAAAAAACCTTCAGAAATAGTTCGCCAAATTCCACCAAACGAGTTTGCTCAAATTGCGCCAGAACTCTATAAGTATCCCGGATTTTTTGAAGTAGCGCGTACTTTAAGAGTTTATCCAAAAAAAATTGCCGCCCATGTTTTGGGTTATATGAATGAAGTAAGTCCAGCTGATATTGAAAAGGGACCTTATTATAAACCGGGTGACTATATTGGCCGAACAGGAATTGAACGCATGTATGAAGAGCAGCTGCGTGGACAAAGAGGCGTCAAGTATTATTTGCAAGATGCTATTGGAATGCAAACAGGTGAGTATGAAAATGGTGATTATGATACCACAGCACGCCAAGGTAAAAATATAACACTTTCTATCGATTGGGAACTGCAGGAATATGGTGAAAAATTAATGCAGAATAAACTGGGCAGTATCGTTGCAATTGAGCCTTCTACCGGTGAAATCTTAGCCATGGTTTCAGCACCAACTTATGATCCAAATTTATTGGTTGGACGACATTTAGGCGTAAATTATGGACGTTTACAAGAAGACACCCTTTTACCCTTACAAAACCGCTCCATCAACTCGGCATATATGCCTGGATCGATTTTTAAAACAGTGATGGCGCTCATTGGAATGCAAGAAGGTGTTATTACGGAAAACTCAAGTTTTCCGTGCAATAAATCATTATTGGGTTGCCATAATCACCCTGCCGCGCAAGGTGTTTCTGACGGTGTAAAAATGTCATGTAACCCCTATTTTGTTCAGCTTACCCGGCGAATTATTCAGCAAGGAAAAGACCCTAGCGTTTTTAAAGATGCCACAATCGGGCTAGATATTTGGGCGGAATATGTCCGCAGTTTTGGAATCGGTGTGGATTTAAAAACAGATTTTCCAACGAACGTTCACGGCAATGTTCCCGATACAGATTATTACAATGAGCGTTTAAATTTTAGGTGGGCTTTTAGCACCATCCAGTCTATTGCAATTGGACAGGGCGAGGTTTTAATTACCCCAATGGAAATGGCAAACTTAGCGGCAATTATCTCCAATCGCGGACATTATTATTACCCTCATTTTATCAAAGATATTGAAGGGCCTGAGGTTCCAGGGATGTATTTGACACCAAATTATACAATGGTCGATTCGCAATATTTTGAGCCTGTTGTTGATGGCATGTGGCGTGTTGTGCATGAAAGCGGCGGAACAGCTCGCCGTGCAAGAATTGATAGCATTGCGGTATGCGGTAAAACAGGAACGGTTGAGAACTTTAAAAAAATAAATGGGAAGGTATATCAATTGACAGACCACTCTAACTTCATGGCTTTTGCTCCTCGAGAAAACCCGCAAATTGCAATTTCAGTATTCATTGAGAATACGGGGTTTGGCGGAACATGGTCAGCGCCAGTAGCGGCATTAATGATTGAAAAATATATTACTCGAACCATAGCCGATACAGCAAAAGAAAACCGGATTTTCAACGCGAATTTAATTCCTGATATAGACGACATTATCCGTAAATGAGACCCCAGGAAAGCAAAATATTTAAGAATATTGATTGGGCCCTTTTTGGCGTTTATTTGGTCTTGGTATTGCTGGGAATAAGCAATATTTACTCTTCCGTTTATGATCCAGATAAACCCAATTTGTTTGACCTAGATACCGAGCATGGTAAACAAATTATGTGGCTTGGTGTTGCGTTGTTTTTGGGACTAATTGTCTTCTTTTTAGAATCCAATTTTATCCGGAAATATGCCTATTGGTTTTATGGTTTTACAGTGTTGCTTTTGGTTGGTGTACTTTTTATGGCACCAATTAATGGTGCAAGATCTTGGTTTGGGTTTGGTGGAATTAGTATTCAACCATCAGAGTTCGCCAAAATAGGAGTAGCGCTAGCGTTGGCGAGATTTATCGATCAAAATAGTAGTTCAAAAGAACGTAAAAAACTGGGTAAAAACTCGGGTGTTTCAGGCCTTTGGGGAATTGTTCCATTTATTGCGAAAAACAAATCGACGGCACTAATACTAGCCATCCCAAGTGCACTTGTTTTATTGCAACCTGATGCCGGCACCTTTATCATATTTACTTCATTTCTTTTGGTGCTTTATCGGGAAGGATATGCTGGTAACATTTTGCTCTTTTTAGTCATCTCAGTTATAATTGCTGTACTCACTTTATTAGTAGCTGATTCTAACTTTATGTTGCCTTTTACCAAAATGCAAATCTCTGGTAAAACAGGAATTATTATCGCTTTGATTTTGATTACTGGAGTTTTTGCTTTTGTCATAAAATCGTTTGTGATGAAACGGAATCGTAAATCCCTTTACCGTTCTTTCTTTGGAAGTTTTATTGTGGCCGTTTTGTTCGTTAACTTTGTGGAAATAGGCTACACTAATATTTTACAGTCGCACCAAAAAGAGCGAATTGATTTGCTACTGGGTAAAATTGACGACCCAGACGGAAAAGGTTATAATATCAACCGAGCTAAAGCCGCAATTGGTTCTGGAGGTTTTATTGGTAAAGGATATCAATCAGCTACATTAGCCAATGCAAGTCAGCGCCACGTACCCATGCAAAGTACAGACTTTATTTTCTGCACATGGTCGGAAGAGCGCGGTTTTCTAGGCTCGTTGTTCTTAATAGGACTATACACCTTTTTACTTTTTAAAATGGTGGTGATAGCCGAGCGTCAGCGGTCGGTCTTTACCCGCGTATACGCTTACTGTGTGGCCAGTATATTCTTTTACCATTTTATGATTAATGTGGGCATGGCTATTGGCTTGGCGCCCGTAATTGGAATTCCCTTGCCATTTTTTAGTTACGGCGGTTCTTCCATGATGTCATTTTCAGTTTTGATTTTTATTTTACTTAAATTGGACTCAGAACGTAAAATTGTGTTGCAATAGTTATGCTGAAAAACATTTCGCCTTTAGGTCAAGTATTTTTATTTATATTCCTTGTTTTTATTTGTGGAATGATGGGCAGTTCAATACTTGGTTTGGCGCTTATGCCCACCGTAAGTGAGGACATGCTTATAAATCTTGACATGTCGGATGCAAGAATCATATTAGTGCTTAATTTATTTAGTCAAGTTTTTTCGTTCTTGGTTGCATTTCTAGTGTATTTACGAATAACTGGTGAGCGGTTTTCTGATCTTGTTCACATTCAAAAAATTCAGTTAAAGCCACTCTTGATCACACTCGCGCTTTTGGTTTTTTGTTTTTTCGCCTTCCCATTATTCGAATTATTAAATGAGCCACTCAGGCAAATAGTACCGAATGAAGCTTTAGCCCGAGAAATCCTTATTAATGAACAAAATGAGGCGCTCTTTTTTCAATCAGACCCAATCCAATTTGCCTTTTCTTTAGTCGTTGTTGCATTGCTTCCAGCTATATTTGAAGAATTGGTTTTTAGAGGTTTTTTAATTAAAAAAATGATGCAGTCCGGCATGTCTGATTATGGTGCCATTTTAATGAGCGCCCTTATTTTTTCAGTCACTCATTTACAACCAATGAAATTTTTAGCCATGTTTACATTAGGTGCTATTTTCGGGTTTCTGTACATCAAATATCGGAATATTAAATATTCAATAATCTTACATTTTCTATTCAATGGAACACAAATAGCAATGGCTTTTTTGGCAGGTTCAGGACTTCCATATATCGACCTTTAAAATCATTAATTATGCGAATTCTAATCCTATCTGCGCTTCTCCTATCCTTCTTTGCTTGCACGAATCAACTGAAAGTGATTTAGAATTAGATTCCGCCAATTATACCGTAGCGTTTTTAATTATGGACGGGGTTTTTAATACAGAATTGACAGGACCCTTCGATATTTTTTACCACACCATGTTTCGCGATAGCATAAAACCCATGAATGTGTTTACTGTCGCCAAAACAAAAAAATCAATTACAAGCTTTGAAGGACTAGTGATATTAACTGATTATCTTCTTCAAATTCGTTATTCAAACAAAGAAAAAAAGGGTTTTCCCCTTTCGAATAAATCCCTCTTGCAAAAGATCTTCTGCCTGCTCTTGATTATGAATGCGCGATTTAATGAAACCAAATAGCTCACCTTTAAAATCGTTCCAAACATTTTTTGTTGCCATTGTTTTCTATTAAGAGACGTATAAATTGTAAAAAGACGCTAAAAAGCAGCGCAATTCTTTATCTTCGTAAGATGCAAATTACTCCATTCATAGCAAATTCACTTAAACAGGGTTTTCGTTTAGCGCTATGTTTTATGGCATTAACCCTAAACGCGCAAGAGGAGGAAACCCTATATTTTGGTGTTGGAGATGATGGCATTACAGAAGGGCCTAGTATGGACGGGATTACATTACCGTTTGACCTTGCCTCTATAGTAATTAAAGACGGTCTATATGGATTTCAAAGCAATGATTCTATTTTTGCCCTTGGTGTTTATCAAAAAATAGCAGAGTTTACAGACCAGACATTTCTCATTTATAAGGCGGGTAAATATGGGCTAGCCAATGAACAAGGTCTATTATTTGTTGATCCAATTTATGATTCTATTAAGATGGACTCCTATTATTTCTCATCCGCGTTTTATGTTGAAAAGAAAAATAAACACGGTGCTTTAAACGATTCTGGCGCAGTAATTTTACCCTTAAACTATAGCCATCTTCATTATGCAAACAATGTCAATAAATTGTTTCTTGCGGAAGACAAGTCAGGCCGAATTAGTTTGTTGGGCGGCATTAAGCCAAAGATAATTGAAGTTGATGGTGCCGTATTTTATGAAAACCTTGCCGTTTTTAAGCGCGACGGGAAATTTGGGGTAATTCATGACGGTAAAATAACGGCACCGCCGGTATATGACTCTATCTATTCTGAAACAATATCCAAAAGCCCTTCTGCATTCGAAGCATCCCCGCACTTTAAAAATGGTGGGCATAACACAATCACCGAATTAATCATTATTAAGGAGGGTAAAAAGGGAATCATAAAGCCCAATGGTGAAGTGGTTTTTCCGGCCCAATTTGATCTTATTAAATACAGTCGAAAAAAGTATTACTTAGTAAAAAAAGAAGATAAAGTAGGTGCATATGTCGTGAAAAATGACTTTAAAATTCCAGTAGACTTTGAACACATTACCACGCAATTGGTCGGTTATTTTACAGTGACAAAAGATGGGAAAGATGGTCTAATTAAAATGAGCGGAGAAGCTGTTTTTCCATGTGAATATGATAAAATAAAAACCTACTATTATGATCAAATAATGGTCAAAAAACAAGGTAAACAAGGATTGTATGATAAGAATGGAAAAGAAATATTGCCGATTAAATATGACGAAATTGACCGGTTGCGCAAAGATCCTGATCTAACAACCTATTATTTGGTAAAAGAAAATGGCCGTGCGGGGATTATCACGCCAGCGTCTACAATAGTTCCCATAAAATTTGATCACGTTTATGAAAGAAACGATTTTTTCATTGTGACGCTAGCTGATTTAGTTGGACTTTATAATTTAAAAGGCGAGGAATTCCTTCCACCGAGTTATAATCAAATTTATCACACAGTGAATAAAGGCACCAATATCATGGTGGCCGAAAAGGACGGAAAATTAGGTATAATTGATCGCCAAGGAAATCAACACTTAATGGGTGGGTTAAACGCAATTCATTATATCCGAAACAGTGAAAACTTAAACAGCCCATCCACTCCTAATAAGTCTGAATCATTTTTGAGAGTCCAAAATGAAATGGGGAAGTGGGGAGTTTTTGATGAATTCAACCCCGCTTTAATAACTCCGATTGTATATGATAGAATTGTTCAAAAATTAGACCTCACCAAATCCAGTTATTTCATTGTTGAAAAAGACAAAAAAATGGGTGTTATCAATTCAAAAAACGAAATGTTAATTCCAATTAAATATGACGAATTAAACTTCAATTTCATGCGTCAACCATTTACAGATACCCAAGCGGAAGTGAAAATTATAGCCAAGCTGAAAAAGAACTATGGTTTAATTGACCTAAAAGAAAACATCTTGGTTCCATTTGAATACAATTGCCTTGCTAAAATTAGTTTTTCGGACCTTTATAAAGCCAAGAAAAAATCTGGTTATTCTATCATCAACAGTAAAAACGAAGTGATTCTTGAGGGGCCATTGTGCCAGGTTGGAGATTTCGACAATGGTATTGCTTTAACCTTTAAGGAGGATAAAATGCGTGTAATAAACGAACACTGTCAAATCATTACTGAAGCAAAACCTATGACCTATCACAAAGGTTTTAGGAGCTTTCAGGCACTGAAAAACGACCTCGTTAATTGTTTAAATAGTAAAGAGGACGCTGACTTAATGGATTTTGCAATAAAAATTAGTCCCAGTAAACACATTCTCTTTCTTTTCTCTAAGCTTACGCACACTTATGCCTATCTTGAATATCTCTCTCCTAGCACAATTAGCAAACGTTATTACGAGGTGCTATTGCAAATTAAATGGCAATGGAACAAGTCTAACTACGACCATAACAAACTAATTGGAGTTGAAGACTATACTATTTTTGAAGGCCGAGTTTTTACAAACCAACGCACAGAAGAACCCACATTTGGGATGCGAGAATTAGAATGGATTTTGAGAGATGCTGTCCGAATGGATGGATTTTGGGTAAGCACTTTCTTTTTAAAACACCGTTTTAAATAAAAATTAGGAATTAGTTTCCCCTATGGCTACTGATTAATATAATCCTCTTCTACCAGCGCTTCATTCCTAAAACGCAAGAACAATTGGATCAAAGCAATCACATCTTTCTGGCAATACACCACAATCCGCTCCAAATCATTTTCCTCATAATAGACGCGCGCCACGTCAGCTCCTGTTATGTCGTCTTTTGGCGTCGGAACATTAAAAATATGGCACAATAAGCTCATAGAGGTATAATGTTTATAATCGCCGAATTTCCATAATTCCATGGTGTCTAAATGATTAATTTCCCATGGTTTTTTACCGGCGATATCCAATGCCGTGGGTAAATCAATCCCATGAATTAACATTCTGCGCGCCATAAACGGAAAATCAAATTCCTTGGCGTTGTGACCACATAAAATATGATGCGGTCCACCATAACGTTCATTGATCATTTGGGCAAACTCTAACAATAGCTGCTTTTCATCATCCCCTGCAAATGACTTCATACGTATGCTTTTACCGTGAGATGTGTGATGTACAATTCCGCATGAAATGCACACAATTTTCCCAAATTCCGCGAAGATTCCTGCCCGTTCATAAACTTCTTCATTTGATAATTCGTCGCGTTCTTGAATGTATTTGTTTTTGTGTAAATATAACTTGGCGGTTTTTGAGTCAAGTTCACTGAAATCATATACTTGTGGCACTGTTTCAATATCTAAAAACAGGACCTTTTCGAGACTTACTTTTTTTAACTGCATGGGTAATTGTGTTTTGTTAAGGCAATTTAGTGAAAAATATTATTTGGGTAGAATTTATTGATCATGGATAAAGAGTATTGTTCAGGATAATCAAGAATTATTTATCTGACAATTAGAAATTCGCTATAATTTGGATTATCCAAATAAAATGGATAAACCCTTGACTGATCTTTGAAGTTTATTTTGCCTTTATCAATTTTGCCAAGGGTATCGAAATCTTCACTTACAATGCTAAAATTATTTGCTTCATCATAAGTCACATTGTATTTATTTGACCTTAAACTTTGTGATAATAATCCTAAGTCTTTCCGCTAGCTATGAATAATAATGCTCTGAACAAAATCCTTGATGGAATGGTCTCCAAAAAAGGCTATTGATTGCAAAATCCCTTTCCTTGAATAAGTTTCTTCATTTAAAATCACCCATTCATTTGTTATTGGCCAAATTGCAGCATAACTAATTTTTTTAAGGTTGTAACTACGTCAACTAAAAGAGAACTAGTTTAATAAAAACCTAGTATACAATTTTAATATGGAAAAGTCGATCCGATAGATCCCATGTTGTCAAAATTAGGGTTTTAAGTGCCAAGAAAATGTGTGCAGAGAACAATGACTTAAAAAACCTAATGATACCCCCATTATTTGGAAGGTTTAATAATTTTCCGAATACAATTTTATTCATTGCAGAAAATGATATTGCCTATCCAGACCAAAAATTAGCTGCTCAGAAATTAACTGAATTTAATGTGGTTTTTGAAGTAATTGAAGGAAAAAATATGCCCCATATTTAGCCTTTTCTGCCAGTGATGAAAGAAGCAAAAATAAGTTTAGACGAAATAATTAAACGCTTAGAATAACAGAAAATTCCGGTCGTTAAATCATAACCCCTCGTTCATCAATTAGCGGAATGATGATCATATTGTCATCAAGAATGGTCTCTGCCAAAAAGATATATTTCTTGTCGTACATTTTTCCCTCTAAAGTAAAACTTACCCAATACTCATTATTAATTCCGAAAACAGCCTCAACAATGGGTTCAATTTTAGCAAAGGCTTTCGCTTTAACATCACCTATAAAATGGCGTAAAACAGAGGTTGAAATTTTTTCGCCTGTGTGTTTTTTCTCGCCATAACCTTTTGAGGTTACCAGAACACTTTCAATTTCCACTTCTTTTTGGTTAACTAAGTAGACATTATAAACATCCGCTGTCTTTTCATCATTCAACTCTTTTACAACTGCAACTGAAACGCCCTCCACTTTTGGTATTTCTATGTCTTTTCTCATTCCAACTTTTTTAATGCAACAGCATTATTTAACCCCTGCAAATTTAATGCTTAAATTCCAAATTTATAGAATAATGTATATATTGCTTTTATTATGAAAATTATTGCCGCGTCTCTTCTCTTTTTATTGTTTTTTGCTTGCGCAAATGGAGAAACAGAAACGAGGAGTCGGATCGATATTGAATTAGATGAGCCAGATGTAAATACAGAACCTTCGGCCACTGATTTAAGTGAAAATTCGGTTGAGACGGGGAGCCAAAAAGAACTTTTATTAGGCGAGTGGCAGGACGCAAATGATCCAGAATTGATGATCTGTATTCACGCAGAAAAGTTTTCAACCTATATCAATGGAGAAAAGAATTGGGGCAACCCTTGGGACCTTTCAAACTATATTCAATATGCACCAGAAAATGAAGATGACAACGGCAACTATGTACTCGTGCATTTAGAAGATAAAAGCGCTGTCTTTTATGGCCAGAAAATAATATCCCTCACGGAAGATCAATTGGAAGTGGAAATCGTTAAAAGCAGTGCCGGAACAGGAAAAACTCAAACCTTTATTAGAAACTAGCCTCATAATATGCCCAATAAAACGCCTAAGGCAACCACTTTTAAACATGCATTATTTCCGGTTATATGTTTAATCGCTCTCATTGTTTATGGAATTCTAATTGGTCCACATGTATTTAAACAAAAGGCATTTCCGCTTGAATTTATTTTTATTCTAGCAAGTGTAATAGCCATGGCGCAACTCCTCTGGATGGGTTATAAATGGGAGGAGATTACAAAAAGTATTATTGATAAAATTGGCAATGCCATGCCTGCAATTTTGGTTTTACTCTCCATTGGTTTAGTGATTGGTTCTTGGATTGCCTGCGGCACTATTCCCATGCTCGTTTACTATGGAATTAAACTCATTCACCCCGACTTTATTTACGTCATTGCCTTTATCGTTCCTGTTATTTTTTCAACCTTAACAGGAACCTCATGGGGATCAGTTGGAACAGTCGGTGTTGTATTAATTGGAGTAGCCATTTCATTTGACGCCCACTTGCCTATAGTAGTAGGTGCAATCGTTGGTGGTTCGTTCTTTGGAGATAAATTATCGCCACTTTCAGACACCACAAACGCTGCTGCAATTGCAGTTGATATTAGTGTATATGATCACATAAAGTCAATGTTGTACACTACCATTCCTGCAGCTGTTTTCGCCATCATTTTTTACTTAATTATTGGCTTTGTTTATCCAATTGAAAGCGGTACCACAGAATTTGCTTTGCTCACTACCACCCTAAATGAAACAGAGGCCGCCTTTAACTTTAATGTACTCTTGTTCTTGCCACCACTCATTGTTTTATATGGTTCCATAAAACGCATTCCAACCCTGCAGGCGCTGGTTATTTCGTCTTTAGTCGCCATACTGCTTGCACTCATATTACAACCTTTTGCGATTGATGCGATTTTAGACAGTTTAGTCCACGGGTTTAACACGGCTGCTATTAACTTTCGGGTTTCAGAGAATGTGGCCTCATTATTTACGCGAGGAGGCATTTATGGTTTAAAAGAGCCTTTGGTTATTACACTACTCGTTTTTGTATTTATTGGCACCATCTCTAAAATTAATGCCATGCCTATTTTAGTAGATCAATTATTTGGTTCGGTAAAAAGTAAAGGCGGTTTAGTTCGCTCGGCGCTTATTGCTACTGGTATTACTAATGCCATGACCTCGAATCAATTTGCAACAAGTTTTATTGTAGGAGATGCTTTTAAAAAGAAATTTGACGAAACTGGCATTCCACGATCCGTTTTATCGCGGTCTTTAGAAGATACTGGAACCATAATTGAATCCTTGATTCCGTGGCACCCCACTGCCATTTTTATGATGACTATGCTGGGCGTTGCCGTAGGCGATTATTGGTTCTGGCAAGTGTTTGCGCTTTCTAATATTTTTATCGCGTTTATGCTTACCTTCTTAGGTATTGCAATTGGCAGGAAAAAAAGACCCTTATCTAAAATGAAGTCAACGCGATAATGTAAATTAAAATTTGCATCACCTTTTTGACTGAAATAGCAGAAACTATTACTTTTTCAGCACCCAATCATTTGAGAAATTCACGTCACATAGAAAATCTTCTTTCGTCAAAGAAATGTTTTCAAAATCTAAAACAAAAGTCGATCCATCCTCAGTCCAACTTAGTTTTAGACCCGTTTTATCGTTATACCAATACCAGGTTCCTGCTGCCGACCCTCCGCCTATAGCAGAACTATCTGCAGCTGTAAAATCAAAAGTTTCATCAGATCTAAAATCAAAAACTATTTTTTCATCTGCAGTCAACGTTTCACCATCAATAGATATGACATCCCAAGTACCTGTTAATTTATTTGTGCTTGGTTTTGTTTTATCACATGAACTTATGCAAACAAGCATTGTGGCAAAGGCCATTCCAAACAGTATTTTACGCCTTAGTTTTTTTCTTCTTTTGTCTATTTTTGAAAATAGCACTTTAATAAAGAATTTCCAAATTTCAGATTGAAATTCAGGTAGATGTCCAGTGCTGTTTTGTGCCCGTTTTTAGAAGTAAGACATTCTATTTTCTTTTTTTTTATCGTTTTTAGGAACTGCGCTTGGAAAATCGAAAATGACGAAAAATCAGGCCTGCGTCATTCTGAATCCTATTTCATCATTTTCACGACCCAAATTCCACGGAGTTGATTGGTGGAATAACCCGTTGCTTTGTCCTCTGGATAGAGCAATTGTATTTTTGAATGGGCTGCTTCATCAATCTCACCTATATCCCCATGACATTTTAAACACATATCATTGGTCACAATAGGATAATAGCCAAAAACGTGTTCCTCTTTTTCAGTGGTAAAAGGAACAATTTCTTCGCCACTCGCAAGCTGCGTTTTGAAGTCGTTAATCACCAGTAATTCATCATCATTTGCCTGATTATTTGCATTCCTCGGTTGATCAGATACCCCTTTTATTTCGGCCTTATAAACAGCAGACATGCTATCGGTAAAATGCACGGCCTTGAGGTTACAAAAATTAACTGCCGCCAAGGCTCCCTCAGCATTAATCTTTCCTTTCAAATTTTTTCCTAAAACTGACTTTGTCGCCATGGCATATTCAAAACCACGATCAACATAAGACATGTTTTGTTTATTCGCCAAAACGCGCGCTTGCTCTTTCGGATACTCATCACTAAACCATTAATCAGCCTCAACCTGCGTTTGAAATAAATAGGATGCCATTGCATTAGATTGCGCTGACTGTAAACTCATTTTCGTCATTAGTCCGTAATTGGATACGGACTCTTTCATGATCGCGCTCTCCGCACTCGGATTCGCTAAAAATTCTTGTACGGCCGCTATAAAATCTTCGGAACGTGGATATTCGCTGAGATAGGCTGATTTTATCTCAGCAATGATTGGCGCCACATTAACTTCGTTCGCCCAGCTTGGGCTATGGCATGAAAAACAACCAAAGCGGCACTATCATAAATATTGGCTCCACAGCGAGCTTGAAAGGTTATCAAACCGGTAGGTATTTATGCATCATCTAAATTCGCCGTGCGATACCTCACACAGCTTTGGCAAGCTGAATTGCGCCCACATAATATTCGGTTTTGCCAAATCAACCCAAGTGAGGTTACGACAGCATTCGGAAACCCAGATAGAATAGAAAGAGATGAAATACACAATAAGTTGACATCAAAAGAAATTTCACATGCTATTACTTCCGCCATTGAAATGGATGACCGAGGGTTTATCAATGAGCTCAGCGTGTGGGCGACCAATCCTTTTTAAGATGAAAAATATCAAATGGCAAATTTCATCTTAATACAGCTATAAGTTTCTTTCTAATTATTACAAAACATTCAATTTATTTTTTATTTTTGGCTGAAATAAATAGTATCCTATTGATGCTTAAATCAAATTTTTAAACTAACTCTAATAAAAATGAAAAATTTTTTTTTTACACTGCTCATGGGTGGACTCGTTGTTTCTTGTAGCAACGATATGGCAACAGGAAATGAGGACTCAACAACAAATGCTGAGACGTCAAACGAAAACACGGATATAAAAGCAACATATGAAACCAATGCAGAAAATCTAAAAAAACTTCTCAATACCTGGGAAGAGCAGGATGTTGAAGGTGCTTTGAGCCTGATGGCCGACGATTTTACAGAAGTTGGAACAGGAATGGGAGAGCCGGACCGTACCAAAGAGGAATGGAAAGCTAATATGGAAATGATGATGGGTGTTATGAAGCCAACTTTAAAACAAGCCATATTTCTTCCTGGTGTCGACACTACTTCTCTTGCAATGGATGGATCCGTTCGTTACTACGGTGTTTGGAATTTCGCGTCTGGAGAAAAAAATGAAGACCTGAAAGTATACGGAAGTGCAGACTTTAATGACGAAGGAATGATTTCCAGCCTGACGCATTATGCAGATTTCGGTGCGACAATGATGTCTATATTACCTGAAGAAATAGTTGCTGAAATGATGGGTGGTGGTAAATAATATTAAATCTTAGATTATAAAAAAGGGGCAAAAAGCCCCTTTTTTATTGTTCAATAATTTGAATTTAAAAAAGCGAGTTGTTTTTTGTCTAATACCTTTTTCGTATATTAAAATTATGAGACATCTTTCTCTACCCCTTTTTAATTGCCATTTAAATTTTGCATTAGAGTAACTATACCAAAGTTAATTAAATACAAATCATTAATGGTATAAAAAACAAAGTACTTGAGACGAGTGGCCAAATCGTCATTAAAAAAACTATATAGGAAATTATAATAATTCCGTGCTGTATAATATTAATTTTAAAGCCGAAGAGCATTGCTTCATAATCATCCTCAATTGTAAACTTCATAGTTTAGTTGTTTAATCTTTCATTGCAGCTTGCGCCATAATAGTCATTCCAATTGAAATGTAGGATGGCAATTCTTGATAATGCCCATCCAAATTATCGTCTTTAACTTTCCCTTCATTCGCAAAACTTTTCAAGGTGCCAGAGCCTGTTCTTACAATCACTAAATCTTTATCAGGAATGGAAATTATGTACTGGCCAGACATCCCTCTAAAGTAGGTCACCTCGTAAGGCATTCCGGTATAAATCCAATATTGAAAACCATAAAATTGATTTGCTTTACCGTTTTTCTTTGTTAGTGGCGCCAAACTCGAAAACTCATTGACATAAACCGCACTAACTAGCTGCGTTCCATTCCAATTTCCATTATTGTTCACCAATTTACCCAACCGAATAAAATCACGCGAAGTGGAATAAAAACAACAGAATGCTTTTTCTGCACTTTTTTGGTCATCTGCCAAACTCCACATAGCCTCACTTTCTGCACCCATTGGAATCCATAATTTTTCAGCAGCATATTCAGAAACTGAAGTGCCGGTTGCCGCCATTAAAATATACATGAGCACTTGCGTATCGCCACTCTTATATTTAAATATTTTTCCGGGTTCCTCTTCAATGGCTCGTCTATTTAACGCCAAGTCACGATCATCCGTGTCGTAATATAATTCTGCAACGTCGCAAAACGGACTTACGTAACTCTCCGTCCAAGACAAGCCTGAACTCATGGTTAAAATATGCCGTATTGTAATGTTCTTTTTCTCGTCTTCAAATTCCGGTAAATAATTTGCTACAGGTTCGTCCAAAGATTTGATTTTACCTTCTTCCAAGGCCACACCAATTAATAATGAAACGATTGATTTTGCCATTGAAAACGAATTGCTTATTTGGCCTTGATCATGTTCCCCCCAATATTCTTCATAAATCAATGTGTCTCCCCAAGCGACTAAAAAAGACGAGGGGTTCAAGGCCTCCACCGTTTCACGTTGTTCGGCAGAAATAGCAAAACTTCCCATTTGCGGATGCTCAACCCATGGCTGTGGGTTTCCGATTTCAACTGCGCGATTTTCAAAGACGTCAAGGTCATAGATTGTGGGGCGAATGTGTCCTCTGAAATAGGTATTCGCAATTCCTTTATAAATATAATAACGCCCCGTAAAAATGATGGCTAAATTCCCCACTATAAGAAGAACCAAAATTAAAACCCCGGTCCATTTTAATGTTTTTTTGATGTACTTCATGCGTGCCTTATTAAACGTAATCAAAATCAAAAATATTGGACATGTTTTCTTTTAAAGCTTCTTGCACTGCTTCAAAATCAACTTTTTTACCCAATTCTCGTTCCATTGAAGTTACGGATTTATCTACAATTCCACAAGGAACGATATGATCAAAATAAGATAAATCAGAATTTACATTTAACGCAATACCGTGCATGGTCACCCATCTGGAGCTTTTTACTCCCATAGCACAAATTTTTCTTTCATTGGGTGTGCGCGCATCTAACCACACTCCGGTCATTCCATCAAGTCTGCCCGTATGGATTCCAAATTCGCTCAATGTTAAAATCACGGCTTCCTCTAAAAAGCGCATGTACTTATGGATATCTGTAAAAAACTGATCCAAATCAAAAATAGGATACATCACCAATTGCCCAGGTCCATGATAGGTAATATCTCCTCCTCGATTGATTTTATAAAACTCAGCGTTTTTAGAGCGCAACATTTCCTCATTAATCAATAAATTTGATTCTGATCCGCTCTTACCCAGTGTATAAACATGCGGGTGCTCGCAAAAAATCAAATGGTTCAATGGGGCTTCATCCGTTTTACCATCTCGCTTTTCAATCTTTAACTGAATGGCTTCTCTAAATAAAACTTCTTGAAAATCCCACCCGGTTTTGTAGTCTATTAAACCTTTATCGATATAGTTGACCTGTTTCATTACTATTTTAAAATATGTTACAAATTTACGTTGTTTCATTGACAATCGAATATTTGTTGAGATATCCCGTTAAATAGATGAAGGGGATATTTTTTTGTTCAAAAAACCATTATGCCTACTTTTGTGTTATTAATGTAAGAAAGATGAAAACAATAATCTTCATATTTGGTATTTTAATGTTGGCAAACTCATGCCGAAAAGATCCGAATTTAGATGCTGCAGATACGACTCCTTACGTTGTTGAATATCCTGAGCGCATTTCTAAGTATATACCTCCCATGTCCATCCCGGCGGACAATCCAATGACGGTTGAGGGGGTAGAATTAGGAAGAATGCTCTTTTATGAGGAGCTGCTTTCGGGTGACAACACTATTTCTTGTGCCAGCTGTCATGATCCATCTTTGTCATTTAGTGATGCCGGTGCATTTAGTATAGGTATTGATGGCTTACAAGGTGAACGAAACTCAATGCCTTTAATAAATTTAGGTTGGATGGATCATCTTTTTTGGGATGGACGAAAACCCTCAATGGAAGCACAAGCGTATACGCCAGTCACGGATGTTGTTGAAATGCATGAAGAATGGGCCAATGCCGTGAGTGAATTGCAGGCAGATAGCCAATACCCGTTTTTATTTGAACGCGCCTTTGGTTCTAAAACTATTGATTCGGTAGTGGTAGCTAAAGCCCTTGCACAATTTGAACGAACGCTCATCTCGGGTAATTCACCAATGGATAAATTTATGAATACGAGTTTTACTTTTGGCAGTAGCGGTTGGAGTATGGATGATGAATTGGCCGCTTATCAAGGTTTTATCATTTTCCGTGAAGAGGAAAAAGGTGATTGCATTCATTGTCACGGCGATTCATTCAATCCACTTTGGACGGATAATCTTTTTCATAATAATGGTTTAGATGCTGTGATCACAGATAAAGGATTAGGTAAGTTCACTGGAAACCCATCAGATGATGGCAAGTTTAAAACACCAACTTTAAGAAACTTAGCTTTTACTGGTCCTTACATGCACGACGGACGATTTGAAACATTGGATGAGGTCATTGATCATTATAGCGAAGGATTACATTATTCTCCTACTATTGATCCTCTCATGAAAAAAGTAGACGGCGGCGGCGTACAATTAACGCCAGATGAGAAGTACTATTTAAAAATGTTTTTGATTTCTTTATCAGATAGTACTTTTATTACGGATGAACGATTTACCGATCCAGGTTAGGGTGTGTGATTTGTAATAAAAGGCACGCCCCTCCGTCTTAGCTTTAAAATCTTTCCATGAAATTATTCTTTATTACTTTGTTTGCAATCCTGAGTTCAACTGCTTTTGGGCAAGATGCCATGTACGATATTTGCCCAATCAAAAATGCCCAGAGAGTTCCAACTGCGACAATTTATGAATTGTCTGGTGAAAAAACAGAGTTACAAAGCTATATAGGAGATAAACCAACCATAGTTGTGTTTTATCGTGGGGGATGGTGTCCCTATTGTATGCGCCATTTATCCGCGTTGGGAGAAATAAAGGATAGCATTGATAAAATGGGCTTTGAATTAGTTGGAATTACTCCTGATGATTATTCAAAATTAGACACTTCTATTTCCCGCAGCGGCGTAATGGATTACCCCTTGTTTTCTGATAAAGATGCAAACGCCATGCAAGCTTTTGGCATTGGCTGGGAAGTGACTGAAGAATTGTATAAAAAATACAAAAAGGACTATAATATGGATTTAGAATGGTGGAGCGGAAATACCAGTCATATGTTACCCGTTTCCGCCGTCTTCATAATAAAAGATGACATCATCCAATATCAACACGTTGATCAGAATTATAGAAAAAGATTGTCTCCAGAAATTTTGATGGCTTTTTTGAAAGCCTTGGTTTAGTTGCTTTGTATGGGCGAAGCCTTACTTCATTTTAGCCATTTCATCCTTCAAGTGGCTGATTACCTCCACCTCAACAGGGTCAATTTGCTTGATTTCAGACATGAGGTAAGACACCCAATCACCTAAATGAATGAGGTAGAAGTTTTGTGTGATTTTATTTTGGCCTTTAGCAGTCATCTCTAATACCGTATCAGTATATTTTGCAATAACCTCTTTACAAATTTCCCACCTTCTGTTCGTTCGTGGATGATTTAAGTTTGAAGATAAGAATAATGGCACATGGACATTTGAACCTCCGGCCCAACCGACTAATTCATTATGTGTCATTTCTGGTAAAACGTGATGCCAGGCTAATTCTTTTGCGTTTTCATTAATCTGCTGACGCCATCTTACACATATGCCTTCAAAATCGTTGCCCGCATATATAATTGGTCGTTTGCCATGGAAAGCAGTTGCTAATCGCAAGGCTTCATCTCTAATCCCAGCTCCTTCAACTTCTATAAAATCAGGAACCCCTGCTAAATCAATTGTGTTTTGATTTGAAATGAGGGCGTATCGTTCAAGAATATACACCTGTTGTACCAATGAATAGGCCAACATTGCTCTAGGTTGTTCACCGCCAGGCACAATAAAACAGTTCCAGTTATTCTCCTTCGCCATTTCTAAAATGGTTCCGCCTGAAGTAATTACCGTGATTTCAGATCCACGCGATTTACATACCGTAACCGCAGCCAATGTCTCTTCTGTATTTCCTGAATAAGAAGATGCAATAACCAAGGTGTTTTCATTCACCCAAGCCGGAACTTCATAATCATTAATGCATAAAAATGGGACTTTTAAATCCTTCTTCAATAGTAAACTCACTATTTTACCGCCAATACCTGAACCTCCTAAACCACATACCAAAATAGAGGATATGCTTTTGTCAGTTGCATTAAATTCGGTCGATTCACCGATTTGAATCGCTTCGCGAATTTGATTTGGTAAATTGGCAATTAGTTCTTTCATCTGTTATGCTGCTTTTGAAACTCAACCGTATTCTAGAGGCTTCAATCTTAAAAAGCTTTCAAACTTACTTCTTTTGAACGTGAAATTTGGGTAAATGTTCTAGTTATTTCGTTAAATTTTAGTTTCAAATTGAATCTGACAAGCATTTAACAATTATCTTTGCCTTCTTTAATCGCCTTTATTATGAGCAATCAAGACTTGTCAGACCAAGAAGTACAACGCCGCCAATCCGCAAATAAATTGCGTGAACTAGGTATTAATCCTTTCCCAGCAGCCCTTTATCCAGTGGATCATTTATCTACTGAAATAAAGGAAAACTTTGAAGAGGGAAGGTCCGTTGTGATTGCGGGTCGATTAATGCGCAGAAAAATTCAAGGAAAAGCATCTTTTGGAGATTTGCAAGATAGCGCTGGGCGCATCCAAGTTTATTTTAATCGAGACGAAATTTGTCTGGGTGAAAATAAAATGATGTACAATGATGTTTTCAAAAAATTATTGGACTTGGGTGATTTTATCGGAGTTGAAGGAACGTTGTTTAAAACGCAAGTAGGCGAAATGTCTGTAAAGGTTCAAAAATTTACGGTATTAAGTAAATCCATGAAACCACTTCCAAATCCTCGTACAGATGAGGACGGAGTTGTACATGACGCCTTTACAAATCCAGAATTGCGCTACCGACAACGTTATGTTGATTTGGTGGTAAACCCGCAGGTAAAAGAAGTGTTTATAAAAAGAACAAAATTGATGACGGCCATGCGTCAATTCTTTAACGACCGAGAATACTTTGAGGTGGAGACACCCGTTTTGCAGCCCATTGCCGGTGGAGCAGCTGCACGGCCATTTGTTACACATCACAATGCGTTGAACATTCCATTATATTTAAGAATTGCGAATGAACTTTATTTAAAAAGATTGATTGTAGGCGGATTTGATGGTGTTTATGAGTTTTCAAAAAACTTCAGAAATGAAGGAATGGACAGAACCCATAATCCAGAATTTACTGCCATGGAAATTTATGTCTCATACAAGGATTATAATTGGATGATGGGTTTTACAGAGCAATTATTAGAGCATTGCGCCATTGCCGTAAACGGAACATCAGACGCTACTTTTGGTGAACACGAAGTGAGTTTTAAAGCACCGTACAAAAGAGTAACCATGCGTCAATCCATTATTGACTTTACTGGCTTTGACATTAATGGCAAGTCAGAAGATGAACTAATGACTTGGTCAAAAGCCAATGGAATTGAGGTAGATAATACCATGGGAAGAGGGAAGTTGATTGATGAGATTTTTGGCGAAAAATGCGAAGGAGGCTACATTCAACCCACCTTTATTACAGACTATCCAAAAGAAATGTCGCCGCTTTGCAAAGAACACCGTGATGACCCGACCTTGACAGAACGTTTTGAGCTAATGGTTTGTGGCAAAGAAATAGCCAACGCCTACTCAGAATTAAATGATCCCATTGACCAACGTGAGCGATTTGAAGAGCAATTAAAATTAGCCGCCAAGGGAGATGACGAAGCAGGAGAATTTATAGATCAAGACTTTTTACGTGCATTGGAATACGGAATGCCGCCAACATCTGGTTTGGGTATTGGTATTGACCGATTGGTGATGTATTTGACGAATAATCAATCCATTCAGGAAGTGCTTTTCTTTCCGCAAATGAGACCAGAGGTATTTGATGCACCAGCGGGACCAGAACTGACCGAAAACGAACAACTCATCTTTGACATTCTATCCAAAACCGGATCAATGGAATTAGGCGACCTTAAAAAGGCGGCAGGTTTATCCAATAAGCAATGGGATAAAAGCATAAAAGGTTTGGGGAAACAAGGGGTTACTAAGGTTGTCAAGACGGATGATGTTTTGACCGTTGAGGTGGTATAACCTTTTGGATTTCATCTATTTGCAGTACTTGTCTCAGTTTTGCTATGCGTTTACAAGCGGATACAAACGTTTATTAGACGAATGTTATAAAGTTTCTTTTGGAAGTTTGTTGAAAACGATAAACTATGTCAAAAAATTTGGTCCCATAACACTCAAACATCTGATTATAAAAGAGGAAAAGCACATTGACTTGCAGGTTTCTGCCAACAAGGCCATTCATGCAATAATTGAATCACAAAACATCTTTCATTGGAATGATTGGCTTAACATGTATAATGCACCCAACAATAAAGAGAATCTAAACCTTATTTTTGATTCTTTTAAAGGAATCGCTTGGATCAACGGTGCCCATTTTTTTGAGGGAAAAAAAAGAAAAATTATACTGATCCTATTTCACTTGAATTCTATCGCAAACGAACTAAAGTTACTGGTAAATCATATGTCCCGGCTGCGTATTTAGACAAACTAGAATTCAAACATTACTCTATCAACACAGCCAAAACATACATTCGTTGTTTTGAAACATTCATGACTCGATTTAGCGGGAAAGAGCTTAGTCAAACGGAAGTTTCTACTTCCAAATTAAATCAAGTTATCAACAGTGTCAAGTTTTATTATAAAACTGTTTTACAAATGCCAAATCGTTTCTATTCGATTGATCCTCCGTTTAAAGAAGATCGAATTCCAAAGGTTATTAGTAAGGCAGGAGTATTCAAAATCATAGAAGCAACTAATAACATAAAGCACCGTTGTATTTTGAGCCTTTTATATTCTGCAGGATTACCGCGCCAAGAATTGTTGGATTTAAAAATAACGGATGTTGATTCAGAGCGCATGATTGTCAGCTTTAATCAAGGAAAAGGGCGTAAATACCGTGTAACAATTTTAAGCGAAAAGGCATTAGTGGATCTCCAGAAATATTTTAAAGAATGGCGGCCTAAGACCTATTTATTTGAGGGAAAGATAGGAGAGAAGTATGGACGTTCTAGTGTCGGCAAAATCTTAGATCGCGCAGCTTGCAAAGCCCAAATCAATAAACGAATTACTACGCATATGCTAAGACATAGCTTTGCTACGCGCTTGTTAGAAGCCGGCACGAATTTACGTCACATACAAACATTATTAGGTCATAGTTCAAGTAAAACGCCCGAAATCTATACCCGAGTTAGCTTACAGCATATCCAAAACCCGTAAAGTCCATTGGATTGATTAAATTAGTGAAACAATAACTAGAAAAGGAATAAAACCCATATGGGTTTTAACCGCACGTTATGGGCAATTCAGTACGTTAAACAAACATTCCTCCCTTTTTGGAAAAAACAAATAAATACTTTAAGCTAACGTTTAATTAGTTGAAAAAAAGAAAAAACACGATTGAAAAACAGAAAGACTAATGGCTGTTTTTCAGAACGATACAAAAACGTTACTCAGAATTTTAAAAGCAGCGGACAGGTAAAAGAAAAAGAAAATATGGATATTAATTTTTACAAGGAACAACTTGCAGCAAAAGAAGATATGCTTAAGAGAACTACTGCATTCTTAAATCAAGCAAACCATTCTTTAGTTGCTAAAAATCAGTTGTTAGCAGCGGTTCAACGAAACACCAACGAAAGTATCAGTTTCGCCAAATTAATTCAGGCTTCTTTATTGCCAGACATAGCTATTTTAAAAACCTATTTTAAAGATGCTGATTATCTGGTTTCACAAAAAATTGGTATTGGTGGAGATACCATATATATTAGAAGCACAAATGATGGGGTTATTTTTTGTTTATTGGATGCAACGGGTCATGGAATCCCAGGCGCCCTGCTTAGCATTTCAGGTTCATTAATCTTAAATGAAATCACCTCTTCATTGGAGGTAAATAATGCATCAGAATTGTTGCAGCTACTAAATTATAGGCTTCACAAAACATATAATAACAGTAATTCAATTGCTCATTTCGAAGGCATAGCCTTTTATTATTCTTCTAAAGAGAAAAAACTTACATACAGCTCCGCGAATGGTAAAGCAATTTTATTCAATGCTAATGGAGAAATAACCCCTCTTGAAAGAACTAAAATATCTGTTGGAGAAAAAAAAGATTCAGAATTTGAAACATTTGAGCTACCAGTTAAAAAAAGAGACAAATTGTTACTCTTTTCTGACGGCTTAATAGATCAATTTGGTGGTAAAAATGACAAAAAATATGGCATCCGAAAACTTAAACAACTTATATCAAATAATTTAGACAAGAACGTAAGTAAACTAAAACAAATTATTATTCAAGAGCATGATAATTGGAAAGCTGATAAGGAACAAACAGATGATATCTCATTCAAACTAATCGAATTTTAAATGACTAATTTACCTAAACACAAATATGAATTTAACGAAATATATAGAGATCAATATTTCACTTTACATTTTAATAAAGAATTGGCTTTGGCAATTTGCACTGCAGACTCTGAATATGTTCCAATTAATGAATTCAAGAAAGTGTTTTTATACATATCTGAGTTCACAAAGGAATCAATAATTAATCATTTTATTTTTGACAAAAGAAATTTGAGAACTTTCCACCAACCAAGTATGGAGTGGTATTATGCAATTTGGAAACCTAAAATAAAAAAGCATGGACTCGTTGCCCACTATAAAATTTTACCAAAACTTGAATGGTTCACTAAAGCTGTTGAAGCGGGTAAACATGAAATATTTCAGAAATATGGAACTGATTTATTAATAGGGATTAGTGTTAATTATATAAACTCAACAGATGAATTAATACTTCAGTTGGATAAGGAAAAAAACACTAGCCCATAACAGGCTGTATAATGCATTGTGAGTATGGCAGTTTGGTTAGCTTTTTCCCCATTTTAAAAACCACAAAACCCGCTTACGATTTTATAGAAATGAAAAGTTAAAAAGCAGCTACGCGGCTTTTGTTATTTAGTAAATTAAAAGTGTTAATTTTATCTGCCTCACAACGCACCATACAGAGGCGTTAGCTTCAATTCCTCCTTTTGTGGGAAAAAACAAATAATTACTTAAAGCTACCGTTCAATTAGCGGAAAAAGAAGAAAAATAAGACTGAAAAACAGAATCGCTAGCAACTGATTTTCAAAACATTAAAAAACGTTAATCAGAATTGAATAAAAAAGCACTTCAAAAAAGACAAATTGTAATTCTAATTTAAATGAAGTGAATTTAGAAAAGTTGTATAAGTATTAAAAACGAAACAAAAGAAGAATGGAAAACTTAATAAATTTATCACAAATTATTGTTGCAATATCTGTTGTATATGTTTGGACTTTTAGATTTCATAATGTCTTAAAAGAGTTCGAACAATTTGGTTTGAGCCATTTAACACGAAATATTGTAGGAGCAACAAAAATATCTTTAGCTACATTGCTTATTGTGGGTATTTGGTATTCCTCATTAGTTATTATTCCTTCAATTCTTATGGGTATATTAATGATAGGTGCTCAATATTTTCATTTCAAAATAAGTAATCCATTTATTAAACATTTACCCTCTCTGATTCTTTTAGCTCTGAGTGCTTTTATAGCATATTCATCCATTTAATAAATAAGCATGTCTGTAATTACAATAGTTACTTTAATATCAAGTTTTTCCTTTTTTGCTTACGCTTTTTCATATTTTAGGACACCACATATGAAAAACGAGTTTAAGCGGTTTGGTCTAGAAAAAATAGGATTAACAACCGTTTTGTTAGAAATTATTGGAGCTCTAGGTTTATTAGTTGGACTTAAATTTTATTTTTTTCTTATGATTTCATCT